>ERZ791819.166-NODE-166-length-49492-cov-8.156765_pt1 | contig 49492 bp, 50 predicted proteins | sample MGYA00510301_ERZ791819 | MGnify/ENA primary metagenome ERZ791819 (study PRJEB30046, sample SAMN00791999) | human gut metagenome | study: EMG produced TPA metagenomics assembly of the A metagenome-wide association study of gut microbiota in type 2...
TCCGCTCCATGATCAACTCTGCTTCCTGTTTCATCTCAATAAAGTTTAGGACTGTGTATATCTGTTCTGCCGCCATGGCAGCCTGTCCGTACTTTCCTGCAACAAATGTCGTCTCAAAACTTTGTGCACAATTTACCGCCCAGTCTTCCAGTTCTTCCGGTGTTTTCATTGTTGTCCTCCACAATGTCATAATAAAATTTTAGTTCCGCCTCTTTCGCCAGCATCATAGAAGTTGCAAGTCCTCTGTTTTCCCAGCGTGTTTTTGTGTCGGAAATCTGCCGGTTGAACTCCGAACGCTTCATCTGTGGCTTTTTTATTGCTTCCCCCAGCTTCTCTTCCAGACTGTCTGCTATCTCCTGCATCCACTCATACCCGCAGTCCATCCCGATTGTTAAATCACGAAGCATAAAAGCCTCTTCTTTTGTCAAATCTAATGTGATCATCTTTCTCTCCTCATTTCTTCGAAAAATAATGTGCTCCGGTCTTTCTCCATGGTGTCCCATAATCAGACCACTGTCCTTCCCGGAAATAATAAATTCCCGGATATCCTCTCTGTTCTACTTCCATCCTCACCGCCTGGTATGTCTCCTCTGACGGTTCCCAGATACCTGCCATCCCTCCATCCCAATATGATGTGAATTGATTCTTTTGGGATATCACACCGGCGATCGTGTCCGGCCACTCTCCGGAATGATCTTCTGCTCTGTTCAAAATCACGTCTGCAACCAGGCGTTTTCCTTCCAGACTCTGGTTTCCTGCCTCCGCTTCCACGCAGATTGCAAGGAGTTCCAGGCTGTCCCAGTATTCTTCCTCTGCAATATCTATAGTGCATGTTGTATATTCCTGACTTGGTGTTGTCTCCGGCTGTTGTACCGGTGCAACCGGTGTGATCTGATTAAACACACCGGAGACAGGCTGACCGGATACCGGCGCCGGTCGTAATATATAAATTACTGCATACATCATGATGATTACGATTGCCATCACATAAAATGGTTTCTTATTTTTCATGACTCTCCTTTCCTGTTACACCACATATTTTTTATGCGCTTGCTCAAGTGCATCTTCTGTCAAATCAAGATAGATCTGCGTTGTCTCCACAGATTCATGCCCCAGCATTTTTGACACCTGTTCTATTGGCATTCCTCTTCTTAGCGCCATCGTTGCACATGTTCTTCTGAATTTATGTGGATTTGCTCTTTCCACGCCTGCCCGTTTTGCAAGTTCCCTGGTTATCATCTCGATCGTTCCCTGACCGATATGTCCTTTGTCGTGTCCTGGGAAAAGATATGGACTGTTTTCTTTTCTTGTGTTTAAATATGTCTCAACGGCAAGCGATGCTTTCGCATTCAAGTAAACATACCTGTCTTTTTGTCCTTTTCCATGAACCAGTACGCGATCTCCATCAATTTCTGTCAAAAGTATCTGTGCCGCTTCTGTCACGCGACATCCTGTAGAAAGTAGCAACTCGATAATCGCTTTTTCTCTTTCTGTTATTACAGAAGCCCTCAGTTTTTCAATTTCCATCTCTGTAAGTGCTTCTTTTTTTGTTTTTTCCTGTTTAATAAGATCAACTTTTGCCATCGGATTTCTTTTAATGATTTCTTCCACATACAACCATGTGAAAAAGCTGCTTACACATCTGATTTCATTTGCAACAGTTGTTTTCGTCACTTTGTCTCTTCTAAGGCGAATGGCCATGTAAATTCTTATATCATCCGCTGTTATATCATCAACTGTCTTTCCAATTTGCTGCAGCACTGCAATTATGCTGTACCTGTAAAATCCAAGTGTCCTTTGTGTGCAGCCCTTTACCTGTTTTGCAAGGAGAAATTTTTTTAACAACATTTCATTGCGGTCTCCGCGTACTTCTGCAATTTCCGTACACCTGCTCGTGATTTCAACGTTATTCAAAATCATATAAAGGTCGTATTTTGCTTCCTGCACATTAATTCCATGTTCCCCCGCCCACAGGCATAGTGAGTTGATCACATCTTCCCTGCAGTCTTTCTGCCCATTCACATTAACAACCCCTTTCTCGCCGGTGTGTATAACACTCTTTCCGGCGGATATGTTTTTTCATTAACAAACGGTTCGCACAGTGTATCTCCCTGTACTACCGTCGCTTTAATTCCTAACAGGCTCAACTGAATGTAAGTCATGTATACGCCTTTCCAATCGAGATCCTGTGCCACCACATCCATGCATTTCTGTGGATTTATTCCTCTTTCCAACAGCGTCTTTACCACTGCTATGATCATTCCTCCGCCACCGGTAGACGGTTCGTTTATCAAGATTGGTTTTTCCGGACTTACATCTTCCGGAACAGCAAGCTGCGCATCTAAAATGGATAGGTGAAATGGTGTGAAAAACTGCCCCGTCTGTTTGCTTCCAAGCCCCGCCGCCATGTATACCGCACCCAGAACATCCTGCGGATCTTCCAAAGTCTCCGCCAGCATGGCGCTCATCTTGCAGAAATGCCGGATGTTTTCCTGTCCTTGCCTCTGTACAATTTCCATATACTGTCGTTCCCTCTCCTGCCACACCTTTCCGTGTATCAAGTCTGAGGAATTGCTGATCGATATAGCCAGTGTTTTTATCCAGTCCGAGAAGATCTCGTATCCCGAATACTTCCCGGACAGGCTTTCAATCTCTTTTGCAATTTTTTGAATCATTTTCTCTCCTCAGTCCGGTATATCCTTAAACTCAAAGGATATGACCACACCCGCCATATCTGCTAACTGATACAGTGTTTCCAGTGTCATATTCTTCGGTGTCCCATCCCTGCTAAAATATTTTGTGATTGTATTCACGTTCATTCCCAGTTTATCTGCAATCTCTTTATTGCTGTACTGCTGAGACAGTGAGCCATACAGGATGCGTTTTACATGGTTCATACGTTTTGCCATTTTGTTCTCACATAATTTGCTACTCACTGCTTTTCCTCCTATTCAATTTCTATTTAGTGCATATATCATTGACCCGCTTCCTCAATTCCCACTTTTCACTCCTCCTTTCCTCTACTGCTGCACGAGCTGTCTCTTTGCTGTATCCATCAACTCTTTATCTCTAAGCGCCGATGCATACACAACTGCCATTGTTTTGTTCTCTTCTGATAAATTTGCAAAAATTTCCATAATCTTTTTTTGCTTCTTCGATATCATCCGTTCTTAAAATTGCCATATTTCTATCTCCTTCCCTCATATGTCATTTATTCTGTTTTTCTTATTACTTCTGTGGTATAATCTCCTTGCAGGACGTTGCCGCGTCCAAGTTTTCAGAAAGGAGATTATACCCATGAGATTAAGTCCTGATTGTGTCCGTGATATTCTTCTCTACTTAGAAGATAACCTCGAGCTTTCATCCGAATTAGAGTTTCTTTCAGTCAGTGCAAAGACAATCAGTGAATCGCTTCCTTATTCCCTTCCGGAGATCGTCAATACTCTTATTCTTCTCCATGAAGCCGGCTTTTTGCAGGTTTCGGTAGATCGCGCAGGAGATAAGATTGTGATCTTTGATGTCGTCCGCTTAACTTATGCCGGACATCAATTTCTGGAGTCTGTTCGTCCAAAGACTACCTGGGAAAAGGTTGTTGGCGCATGTACGAAATTCGGTTCATTTTCACTTGATTTTGTAATGCAAGTTGCTACACAAGTTGCTGTGAACGCTATCCCCACCCTAATTTAGTGTTTAAATAAATCTGTTGGTCTTTTCCGCAGATTTTCTGCAACAAAACCAGCACAATCCTTCAAATCTTCTTTGGTAGGCTCTTTGTACTGGTTTTGTTTTAACCAGGTACTTAAAATTAAAGTTGCGATTTTCCACTTCAATGTTAAAAACGCAAATACCACCGTCGTTACTGTTAAAATTGCTGTTTCCATTCTCCGTTTACCTCCTTTTCACAGCTGCACAAGCTGTCCTCTTCCCACTTCCATCAGCTCCCTGTCTCTGAGTGCTGATGTGTACACAACTGCCATCGTTTTACTTTCTTCTGACAAGTTTGTAAAAATTTCCATGATCTTTTTTGCGTCCTCGATATCCTTGTTTTTTTGTGCCATTTTTTTATCCTCTTTCATAGTTTTCTCCTTTCTGCCCGACTGTCGCCGGGCTTTGATTAAATATATATTGTTGTCTTTCTCCTTTTTCTGTCCTATAATTGTCTTATCAGCATTGCCGTGCTGAAATAAAGATGGAAAGGAGGAACTTGTTATGAATTCTGTTTATCGGGTTTCAATTTACGATAAGTCAAAAAAATTGGTTGCCAGTTACGAGAAAATTCACACTATAAAATACATTGATGTTGCTCTTGATCAATGTGTTGTTTCCGGTAATGAAATAGCTTCTCATTTTTTCCCTACATCAACCGCTTATCAACTGCTTTCTGACGATGGTAATTACTCCATTGACGCTTCAATCGTTGGCACATTCGAAGTAAGCAAAGTCGTTTATTAAGGCTTTATCCTTGTGTGATTGTGATTTTCACTTTCACGCAAGGATATTCTTCTGTCTCTTTTTCAATCTTCTTCAGGATTTCTTTCAGTTTATTTTCCCCTGCGACCTTACATGGTCGTGTTATCATGTTTATCTCTACTTCCATAGGTTTTCTTTGTTGTCTTAATGCGCGTAATTCCTGGTGTATCGCTATAAGCTCAAGGTAAATCTTTTTCAACATCATTCTCACCTCCCTCTGTTTATGTATCGTTTTGTTCCGTACAGTTACATAATAGTTTCTTAATGTTACTTTGTCAATACTTTTTTGTCACTGTACGGAACTTTTTTATTGACTTAATATTTTACAGGTGCTATTCTGTATTCAGAAAATTAGATAAGGAGGTGCACTATGACACAAGGAGAGCGTATTAAAGAATTGCGTAAATCTCTCGGACTTACACTTGAAAAGTTTGGTGAACAGCTCGGTGTTACAAAGCAAACTGTTAGTCGCATTGAAAATGGAGTCAATAACCTTACCGAGCAAATGATTAAATCTATCTGCCGTGAGTTTAATGTGAACGAAGAATGGCTCCGTGATGGTACCGGTGACATGGAAGCCATTAAGCCGGATGATTTCACAAGTGCTATTGTTCAGATCGATAAGGGAGACCCGAAAGCCAGACAGGTTATTTTGAATTACTGGAATATGTCACAGCAGGATAAGGATCTGTTTTGGAAATTTCTGGATAAACTGGTTGGAGATAATAAAAATCGGAAGGATTAATTTTCCTTCCGTTTTTTTATACGTATTTATATGTGTTTTTTATTGACACACGTGTCTATACGTGTTATAATTTATCTATAGAAAGGAGATATAATGAAAACAAGTGAACTGGAGAAACTACTAAAGAAAAATCACAGTAAATTATTACGGTATGGAAGCCGGCATAATGTCTGGTATAGTGAATTAACTGGTAAACAATTCACAGTGCCACGACACAAAGGCGAAATTCCAGTAGGAACTGTAAATAACATTTTAAAGGATGCCGGCATTAAATAGCCGGCTCCTAAAGGAGGTTTTATATATGAAATATGCTTATCCAGCAATTTTTACACCAGAGGAAAATGGTGCTTTTTCCGTTAAGTTTCCTGATCTTGAGGGGTGTTATACTTGCGGAGATACTTTAGAAGATGCTCTAGAAATGGCAGAGGATGCTCTTGCACTTACTTTATACGGTTACGAAATCGATAAACGTTCTATACCTGCTCCATCTGTTCTTTCGACTTTAACGCCTGATTTAGGTAAAAATGATTTTATCAATTATATTGCCTGTGATACTTTGGCTTATCGCAAAATGTATAATAATAAATCCGTAAAAAAAACATTAACCATCCCAGAGTGGTTAAATGAAGCAGCTATTTCTATGGATATCAATTTTTCACAGGTCCTGCAGGATGCCTTATTAAAAAAGGTTGATTTGTAAAAAAGCGGGCATGATATAAAAATACCGGAGGGTACTGCTGCCCTCCGGTATTTCATTTCTTACTTTTATCATCTAACATGTGTGGCGTCGCTGCATTTAGTGGCGATATCACGCTTCTTCCTAACTGTTTTTCAAGATCTTTTCTCGCATTTGCTGCAATCTCCCCTCCAGCTAATGTCGCCGTCTTTGCTTCGCTGTATCCTTTTGGATTTGTCGCTTTCGAAATCTCTGTTGTAGAAATCTCTGCAAGCTGATTTAATACCAGCTCTGTATTTGTCATATTGTCCCTCAGACTTTCTTTACGGAGTCCTTTAAGTTTCTTATATTCCTGAACTGTTTTCCCCGACCATGTTGATGTCAGGGTATTCGTCAGCATTGCATACTCTTTTCCGTTTTTCACGCCGGCGCGGTTCCACTCATCCGTCATTTCTTTTCGAATCTCAATGGATCGCATACGCTGCGTGATCCATTCCTCCGAATATCCCTTTGCCCGGTATGTCGCAATCGCACGTTCCATTGTTTTCTCCGGATCTGCAATCTCATCAAGCCGTTCAGCGCCAACCTGTGCCAGCCACTGTTTGAACGGTTCGGCTTTCTTGGATGGAATCGACTGAATGATGCGGAGCAGCTGCTCTGTATTTGCGCAGTCTGTTTTTCTCATTTTGCCATCTAGTGCTGGCAATTTCAACCGTACGATTTGTTCGTACGTTTCATTTCCTTCATTTTTTAATTTAATTTTGAGGTCACTCCAATAACGTTTTGGTTCGTTAGTATCCGTCAGGAATGCAATCACATCAATAATGGAAAAATACCATTCTTCTTTTGCCGGATTCCAAACCTTTCGGATGGTGTCATCTGCGATAAATTCAAGTTCCTGTTCATCCTCAATGTCTATTTCGTCCGCAGATACCGGAACTGTTGTATCTGTTTTCTCATCGTACATAAAGAAAAAGAAGTCGTTCACCTTCTTCCGTGTTTTTCTCTATCATAATTCTTTTTCTAAAAAACAGCAATAAAAAATCCCAGGTTCTTATTTCCCCTGGGATTTATGTCGCTATTCCATTGCTTTCGTCCACTCCAAAACAAATGTATATATTTTTATCAGAATTTCTTCATTTTCCACTTTTTCTAATAATTGCACTATTTTCTCTTTGTACTCTGTTCCCATTGCTGCCCCCTCCTCGTGGCTTTTATCTTCATCCGTAAGTGTAGTTATAAGCAGCGCGCTCTTCTTATGTTTGTATTATATTTATTATATTTGTCATTTGCAAGTTTTGTCTCAATATTGAGACAGATTTTTTATATGATCTCTTGAGTACTTCGATTCGTACAGATCTTCCAGTGGTACCTTGAGTTCTCTTGCAAACTCTTCCAGATCATCTATCGTCGGACTCTTTTGTCCTCTTAAAATCCGGTATGTAGTCGCCCTGGAAAATGGTACACGCTCGATCAGTTCCCTTGCCTTGATATCTTTTTGTTCCATGATTTCCTGAATTTTTATCTTTGCCATAGGCAAATTATAGAATGATACGTTTGTGGATAATACTGGAAATTTATGGTAGTTCCGGTTGCACCGGTGCAACTTTGCATTCAACCCGCGACAAATTGTCACGGGTTGAGCATTTTTCTATTCCTTTTTTATCTTATTTATGTATAATGTAATTAAATTCTACAAAAACAAAAGCCGCATCACAATAAAGTGATACGGCAATGCAACTGCTCTGAATGAACAATTTTCTCACACACATATTGTATCATTCCGGGCAGCCTTGCGCAAGTGAAATACTACTTCACTGGCTGTTATTTTTATATTTATTTTTAGGAGGATGAACAATGGCAACTGCAAAAAAATTACCATCTGGCTCTTGGAGAATCCGTGTTTTTGATTATAAAGATCTGAATGGTGTAAAGCATTACAGATCCTTTACCTGCGATGATAAATCAGCAAAAGGAAAAAGAAAGTGTGAACTGATGGCCGCTGAATGGGCAGCAAATAAAGAGGCTGTACTTCGTGGTGATTCTTTGAACATCACATTGCAGCAATGCATGGATAATTATATCGCTTCAAAAGAGAACGTGCTTTCTCCTGCCACTATACGCGGATATAAGCAGATGTATACATACTTTTCTACGATAAAAAATATTAAGTTATCTCAGATCAATCAGAAATTGGTAGATTGTTTCGTAAATGATCTTTCTAAAAATCATTCCCCGAAAACAGTACGCAATGCACATGGCTTTCTTTCTTCTGCATTGCGTGCATCTGGATGTGATATTAATCTAAATACCAAACTCCCTCAGGCAATACAGCCCGTTTATGTCCTCCCGTCTGACAGCGATATCAAGGCACTAACGGATTATTTTTCGGAACATGATAAAGATATGCTTATCGCTTTATATCTCGCGGCATTCGGCACATTGCGTCGTTCTGAAATTTGCGGACTAAATGCAGATGATGTAGACGGAAATACCATTCACATTCATAGAGCTCTTGTAAAGGGGCAAGATGGAGAATATCGGGAGAAAACCACAAAGACAACATCTTCTGACAGATACATAGATCTTCCAGATTTCGTGATCAATACTTTTCCTGATACCGGCAGGCTCGTGTCATACTCCCCGGATGCAATAACAAGACGCATGGAACGTGCCCTAAAAATATTAAATATTTCTCCATTCCGTTTTCATGACTTGCGTCATTACTCTGCCAGCATCATGCACGCGATCGGTGTACCGGATCAATATATCATGGAACGTGGCGGTTGGAAAAATGACAAAGTCCTTAAGCAGGTGTACCGTGGCACGATGTCCGAATATCAAAAAAAATATACTCAAATGACCAATGATTATTTCAAAAATATCAACGATCAATAATACGTTTTTATTAAAAAACTATGATAGTATGACATGAAATATGACACGAAATTTAAAAAGTGCCGTAAATACGGCACTTTAAGAGTGGACCTGACGGGAGTCGAACCCGTGTCCAAAAACCAATCCCCTGTCCTTCTACGAGTGTATCCTATGTTTTGACATTCCCTCCGCCAGACCTGCGTAGGCACAGTTCCGGTTTTAGTAGCTTCATCATACGCCCACAGACTCAAAGCTTTGTCTGTGTCGTTTCTCACATAGTCGAAGCCTGAATCCTAAAGTGTGAGTGCTCTAGGTCAGACTGCTGCCATCATGGGCAGCAAGTTGCAGCTGTTAGGCTGCAACCGCTAAATTATCTTCAGCGTTTAATTTTAATTTTGGAATTTGACGCATCCCGTGCGACTCGCTTCTCCAGCTTCATGATCCCTGTCGAAACCATTACAAGCCCATAAATATATATTTCAGATGCAGTCTTTCTTACACAAAATATTATTTTCTGTGTACAAAAAATACATCATCCATTCTTTTTTATAAATTACTTTAATACAGATTCTTTACTTTGAAATCACGCTCTGCCTCACGCCGCATATCCTTCTTGGCAATATCCTGACGTTTATCATACTGTTTCTTACCTTTTGCAAGCGCAATATCGACTTTTACAAGGCTCCCCTTAAAGTATACCTCAACCGGCACTAAAGTATAACCCTTTTCTGCAATCTTTCCGACCAGCTTGCGGATTTCTGCCTTATGCATCAAGAGTTTCTTCGGACGCAGAGGATCACGGTTGAAGATGTTCCCCTTTTCATAAGGACTGACATGCATGCCATAAATAATGACCTCACCATTCTCGATACGGATAAACGCTTCTTTGATGCTGCATTTTCCCATACGCATGGACTTTACCTCTGTACCATGCAGTTCAATACCCGCCTCATAACGTTCTTCTAAGAAAAAGTCATGGTAAGCCTTCTTATTATTTGCGATCAGTTTTTTTTCTGTCTTTGCCATCATGACCTTCCTTTCTTATCCAATACCCAGCTTGTATAGTATACCCCGAAATGAGGGGGAACGCAAGATGATTTTTATTCTTTCCCCGCTTCCCGCTCATCCTGCCGTACCACACGAAAATCAATTGTGCGTAAAATCCTGTCAGTTCCTGTCACCATAACATGAACACGTTGTCCAAGTTTATAGCGGATATTCGTCACCTCTCCAACCAGTTCGTAGGTACTCTCATTATAATGGAAATAGTCATCCACCAGCGTTGTTACATGCACCAGTCCTTCCACCGTATTCGGCAGCTCCACATAAAATCCCCACTCAGTCACTCCGGAGATCACACCTTCGAACACCTCACCGATACGCTCTGACATATATTCCACTTTTTTCAGTTTATCTGTCTCACGCTCAGCTTCATCCGCACGGCGTTCCATCTCACTCGAATGTTTTGCAACTTCCGGAAGAATTTTGTCATAATGCTCGATTTTCTTTGCATTCATCCTTCCACGCAGATTGTCCTTGATAATACGATGTATCTGCAGATCCGGATATCTGCGGATCGGGGATGTAAAATGACAGTAATATGGAGTTGCCAGTCCAAAATGCCCCGTGCTCATAGTGGTATACTTTGCCTGTTTCATGGAACGAAGTGTCAGACGGCTGATCAATGCTTCCTCCGGGGTACCATCGATCTTTTGCAGAAGTTTTTGCAGTTCTTTCGGATGTACTTCATCCTGACCGATGTGGATGGAATAGCCAAAATTATTAATAAATGTCGATAACTTCTTGATTTTCTCGGTATCCGGATTATCATGTGTACGGTATACAAATGGCAGTTCCTGCCAGAAATAATCCTGTGCCACTGTCTCATTGGCGATCAGCATAAAATCTTCAATGATCTTTGTTGCAACATTTCTCTCATAAGGCTTGATCTCAATCGGCTTTCCTTTTTCATCAAGCACGATTTTTGTCTCTGGAAAATCAAAATCGATCGATCCGCGTTTCATACGTTTTTTACGCAAAATAGCAGCCAGTTCCCGCATCAGTTCAAACATTGGAACCAAATTCTCATACTCTCTGATCTCATTTTCGTCATGATCTTCGAGAATCTTTTTTACACTGGTATAACTCATGCGGCGGTCCACTTTGATCACAGACTCTGCGATCGTGTGGTCGATCACATTTCCTTTCGGATCGATCGTCATCACACAGCTTAACGTCAGACGGTTTTCCCCTGCATTCAAAGAACAGATTCCATTTGACAGCTTATGTGGCAGCATCGGGATCACCCGGTCAACTAAATAAACAGATGTACCGCGGGATAATGCCTCCACATCCAGAGCACTATGCTCCTGTACATAATTTGATACATCAGCGATATGCACGCCAAGTTTATAGTTGTCTCCCTCTTTTGTCAATGTAATCGCATCATCAAGATCCTTCGCATCTTCCCCATCGATTGTTACAGTCTGCCATTCCCTGAAATCCATGCGTCCCGCCATATCAGCAGTACTGACTTCATTTGAGACATTTTCCACCTGATGCATGATCTTCTCTGAAAACTCGACCGGCAGATCATACGCTTTTACGATCGACATGATATCCGTTCCAGGATCATTGATATGACCGATGATCTCAACCACTTTTCCTTCCGGTTTTCTTCCCTCTTTGCCGTAATCCGTGATCTCAACTACAACTTTATGCCCGCTGACAGCTCCCTTGGAACGTTCCTGCGGAATAAAAATATCAGAACCGAACTTCGGATTATCCGGCACCGCAAATCCAAATGTCTTACTCTTTTCATAAGTACATACGATCCGGGTTGTACCACGTGATATGATCTTTGTGATCGTACCTTCCCTTCGTCTGCCGGTATTTTCTGAAGTGATCGCCACCTGTACCGTATCCATATGGAATGCACCGTGTACCTGCGACTCTGGGATAAAGATATCTTCCTCTTCCCCCTCGATACCGACAAATCCAAACCCTCTCGCATGCGCAGTAAATGTACCGGTCAGATATTTCCCTTCTGATTTGATGTATTTGCCCTTGGAAGTCACTTCGATCCTGCCATCCATCACAAGCGCATCTAAGACTTCCTGCAGTTCACTGCGCTGTGATTTCGGCACTGATAGAACGACTGCCATCTCCTTCGCCTTCATCGGTACATAAAATTCATCACAGATAAACTGATAAATTGTCTTTTTCCGTTCTTCTAAAATTGTTTTCTCCATAAACCCCTGTCCTTTTTCCTATGAATCAAAAAAATGACTGCCGCACCTGCGACAGCCATCGATTCATCTTAAAAAATACTCATATTTAATACCGCTGCAATCACGATAAATAAGATAACAAAAAGTCTTGTCAGCTTTACTAACATACCTTCCATGGAACGTCCCTTGTTCTTGCCCCAGTATGTGTCTGCTGCACCTGCGATTGCTCCAAGTCCTGCGGATTTACTTTCCTGCATTAAGATGATAACTGTCAATGCTACACTGATTATAATAAAAACTACAGTCAAAATTGTTTTTACAACTGCCACGATCGTTCCCTCCTAGGTTACAAACTCACAACTTTAGTCATTGTAACATAGACGTTTTGTTTTTTCAACCTATTTTTTCATAATTTCTTTCGGTTCAAACACCGCATCTTCTGCCAGTTCCTCCTCGATCCGCAAAAGCTGGTTATATTTGCTGGTACGCTCCGCGCGGCATGGTGCACCTGTTTTGATCTGTCCGGCATTGACCGCAACTGCAAGATCTGCGATAAATGCATCTTCTGTTTCACCTGAACGATGCGAGATTACCGTATGATATCCTGCAGATTTTGCCATCTCGATCGCATTTAATGCCTCTGTCACAGTTCCGATCTGATTTACCTTGACAAGAACCGCGTTCGCTGCACCAAGTTTGATTCCGCACTGTATCCGTTTCGGATTCGTCACAAACAGATCATCTCCGACAAGCTGCACCTTATCGCCAAGTCTTTCTGTCAGCTTCTGCCAGCCTTCCCAGTCATCCTCAAACAGACCATCTTCGATGGAAACAATCGGGAACTGCCCCATAAGCTCCTCATACATGGCGATCATCTCCTCCGAACTTCTGACAATCTCCTGCTCCTCCCCCTTTTCTTCTGACTCTCCAGGGAAAACATAAACGCCACGTGCTTCGTCATACAATTCACTCGCCGCAGCATCCATCGCATAGACAACATCTCTGCCCACCTGGTAACCAGCCATCTCCACTGCCTTCGAAAGATAAGAAAATGCCTCTTTTGTATCCTCAAAATCAGGTGCAAATCCTCCCTCATCTCCAACTGCCGTACTCATACCGTTTTCATTCAGTATCTGGTGCAGGAAATGATACACTTCTGCTCCCATCTTAAGTGCCTGTGAAAAACCACGTGCCCCCACCGGCATGATCATAAACTCCTGAAAATCAAGCGTATTTTTTGCATGGACGCCACCATTGATCACGTTCATCATTGGAACCGGAAGTGTTTTGGCATTGGTTCCTCCAAGATAACGGTATAACGGCATATCAAGAGCCTTCGCAGCCGTTTTAGCACAGGCAAGTGATACTCCAAGAATTGCGTTTGCCCCCAGATTTCCCTTATTATCGGTTCCATCAAGTTCCACCATCGCACGGTCTAACTTTGCCTGCTCTAATACATTCATCCCAAGCAGCATTTCCCTGATTTTCGTGTTTACGTGATCTACAACCTTCTGCACACCAAGACCGAAGTAATCTTTATCCCCGTCACGCAGTTCGATTGCTTCAAATCTTCCGGTACTTGCACCGGAAGGAACAGATTCTCTTGCGGTAGTTTTTTTACCAGTCGTCTCTGTCTCGGCAGTCACCTCAACCTCCACTGTCGGATTTCCTCTTGAATCCAGAATCTGTCTTGCATGTACATCTGTAATGTTAATTTTTAATGACATAAAAAATTCCCCTTTCACACATTCTTTTTCCGTAGTATGTGTAATCAGGGAATCTTTTATAACTTTTTATGACAAAATAAATTTCTGTAGTGTCGCATACAAGAGTTTCGGATCGATCGGTTTTGCCAGATGCTCATTCATCCCGGCTTCCCTCGTCTGTTTTCTGTCCTCCTCACCGGCATTTGCCGTCATCGCGATGATTGGAAGGTCTTTTACATCTTCTCTGTCTAAAGCACGGAGCTCTCTGGCTGCCCCGATTCCATCTAAAACCGGCATCCGGATATCCATCAGTACTGCATCAAAATAATATTCCGGGAAATTTTCCACAAGTTCCACTGCCTTTCTGCCATTTTCTGCCGTAACGACTTCAAACTGTTTCTTTTCCAAAAGTCCCTTTGCCACAATGACATTGAGCGGATGATCCTCAACAAGCAGTATTCTCTTTCCCGCAAAACTGATATCCTCTGTTTTTTCTTTCCGCTCTTTTTTCCGACGGTCAAAATCAAGTTTTACGGTCACGGTAAACACAGTACCTTCTCCTTCCGTACTCTGTACGGTAATATCACCATCCATCATCCTTGCATAATTGTGCGCAATAGAAAGTCCCAGTCCGCTTCCTCCATAAACACTTGTATTTTCTTCATGCTGCTGTGTAAAAATATCAAATACCTTTGGCAGAAAATCCTTTGCAATACCAATTCCGTTATCAGAGACAACTGTTGTAAGCTGTACTCTTTCATTCACTTCCTGCTCTGTAACAGCTACATCAACACTTCCACCTTCCGGTGTAAATTTTACCGCATTGTTGATCAGATTTATCATGATCTGTTCTAACCTTGTGGCATCTCCGATATATACTTCCGATATTTTCCGTTCTCTGTCAAAAGAATAGCCAACACCTGCCATAAGTGCCTGTGTTTTCGCTAACATATTGACATTATCCCAGAACTTATCCCCGGAAAATGCCCGGACAGCCAGCTTCATATTTCCACTCTCGATCCGTGACATATCGAGGATATCATTCAGCAATGCCAGAAGATATCTGGATGCCGAATCAAGTTTTTCCGTGTAATCAAGCACCTGGTTTCTGTCATCAATTGACGACCGGATCATGGAATTTAAACCAATAATCGCATTCATAGGTGTCCGGATCTCATGACTCATTCCAGCCAGAAAATTTGTTTTTGCTTCATTCGCAGCCTCCGCCATCGCCAGCGCTTTTGCAAGCTGTTCCTGCTTTTCTTTTTCTTCTTTCACAATATCCTCAACATCGGACAGCATTAAAAGAAGTATACCGGTCTGTTCATTCTCGTCCATCTGTCCGCTGTATTCATCCACCGTATAAATTTCATCATAACCAAATGTCATGATACATTCTAATATCTGCTTTAATTTACTCTCTCTGGTCACATCATGATTATAGATAAACGCCATGATCTCACCGTTTCCGGGTTTCTGTAAAAGATTTACCTCCACTCTTACCCATACATATCTCCCGTTATAAAACTGGGCAACATATTCCTCAGAAAGGCTGTTGATTCCTTCCCTAAAAGAAGCAAGCAGCCCCTCCGGCGATAATCTCTGATTCTGTTCTTCTGTCAGATATACTTTTTTTGCATATGCAGACATCCTTGAACGGAAATGCCAGCAAAAAAGACAGGCATACCATGGCAATATTTAAGACGCAGAGCACAACTCTGTTCTCATAATCTACCTGGGACCTGCATTCTGCCAGCACATCCGCTTTCAAAAATTTATTCAATTTTTCCTTATGATTTTCATACAACTTTATCACTCTGTTTCAATTCCTTTTGTCTTTAAGAAATCTACCCAGATATTATATTTTGATCCATACAGATGCAGATTATCAAACGTAAGCTCCTGCTTTAATCCGCCCTGATCATCACATACTACTTCATTGACATCAATATAAAACACACGGACACCATCTGCAAGCTGCTGTATGCGCTGATTTCTCGCATCAATACCCGGATTATTAAAAATCGGGTCTGAATCGGATTTTTTGCTGGTCACATGCATGATCGCCTGCACATAAATGATCGCATCCGGCTGCAGGGTTTTGAATTTTTCGACTGTATTCTGATACTCATTCATAAACCCGTCAAGCGTTCCGCGTCCCATTTCATTAATACCAATCTGAAAATACACTTTTTTATACTGTTTAGCCTTTAATGCTTCCTCTAATGTTACCTTTTGCCCATTGACATTACAGAATGCATCTTTCCACAGATCATAGATATTCATGCCTACGGTCGCATAAAAATCTGCATGATCCAATCCGCCATAATCATGCAGACCTACCGTTCTCGAATCGCCAATAAAAACTGCATCATCAAAATAACTGTCATCCACCTGTATAAACTTCTTTTGTTCTAGAACCGCCGTCTCAGTATCCTGCTCCACAGTTTCCGTCCGCTGTATGGTCTCCTCTTGTTCTGTCACTTCTGTAGCCGCAACATTCTCTTCCTGCTGCGGTCTGTATTCGTCCGGCGTTTCCTTACTCCAAGGATAAATTTTATCATGAATTCCATCTAACACCAATACAAAATATGGAGTTTTTTTAATATTGATGGAATAATTTTTATAGATCCCGTCTTTTTTTAAATAACCGATCAGTGAAAGGATCACCCATCCGACGATCAAAAAGACTGCGACCTGACATTTCATTATTTTCTTCACACTAATCACCAGTCCTAAAAATTAAAATACAAAAATGGATTATTTGTAGAAACAGCCATATAATAAAGGCTTAAAACCAATACCACGATCACCGACAAACTTCCCAGCCACTTTTTCTCGACCACTTTGTAGAAAGCTGCCGGATATGGAGTAGAAAAAATAATCCCGATCAGAAACAGTGGTCCGTAATCCATCAGATACTTTATAAAATCCATCTGCTTTATTGCCTCTCCCACGCCAAAAAACGGGAACATTCTTGCATAATAAATTCCAAGCTGTCCTACATCCGCAATAGCAAATGCAACCCAGGTAAGCGGCACTACAAGTACCAGATATATATGGGAAAGTATTTTACTCTTCTCCAGAAACTGTAATAAAAACACTTTTTCTATAGCAAGCAGTACGAGCAGAGACGCTCCCCAGATCAGGAAATGTCCTTCTGCACCATGCCAGATGGCAGTCAGACTCCATACCACAAATAAATTAAATATCGTACGCGCCTTTCCTTTCCTGTTGCCACCTAACGGAATATAGACATATTCCTTAAACCAGCGTCCCAGCGTAATATGCCATCTTCTCCAGAATTCTGATACCGATTTTGAAATATAAGGATGTTTAAAGTTTTTGGGAAATTCAAATCCCAGCATCTGCCCAAGTCCCAATGCCATCAAAGAATATCCTGAAAAATCAAAATACAGCTCTAGGGAGTATGCAAACGCCCCCATCCATGCTAATGGCGTTGAAATACTTTCAAAACCGATTGACTGTATATTATTCCACAAAAGCCCGATACGGTCTGCAACGATCACTTTTGCTCCAAGTCCCAGTATCAGTGTTTTTAATCCTGATTCAAACTGTTCTATAGTAACAGTCCTGCTGCATAAAGCCATACGGACTTCTGAATAATTGATGATCGGTCCGGCGATCAGCTGCGGAAACATCATCAGATACGTTCCGAGACGGATAAATGATTTTTCAACCGGCACTTTTCCCCGGTAAACATCGATGATATAGGCGGCGATCTGAAACGTATAAAAACTGATGCCAAGCGGCAGTTTATCCATGAGTCCACTATACTTAAAAAGGAACAGAACACCAAAATCATAGCACAGTGCCATGATCAACAGAATCAGTTGTTTTTTTCCTCTTCCCTCATAAGTATCCCGGTACATGAATCTTCCCAGAATATAATTGATCACCACAGAGGCAAGCAAAAGCACTACATATTCTGCCTCACCTGTTGTATAAAATAAAATGCTCCCTGCAAACAACACCGCATTTTTCCATTTTTTCGGTGTCACATAATATATCAGTAAAAAAAACGGTAAAAACCGGAATAAAAATTCAAAACTGCTAAATACCATCTTATCGGCTCTTTCTAATCCACATTATTTTTTTAACAACAACTATTATAGCCAAAAAAATGTCTGATAATCACCTATTAAGCAAAGTTAGTAAATTTGTAAATTTTTTGTTATTTTTGTCACATCTCGGAAATATTTTTTGATCTCCCCAACAAAATACAAAGATCCGAATGCAATCGTTTTATGTGCCGCATCCAGACGATCCGGCATCAGTTCATCAAAAGATCTTAATAGACCCGCCTCACAGATTCCCTTTTTTCTGATTTTCTCCGATAACTCCTTCGCAGCAAGTGCTCTCTCTGACTCGACTGTTACCGTCTTAAAATCAAGAGCAAGTGGAAGTAATTCTTCAATCATCTCCTCATAATCCTTGTCTGCCATAACTCCCATGATAAAATGAAACTTCTCTTCCGGAAACAAGGTACGAAGACTTTTTGCCAGTGCTGCCACTCCGTTGCTATTATGTGCACCATCCACCATGAAAAACGGATCTTTGCCAAGAATCTCCATCCGGCCTTCCCATCTTGTCTTTCTGATTCCTTCCCTGATATAATATTCTGCTTTTTCTTCTGAAATTCCCCTGTTTTTCAAAAAAATTTCTGCTGCCTGAATCGCTGCAAGTGCATTTTCATACTGATGCACACCAAGCATTGACATCTCAAGATCTTTATAATTTTTACAGGAAAAATATTGTCTGCCATTTTCATAGCGGCAGTCTGTCACATCATGGATATCCGCGATCCTTATCTCTGTAATTTTCTCTTTTTCTGCCGTTTCAAGCAGGATCTGCATCGCTTCCTGCTTCTGGCTTTCTAATACCAGTTTTGTACCCTTTTTTATAATACCTGCTTTCTCCGCCGCAATTTTATCTAAAGTATCGCCTAAAATCGCCATGTGATCATATCCGATCTTCGTGATAACCGTAACCTCCGGTACACCGATTGCATTCGTCGAGTCTAATCTTCCTCCAAGTCCGGTCTCTATCACAGCTGCCTGACACTGTTCTTCCTTATAATAAAGCAGTGCTATCGCAAGACAGTAATCAAACATAGTCAAAGCTGCCCCAAACTCTTCCCCCAGCAGCATATTCCCAAGTCGTGTCACTTTCTCATGGGATATCATCTGTCCATCCACACAGATCCGTTCCCTGAAATCAACCAGATGTGGTGATGTGAACATCCCTGTACGGATTCCTGCTTCCTTTAAAATTGAGCACAAAAAAGCAGAGACGGAACCTTTTCCGTTCGTCCCCGCTATATGGATCACACTCATATTCTGCTGTGGTCTGCCTAACTTTTCAAGCATCAGTGCAGATATCTCTGCCCCCGGACGGTTGCCAAACCGTCTCTGATGTTCAATCTGGTCTAATACTTCCTCATATGTCAGTTCTTTCATAATACTGTCCTTTTTCTATATTAAACTGCGATAATGACACCGCCGTCATTGGCATACATCGTGCTGACGCCCGCCGTATCCGTAATAATGATTTTTTTGAACTTTGCCAACTTTTCTAATTTTTCTTTTACTGCTCTGGCACGTTCCGGACAATTACAGTGTGAGATCGCAAGCACTCTGTTCTCACAGTTTTTTGTCTTTGCAATCACATTCTGAATCATCTTATCCAGTGCTTTGTTCATGCCACGCGCCTGGCCAAGCTGACAGATCGATCCCTCCTCGGTAGATCCCATCACCGGCTTGATATTTAATGTATTTGCAATAAATGTCTTAAGATTTGTCAGGCGCCCATTCTTGCGCAGAGTCTCTAATGTTTCAAGCACGAAAAAGGTATTCATGGAGCTGATATATTTTTCTGTCGTCTCAACAACTTCCTCGAAACTCATACCTGCCTCTTCACACTCCTGTACTTTCATGCCGATCAATGTTTCGCCTATGGAAGCAGAGCGGGAATTAAATACATAGATCTTCTTCTCGCCCGGATGCTCCTCTTCAAACAGATTTTTTCCAAGTTCGGCACTGTTATAAGATCCCGACAGTCTGCCGGACAAAGTTACCACATATACATGATCCGCATCTCCTTCATATGATTTCATATACTCATCCGGAGACGGACATGCAGATTTCGGTCCGGTAACGCTTTCCTTAACCCTGCGGAGGAAATCCTTCTGGTCAAATGTCTCATCATCGCGAATACAATATCCATCTACCTCTAACTCCAATGACACATTCTGATAATGTCCATCTTTTTTTAAATCTTCCGGCAGTTCTCCACAACTGTCAATCACAATCTTATACATTTCAGATAACCTCCACAACCCGGCAATTTGTTATTTGATAACTTTTTATATGTTATTTCTTTCCATTACATGTAGTATTGATTACTACATAACAGTATCATAAAAACTTTGTTTTGTATAGAGGTTTTCATTATATTTTATATATTTTTTATCAGACATACGTTTTAAGAGAATTTCAGGATCAGTACATTCTGATCCTGATCCTCAATATAGGATAATCCAGTAATCCCCTCACAGTAATCACGGATATGCTGTTCATCGATGAGATACGCTTTTGCCTGCTCATATAAAGAGCTGTCCGAAAAACGGATCTCCTCCGTGACAGCTCCATTGCGATAGGCCTCGCCATAAATCTGTCCAACCACATCCGGTTCCCATTCTGTGATATATTTTCCTTCTTTTACATAGTAATTATCTGCCGTCGCCGTACAGTCCGGCAAAAGCAATGTGCCATCCGCCTGATGTGTCTTGCTGATCTCAGCCGTAGTCACCCCGAAATAATTATAATTGATAAAAGATCCAAAACCGCTCTCACCATTATTATAAGAAGAATTTCCCCATGTCGTATCTATAAAATAATATGCGCCATCAAGCTGCACAAGATTCCACGCATGCGTATCTCCCTCCGCAGTTCCCGTCACGACAACAGCCCGTATTCCTAAAAGAGACAACAGATACTGTGTGGCATTTGCATACCCCTGACAGACTGTTTTCTTATTTAAAAAGACACTGATAATGTTCTGGTTCTGTTCCGTTCCCATTTCATACTCAATGTTTCCAGCCAGATATTCGAAAACATATTTTGCCTTTTCATAATCTCCCCAGGATGAATCCACATTTTTTAATATGGAATCCACCACTGAATCGATCCGGCTCTGATAGGAATCACGCTCATCACGATCCACTGTATAGCTTGGCGAAAAATCTATACTGACCGTCTTTTCCCCCATCGTGTACTGCGTATAGTTATATCCGGATACCCAGAAAATCCCCCCGTGGTCTGCTATGACAGAACGATATGCTTTCTCTAATACCTTTTCGTCACAGGTACTTACCGGAACCTTTGAATCATGTGTCATAATAATCCGATATATCTCATCATAGACTGTCTGCTGCTCCGTTGAGAGAGTTTCGTAAGCATATCCATGCGATACTTTTGCCTCCGGTGTTTCATTTTCCGTACCTGTTTCCTGACTCTCTTTTATATGTTTCTCTATTGTGCCGGAATCTGCTTTGGATTTTGCATTTTTCTGTTCTACATGAACCTGGCTTTGTATCTGTCCCGGAGGTGTGAAAGAATCATGAAATACTCCGGTATATCGGATCACTGCGCCTGCTAACACCGCTAAAATCATACATTTAAGCAGTGTATGTCTTTTTCTTCTTTTCACACTTCCCCCTTAAAGTGAAAAATATGCCTTTACAAGTTCCGTCAATGCTTCCTGGTCTGCTGCTCCCATCAATTCTCTCGCCGAATGCATTGCCAGAAGCGGGATACCGATATCTACCGTTTTTACCGGCAATAATGCAGATGCAATAGAACCAAGTGTTCCGCCCCCTGCCATATCTGAACGGTTCACAAACTTCTGATATGGGATTTTTTTCAGATCACAGATCTGCTGAATAATCGCAATTGCCTCACAGTCTGTCGCATAGGACTGGGAACATGCCTCCTTGATACAGAAGCCGCTTCCAAGCACCGGTTTATTAGTAATATCCATTTTGCCTGCCTGATTTGGATGCAGACCATGTGCAACATCTACGGACAACAGCATGCTCTGATACAACAGTTCCGGAGCACTCTCCCCCGCTCCACAGGCTTTTAGAATTCGGAGTAACATATCGTGAAGCAATATAGATCCCGCTCCCTGTTTACTGCGGCTTCCAATCTCCTCGTGATCAAACAGTGCGATCAGATTAATACCGTCTTTTCTTTCCGCATCTATGATACCGGATACCAATGCTGCACAGGATGTCAGGTTATCCAGTCTTGGAGATGAGATAAAATCATCCTCTAAGCCGACATACTCCGGCTGTTCCCTGCAATATACCGTCAGTTCAAAATCTAAAATATCTTCTTTTGCAACAGACAGTTCTTTTGCAAGAAAACCTAAGAAATAATCAGCACATGTTTCATTTTCTGCAAGTAATCCTGCAACCGGGATCATATCGATCTGCTTATTCAGCTCCACACCCTTATTCACTTCGCGATTCATATGGATTGCAAGATTTGGGATCGTGAGCAGATTCTTTTGGGATGCAAAATATTTTAATTCCGGTGTAAACGGATCATTCCCTCTTACTGCCACACGTCCTGCCACACCAAGTGGTCTGTCTAACCATGTATTTAAAATTGCACCTCCATACACCTCAATGTTAACCTGTGCATAGCGATTCGTTACAACATCACATGACGGTTTAATTCTAAGACATGGAAAATCCGTATGTGCCGCTGCGATCCGGACTGCAGGCTTTTTTTCTTTTTTCATCTCATCCGCAGGAATCGAAAATGCAAACAGTGTGGTATCATGATGATCCACATAATAGCGGCCACCTGCTTTTAAATTCCATTCTTCTTCATAAGCTATCTTTTCAAAACCGGCATCTGCTAAACGCTTTGCACATGCCTTTACCACGTGTACCGGAGATACTCCCTCTTTTAATAAATCAAATAAAACTGTTTTCTCGTTCATTGTAGTTCCTCTTTTCCTGTAATACTGATTAAAACCATCCCTATTTTACTATAAAATCAGAAAGATTACATCCTTTATTTTGTTTCTCTGGGTTTTATGGTACAATATGCGTAAGCAATGAGCAGTGCCACATGAAAATGAACATAATATGAAAGAGGTATACCGCATGTTAGCGCTTAATATCCCGGAACTCAAAAATTTTATGAACCAGCTTCTGTGTTCAGATACATTCGACCACTTTCTGTTAAAGGAAGCAACCATACAAAAAGATGCCGTATGGAATTTTGACGGAACGATCACACCGGACTTTTTTTCAAAAGAAGATTTAGAAGAACAGGGCTTATCTGACCTTGCATTCCTTCCTTATGGCAGAGTGCGCCAGCACTGTTTCGACCTGATCAAAGGAAAACGTACTCCTAATTATTTCAAATTTGTATTTCTGCTGTCACCGGATAATCTGTCCCGGACACTTGCCAGCATCCAGACTTCTTTTACCCCACAGGATGTAACAGGGATGTTTTTGAATCTGAAGTTCCAGAATGGAAGTCTTATGCTCACAACCGGCGTATCATATCGTATTTTTTCTACCGATAAATCCTTAGAACACGAATGGGACAGACTCGTCGAGATTTTTCTCAAAAACCACGATATTGTTATTGAGAAATTAGGTTGAAAAATATCCTCTTTTTTCCTTTACTTTTCAAAATTGTTATGATATGCTCTAACTAGCTGTAAATACAGCCAGTAATATTTTTTGGAGGTACTTTTCAATGAACAAAGGTACAGTAAAATGGTTTAACAACCAAAAAGGATACGGATTCATCTCTGACGAGCAGGGCAATGATGTATTCGTACACTACTCAGGTCTGAACATGGAAGGTTTCAAATCCCTCGAAGAAGGCGCTACTGTAGAATTCGAAGTAGTAGAAGGCGCTAAAGGACCTCAGGCAACCAACGTTACAGTAGTAAAATAATTACTACCAGCACAATCAGTAGTTTCACATGTACCTTTTTCTTTTTAAATAGAACCAGTTTTTATTTGTTAGATTAAGATATTGTAAACAATGGATTTAAAAAAGAGTGTCGGCTTTCCGGCACTCTTTTTTATGTAATAGTATTCTTTCTTGTGTAGTCCATTCAAACTGGTCTGCTCAATTTTCACCTGACTGGCATTTTAAAATAAACCAGTGTGCGTTTAAGATATGCATAAATAAATGACAGATAATATCGGTCATAAGAAACGTATGAGGAGAAAAGAAATATGAGCACAACATCTACAACTACTGTAAAAACAGAAAATTCAATCGGTCAGGTACAGTTTCTGACCATCACAGCACTTTTCATTGCATTAACTTATGTATTTACCGCATTTGTCAATGTCAGACTTCCGATCACTGCAAACGGCGGACTGATCCATCTTGGCAATGTTCCGCTTTTTATCTGCGCCATTTTATTTGGCAAAAAAAGTGGTGCACTTGCCGGCGGTATTGGCATGGGACTCTTTGACCTTCTCTCCGGCTGGACAGCATGGGCACCTTTTACATTTATCATCGTAGCGATTATGGGATATGTTGTTGGTGCGATCACGGAAAAACACCACGGACTCGGTTTTGATGCACTCGCCATCGCTGCTGCCTGCGTGATCAAAGTAGTCGGCTATTATATCGCAGAGGGTATCATCTACGGCAACTGGATTGCACCGGTTACTTCCATTCCGGGAAATCTGTTTCAGATCGGTGTTGCAGCCGTTGTAGTCCTGATCGTCATCGAGCCTTTACGCAAAGCAGCAAACAAAATTATTTTCAAATAAAGTTTCATTTGAAAATAGCATTTTTCACTCAAACTTGTAATGCCCAAAAAACGGGCGGGAATGGAGATTAGTATTAATATGTATAAGATCATGACCCCCGGACCGGTTCAGGTTCCGGAACCAGTAAGACGTGCACGCAGTTTTGCCTGCACAAATCCTGATCTGGATGAAGAATTTTATGATTTTTATAAAGAAACCTGCGAACTGATCAGCAGCCTCCTTGGCACGAAAAACGAAACGCTGATCTTAGATGGTGAAGGGATTTTAGGACTGGAAGCTGCATGTGCTTCCCTGACAGAACCGGATGATAAAGTTCTTGTCATCGACAACGGTATCTACGGAAAAGGATTTGCAGATTTTGTCAGCATGTACGGTGGTATTCCGGAAATCTACCATGCTGATTACGAAAATACTCTGGATGTGGATGCACTTGCAGAATATTTAAGAGATCATCACGATTATACTTATGCCACTGTTGTACACTGCGATACCCCAAGCGGCATGTTGAATGATATCAGCAGAATCTGTCCACTGCTCAAACAGTACGGCATCTTAACGGTCGTTGACTCCGTTTCCGGTATGTTTGGCGAAAAAGTACGTGTCGATGATTTTCAGATCGACCTTCTCTGCGGCGGCTCACAGAAAGCAGTCTCCGCACCTCCGGGACTTACCTTTGTTGTGGTAAGTGATGCCGCAAAAGAAAAAATGAAAAACCGTAAAACTCCGATTGTATCTTTCTACGCAAACCTGATGGCATTCGACGGTTACTACGAGAAAAAATGGTTTCCATATACTATGCCGATCAGCGATATCTACGGTCTGCGCGCTGCATTTAATCTGATCGCCGAAGATGCGACTTTGTATGAACGCCATGCAAGGATCGGTTCTGCTACAAGAGCAGCCGTAAAAGAAGCGGGTTTAAAACTCCATCTGCAGAGCGGTTTTTCAAACACTGTAACTGTTTTTGACATTCCGCAATGTACTGATGCTAAATCTATCCTTGATACAATGCGAACAAAATATAATATCATGCTTGCCGGATCTTTTGATGAACTCTCCGGTAAAGTGATCCGTATCGGTCATATGGGGGAAAATGCAAGGTTAGAGCATATGGTTCCTACTTTAGAAGCTCTCTCTGCTACCCTGACTGAACTTGGTGTCACGCTTAAGGGAAATCTTGCAGATCTGTTTTTGAAGTATTATAGAAAAAAAGAGGCCTAATTGGCCTCTTTCTTTTCCTCTAAACGCTCTCTGATCTGCTGCATTCTGCCGTCTAACTGTGAGATCAGCTCCGCACAAAAGCAGAGATCCTGTGAGATCACCTGTGCATTTTCAATGTCCTTTTTGTATTTTAATTTATGCTCTAAACTTGCCCAGAAATCCATGGCGATCGTTCGAAACTGCACTTCCACACGCATCATCTTTTTCTCATTTGTCAAAAAAATCGGTACTTCAAGGATCAGATGCAGACTGCGGTAACCATTCGGTTTGGGATGACTGATATAATCTTTCTTCTTGATCAGCTTGATATCATCCTGTTTTTCCAGATAATCCGCTAATGTATAAATATCATCGGGAAATGAGCAGATAACACGGACACCTGCGATATCATTCAGATTCTTCTCGATATTATCTACGGAAAATGGAATCTCCTGACGCTTCATTTTCTTCATAATACTGTCCGGTTCTTTGATCCTGCATTTTATCGATTCGATCGGATTCCTGCTGTTTTGTACAGATAACTCTGTGTTCAATACGTCAAGTTTTGTCCTCACCTCTAACATTGCACATTCGTACTGCATCATCAGACAGCGAAACTTCTGTAGTTCTTCAATATCCCCAAAAACATGATCCAGTTCCTTGACTGTTTCAATATCCATGTATTCCATTTGACTTTCTCCTTAGAATCGTTCTTTTGTAACAGCTTCTCCTGACCTGCTACTCTTTCATTACTATTTTACCATACTTTTACGGAAAAGTTATCTAAACTTCTGTGAAGATTTCGGATTATATAATATTTTTACATAAGAGGTGCAAACAAACGCAAGAAACACTGTGTTCCCCTCAAAACAGCAGACCTTCCGCTCTTATATTTTTCTGTTACTTCCGTGCTCTCTGCAAAAATATGTTCAAAATCCTGACGAATCTCCCCTACGGCGTCACAGTTATATAAAAAGGCTCCATTTTCAAAATGAAGATACAAACTCCGGTAGTCCATATTAATGGTGCCACAGGTTGCCGCCTCTCCATCGCAGACACATTGTTTAGCATGGATAAATCCCGGCGTATACTCATAAATACGCACCCCTTGGCGCACGAGTCCTGCATAATAAGAACGTGTTACTTTATAGATCAGTTTCTTATCCGGGATCCCCGGTGTCACGATCCGCACATCCACACCACGCTTTGCAGCAAGTCCAAGAGCACGGTTCATCTCATCTGTGATGATCAGATACGGTGTTGTAAAATAAATTTCTTTTTTGGCATGTGCGATAAGATTCATATAAACATTCTCTCCCACATGTTCATCATCTAATGGACTATCCGCATACGGCTGGATAAATCCCTCCTGTTTTACTTTATAATCTGTCACCGGCAGGTACTTCTGATAATCCTGGTCTGTCTTTTTTACAACATTCCACATTTCAAGGAACATAACCGTAAGACTTTTTACAGCATCTCCTTCTAAACGGATGCCGGTATCTTTCCACCGTCCATACGGATGTGTGACATTAAAATATTCATTTGCAAGATTGTACCCTCCGGTAAATCCCACTTTTCCATCGATCACTGTAATTTTTCTGTGATCGCGGTTATTCATAAATACCGATAATACTGGAATAATCGGATTGAATACACGGCAGGCAATTCCATTCTCCTCCATACGTTTTCTGAAATCATGATTGATAAATCCAATGCTTCCAACATCATCATAGAAAATACGTACTTCAACTCCATGCACTGCCCGGTCTTTTAACACGTTAAAAATCCGTTCAAAAGATTCTGCCTGCTCGATGGCATGATACTCCATAAATATAAAATGCTCTGCTTTTTTCAAATCTGCAAGCTGTGCCTCTAACCCCTGTGACGCATCCGCATAAAATTCAATATCTGTATTGCGATAAACCGGATAATGACCATATTTCCAGATGTACTCTGTCTGGTTTGCTATTGACAGATCTTTTTTCTGAAGCATTTTTACGACAGTCTCATCACTTTCTAAAAATGGGAAAAGTTCACTGTCAATGCCCTCATAACGTTTTTTCATATTTCTGGTCAGATTTGACCTTCCAAATAGTGCAAATACACACAGACCAAATACCGGAAATGCAGTAATGACCAACATCCATGGTACTTTAAATGCCATGTTTCCATGCATTCCATATATGGCAAATACAACCGAGACCGCGATCAACGTGGAAAAAAGAGAAATTGCTGCCGAATAATTATTCAGCCATATAAAAAGACTGATGATCCATATGACCTGAAGCAATACGCTGATACCAACAAAAATCAATCTTCCTACACTGTTTTTTACTGATGTTTTCTGTTCTGTTCTCATAATATTGAAAAATACCACATAATTTTACTCATGTGGTATTTTTTCCTCCGTTTCTGATTTATTTTTAGTTACGTGCATTCATTTTATCTTTTACATTTGCATCCACTTTTCCAAGATACCCTACCAGCTCATCGGATACATTCACAATGCGCTCTGTTGCCTGATCACACTGTTCAACGATCTGCTGGAATTCTTCCATGTTTTCTGTTGTTACTTTCGCACTCTCGGCATTCTGTTCTGCAAACTCTGTCAAAGATGTGATTCCACTTTCAATTACCGTCTTATGATCGTCTAACACATTTACTTCTTCGCTGATTCCATCCACAGCATCGCTTGTATTCTTGATCTCCTCATTCAGGGAACGGAAAATTTCTTCCGTATCATGAATCTTCTCATTCTGTTTCACAAACGCTTCTGATACTTTCTGCGTGATCTCCACACTGACGTTTGAATTATCAATCAATGTATTGACGATCTGATTGATCTGTTCTGTTGATTCCCTTGACTGGTCAGCTAATGTACGGATCTCTTCTGCAACAACTGCAAATCCTTTTCCATGTTCTCCGGCTCTTGCAGCTTCAATACTTGCATTTAAAGCTAAAAGATTTGTCTGATTTGAGATTCCGGCTATGATCTCTGTTGCTGTGCGGATCTCCTGTGCAGACTGGTTTGTCAGATCTGTCTGCTGTCTTACATTTTCAATCGCAACACCGCTCTCCTTACTGATATTTACAAGTTCCTCCATGATTGCTTCTGCTGCCTTGTTGCTTTCTTTCATGTGCTCTGCACTTTTTGCAAGCATCGATACATTCTCTGCAATCTTATCGATCGTTCTGCTGATAGCATCGATCTTCTCTTTCATATCGACTGTGTGATCAGCCTGTGAGATCGTATTATCCGTAATAGTAGTCACTGCCTGCTCTGTCTGATCCAGTGAAGCTGTCATACTCTTAAAAATATGCTTAAAATCCTCTGAAACCTCACCAAGTTCCTTTGTTGCTTTCTTTATTCCCAGTACAACCTGTGAAAATGAAGTGATCGACTCCTGAAACGTACGCACAAGCTGTCCGACTTCTCCATCTTTCTCTGCAAGTTTATTTGCTTTCTTAGCAACACCACCGGAAAGTTCCACCTCTGAGCCATCACTCATAAGCTGTCTGAATGCATCCAGGAGTGTTTTGATTGATGCAAAAACAATGCCAAAAAACAGTACAGTTGCAAGACAGATCAGTATCATTGCAACCATCGTACCGATCACGCCATTTTTCAGCAGCTCAAGTACCACGATCTGCCATACTGCCATAATCAGGAAAAATACAACAAAAACACCCATTAATCTTTTCCATGCCATTTTCTTTGTGTCACCCATTTTTATCCTCCAGCTATGTTATTGTCTGAGACTGCTCCACCACAGGTGGATCCGTCTGTTTTGATTTCTGCATGACTTTATTCTCATACATCGCATGATCCGCTTCACGGAACACTGCTGCAAATAAATCTATACTGTCTGTTTCATGGAATGCGATTCCTCTTGCAATCTGTATCTTCTGTTCATACTTTGTATTATTTTTATTGAAAACAATAATACCATTATCAAAGTTTGCCAGCAGTTCCTCGCATTCTGTCTGTTTGGGCTGTTCGATGATGATCACAAACTCATCACCACCGATCCGGTATACAGTATGATCTTTAAATCCTTTTTGGATCAGTCTGCTTGCATCCCGGATGAGCATATCCCCAAATTCATGTCCAAAATTGTCATTGATCTTTTTGAGATTATTGATATCCATGACCACAACTGCATATTTCATATTCTCGGCTGCCGCGCGTGTATCCAGTTTATCCACATACTCCTTATATGCCGCCTTGTTAGCAACACCCGTCAGGGCATCTGTATACGCCTGTTCATTTACATAATCGATATAATGCCGCAGATGATTGACCATCTGCTGTACACTGTCTGCAAGCACTCCAACTTCATCTTTTGACTCACAGTCAATGTTGACATCAAGATCACCGCCTGCAACTTTCTGTGCTGCTTCCGTAAGTTCTTTGAGCGGTCGTATCATTTTTCTGGTAACATGTATTGTGATCACGACTGAAAAAATCATTATCACAACGGTTGAAACCAGAAACAGACGTATAATACGGCTGCTTAATTCATTAATCTCCTGCACCGGTGCTGTAACAGCAAACAGCATACCATTTTCCAGCTGTCTTGCCGTCATTTCTTTCTTTGTTCCCTCAAGATTATAACTGACCAGACTATCCTGTCCTGCTTTTTTGATCAGTAAATTTAACACCTTTCTGATCTTTCCGTGTACACTTCCCTCAGCAAGTCCCTCCGGATAATCATGATGGTAATAAAGAGCACCATTTGTTCCTGCCAGAAAAGCATAACCGCTCTGATAAATCTGTACGGAATCTACCTTTTCCTTCAATAGTGCCATGTCAATATCCATGCCCAGAACACCAATAAAATCTTCATCCTGATATATCGGCACCACATACGAAATGATCCAGTCATTTTTATTCAGATTGTTATACGGTTCCATCCAGAAAGCGTCTTCGTTCTCCAGAGCTTCATAGTACCATCCGACATTCTGTGTGTTATCTTTTGTATATTTTGAAAAATCAACCAGAGAATCTTCGTTAACATCACCTTTTTCATCCCTATACCAGAAAAATCCTGTCTGGTCATCGGCAATTTCAGGATTAACTCTCATATATACTCCACGTGATCCTTCTGTATTTTTCACGGTATGTAGTGAAACTTCCTGTACTTTTTTTACAAAGGCATCCACATTGTCCCTGCCTGTACCACCAATTCCGAGTGCGTTATACTGCTCTATCGTATAATCCCTGATCGTATTCACGGACTGTTCAATCCCCATCAGTGCTGCATCAATCTCCTGTGCCTTATCTTCACAGAACAGATTCATAAACTGTGTGGAATCCTCATTTACAAGTTTATGCGTATATAAAAAACCAACATATCCCAGTGCCAACGCTGTAAGAAGTACACAGCCTACCGTCAAAGCCAGAAATTTAGACTGTAAAGACCTCATCGGCAATCCTCTCTCCTCTTTCTGATATATGTTCTATTATATGCATTTTGTCATAAATTGTCAAAAAATATCACTTATTTTTTGTATGTATTTTTGAACATTTCAAGCAACATTTTCTTGATTTTTTTCTGCATAACATCTAAAATTATTGTGGTATGACCACATACCACAAAGAATCTCGACAATATAAAGGAATCATAACATATGGAATTTCAAAAATTAAACGCACCATCACTCAAAGAATTATTTATATCCGAACTGGAAAATATGATCATTTCCGGCAAACTTCCAATCGGTACAAAACTTCCATCCGAACGTGAACTTGCCACATCCATGCAGGTTTCACGCGCTGTTGTCAACTCCGGTATCGCCGAACTTGAAAAGAAAGGATTTGTCGTGGTAAAACCGCGCATCGGCACATTTGTAGAGGATTACCGCAGAAATGGAACCATGGACACTTTAGTTTCCATTATGAAATATAATGGCGGAGCTTTAAGCCAGGAAGAAATCTGTTCCATCCTTGAGGTTCGTATTCTCTTTATGAGCCTTGCATCCCGCCTTGCGATTGAAACAGCAACGGATGCTGCGATCGAGGGTCTTTCTTTTTACCTTGAAAAATTAAAAAATGCCACAACACCGGAAGATGCTGCAACATCTATCTTTGAGTTCAGTCATGAGCTGAGTTTTATCAGTGGAAATATGCTGCTTCCACTGTTCTTTATATCATTCCGTGATCTTGTATGCAGTCTTTGGGTACGCTATGCAACAAAATACGGCATAGAAGAATTATACCAGAGTGCCCTGTCCATCTATAATTTTGTCCGTGCAAGAGATGTCCGTGGTGCTCTCGATTATATAGAAACTTCTACAACCGAATGCATCAGTGGAACCCGCATGATCTACTGATCTTGCTACAAAACAGCCTGACTTTGGATTCCATCTCAAAATCAGGCTGTTTTTTCATATTCCGATCTATACTTTTATTTTGCAAACTGGCTGTTGTACAGCTTTGCATAAAATCCATTCTTCTCTAACAGTTCCTCATGTTTTCCCTGTTCTATGATATTTCCATCCCGCATGACAAGAATGATATCTGCTTCCCGGATCGTGGAAAGGCGGTGTGCAACGATGAAACTGGTACGCCCTTTCATCATACGGGCAAATGCTTCCTGTATCTTGATCTCAGTTCTTGTATCGATCGAGGAAGTCGCCTCATCTAAGATCAGCATCGGCGGCAGGCAGAGCATAACTCTTGTGATACATAAAAGCTGTTTCTGTCCCTGTGAAAGGCTTCCGCCATCCTCCGAGATCACCGTATCGTATCCTTTTGGCAGACGTTTGATAAAACTATGCGCATGGGATGCTTTTGCTGCCGCAATGATCTCTTCCTCTGTGGCATCCGGTTTTCCCATCGTGATATTTTCACGGATCGTTCCGCTCCGTAACCATGTCTCCTGCAGTACCATACCATAATTACTTCTTAAACTCTTTCTGGTCATCTCATCAACCGGTATTCCGCTGACACAGATTTTTCCACTGTTTACATCATAAAAACGCATCAGAAGGTTGATAAGTGTTGTCTTGCCACATCCCGTAGGGCCTACAATCGCTACACGCTGTCCCGGCTGTACGGAAAGATTGAAGTCCTCGATCAGCTTCTGTTCCGGTGTATAAGAGAAATATACATGGGACAGTTCCACGCTTCCATCTGCCTTCTCTAACACTTTTGCATCTTTGGCATCCGGTACTTCAACCGGCTCCTCGATCAGTTCAAACACACGTGCCGCACAGGCAAGCGCGTTCTGCAGCTCCGTAATGACACCGGAGATCTCATTGAACGGCTTTGTATACTGATTTGCATAACTTAAAAGACTCGATAACTGTCCAACGGTAATGCTTCCTTTTATTGCAAGAAATGCACCGACAACACCGACTGTCGCATAGACAAGGCTGTTGATAAAACGTGTTGCCGGGTTTGTGATACTGGAAAAGAAGATTGCCCGCAGTGAATATTTCTGAAGTCTTCCGTTGATCTCATCAAACTGCTCTAATGCCTCATCCTCATGGGAAAATGCCTGAACAACTTTCTGATTTCCAACCATTTCTTCTATAAATGCGGTCTGTTCACCTCTCGTCTCAGACTGCAGTTTAAACATGGAAAATGTCTTTTTTGCAATAAAACTTGCAACAAACAGTGATAACGGTGTGATAACAACAACCGCAATGGTAATATTCACACTGATCGTCAGCATAAAGATCAGCGTGCCAAGTATTGTCACAATTCCTGTAAAAAACTGGGTAAATCCCATCAAAAGTCCATCTGCAAACTGGTCAACATCCGCAATAACACGGCTTACCACCTCACCGTAGGAATGTGAATCAATATACTTAAGCGGTAAATGTTCGATCCGCTCGAATGCCTCTTTCCGGATATCACGGATCACATTATAAGTAATTTTATTGTTACATGCATTCATGATCCACTGCGCAACTGCAGTAAGTAAGATCACAACTGCCATACGCTCTAAGATCACAAGGATGCCTGAAAAATCAACCTGTCCCTTTGTTACGATCAGATCCACTGCACGCCCTGTAAGGATCGGGATATAAAGTGTCAGCGCGACGGTAACCGCTGCAAGCACGATCGATAATCCAAGGTAAATCCAGTACCTTCGGATGTAATCCAGCACTTTTTTTATCGTTGTCTCCTGCTGCTCTGTCACTACTTTCTTCATGCTGTCTTACCTCCTTCCTGTTTTTTAAACTGTGAATTGTAAATCTCCTGGTATACCTCACAGCTTTCTAACAGTTCTTCGCTGGTTCCAAGACCAACGATCTTTCCATCGTCAAGCACAACAATGCGGTCTGCATGCTGGATGGATGCCGCTCTCTGGGAAACAATAAAAACAGTTGTCCCGCCTTCCATCTCACGGATTGCTTTCCTGAGTGCAGCGTCTGTTGCGAAATCAAGTGCGGATGCACTGTCATCTAAAATAAGTATCTCCGGTTTCTTTACAACCGCACGTGCGATCGTCAGACGCTGGCGCTGTCCGCCGGAAAGATTTTTTCCACCTTGTTCGACTTCAAAATCAAGTCCACCCTCTTTGTTGTCAATAAATTCTTTTGCCTGTGCTACTGTGATCGCATTAATCAAATCTTCTTCCGAAGCATCCGGATTACCCCATTTTAAATTTTCACGGATCGATCCATGGAACAATACTGCTTTCTGTAAAACAGTACCGATCTTTCCTCGAAGTTCTTCAAGTGAATAATCTTTGACATTTTTTCCGTCTACTTTGACAGAGCCGGCTGTCACATCATAAAATCTTGGGATCAGATTGACAACCGATGATTTTCCGGAACCGGTTCCTCCAATGATACCGATCGTCTCACCTTTTTTTACCTTAAAATCAATATCTGTTAAGGACTCATCTCCGGCACCTGCATAAGTTAATCCCACATGAGAAAATTCCACTGCATACTCTGTATCTTCAGATTCATCAGAATCCGTTGTCTGTGGCTTGTCCATATTCCGGCTGCATCCGTCTGTAATGGATGACTGCATCTCAAAAACAGACTGGATACGGTTTCCACATGCGATAGATTTGTTGATGTTGATGATCAGGTTCGCAAGTTTTACTAATTCTACTAAGATCTGTGACATATAGTTGATCAAAGCAACAACCTGTCCCTGTGTGATATATCCGTTGTCAACACGGACTGCACCAGTCCATACAAGCACAACAATCGCACCGTTGATGATCACGTAGGTAAGCGGATTCATCAGGGCAGATATTTTTCCAACATAGATCTGTGCTCTGGTCAGGAGATCATTATTCTCATTAAAATGTTCTCTCTCATCCTCTTCCTTATTAAAAGCGCGGATCACCCTGCTTCCTGTCAAGTTTTCTCTTGTGATCCCAAGCACTTTATCAAGTGCAGACTGCACTTTTTTATAAAGCGGGATACTGATGAGCATAATACCAAATACGATCACGGAAAGCAGTGGAATGGTGACAACAAATACCAGTGCTGCTTTAATATCAATGGTAAATGCCATGACCATTGCTCCAAATACGATAAACGGAGAACGGAGAAACAGACGAAGTACAAGGTTCACACCGTTTTGTACCTGATTAACATCACTCGTCATTCTTGTGATCAGTGTTGCCGTTCCAACGGTATCCATCTCTGTAAAAGAGAGACTTTCAATATGTGCAAACAGCGCATGACGCAGCTTTGTTGCAAATCCGACTGCCGCCTTTGCTGCAAAATACTGCGCGGTAATCGAGCATGTCAGTCCGATCACTGCAAGCAATACTAACACCATACACATCCGCATAATATAGGTCTTGTCCCCGGAAGCCACACCGGTATCAATGATTGCTGCCATAACAAGCGGTACGATCAACTCGAAGGTTGCTTCAAGCAATTTAAAAAGTGGTCCTAATACACTTTCTTTTTTATAATCTTTTAAATAAACCAGTAATTTTCTCATACAAACTCCAAATGTTTATTTTTTAATTTTTTTCATCTGCTGAAGTCCCAGGATCACTGCCCCGCCGATGATAAAGAACAGGATAGAAAAATTGTGGATCGTCATTGCAGGCTGTGGTGTATCAAGTGTGGTCGGTCCCATGATAACCGCATAAATAGAACCGAGCATTAAGCCAACGATCAGAAAGATTGTCTGTGCACGGAAATTTTCAAGTGCCTTACGGATCAGCTTTACAACACTGAAAATGCCAACTAATACTCCACATCCGAATACAAATACAGTTGGAAAACTCTTTAAATTCAGATGCAGGATATCTTTGATCGCCGTCACGATCGGCAGATAAAGCCCCATGATAAGAAGCAGCGTTGATCCGGAAATACCCGGAAGCACCATGGCACAGATTGCGATTGCACCTGCAATAAATACATAAATTCCTGTTGTGACTGTCAGATGCTCTAAATTCATGCTGCTGCCGCCGCCAACCGGGTTAAAATAAGTAATGGCACACACGATCGCTGCTCCAACCAGTATAAATGGAAGATATGCATACTTCCCTTTTAGTGTATCTATTTCTTCACGGACTACGATCGGAATCGCAAAAATAATAAATCCGATAAATAATGAACTGATCGCATAAATATGGGATTCAAAAACATTTGCAAGAATCAGAATCGCAAGGATCATTCCTGTTACCCAGCCGATACCAAGTTTCAATAAAAAGAAAAATGCTGTTTTCTTTTTCTCCATATTTCCTGTGATCAGATCATCAATGGAATCAATAAACTGATCATAAAATCCAAGCAGAAATGCCACAGTTCCACCGGACACTCCAGGAACACTGTCTGCAAGAGCCATACAAAAACCCCTGATAAACTGTATTATGTACATACGGTTACCTCTTTCTTCCTTATTAGTATTTACATGTGCCATCTGCACACCATACTGCCTATTATAGACGTTTCGCTTCTGTTTTGTCTAGTACGGTAAACATTAATGTTTTATTTTTCTGTCATTTATTTCAATTTTCCGGCGCAATCCCCACAGACAGAGCAGATTGGGCACCGCCATCAGAAAATTAAAAATATCCGAAATCCCCCATACAACATCAAGCGTGATCACAGCCCCAAGATACACACAAAACATATAAATGACCTGATAGATCCGGACACTGTTCTCCCCAAACAGATACCGCACGGCACATTCTCCATAGACATTCCAGCCGATGATCGTGGCAAATGCAAATAAGACCAGCGATAACGACAGCATCTCATCTCCCCACACCGGCAATTCCCGGAATACAGCAAAACACATCCGCTCGCCAGACACTCCCACATAATTGCCCGGATGGGCGATCATACTTGAAACGGAGGCAATCCCAGTGATCGCACACATCACAACCGTATCCCAGAATGGTCCCGTCATGGAAACGAGTGCCTGATCCTGCAGTGAGACATTCTGTGCTGTCGCAGCTGCCATTGGGATAGAACCAAGCCCTGCCTCGTTTGTAAACAGTCCCCTGGAAATCCCCGTCCTTAAACCTGCCATCACCGTGGTTCCGACCACACCTCCTGCTGCTGCCTCTGGCACAAATGCAGATGTTACGATCACTTTTACCGCCTCCGGAACCACAGTATGATTTTTGATCAGTATAAAAATACAGCCTCCTAAATAAAATGCACTCATAACCGGCACCAGCCAGGTACACACTTTTCCGATCTGCCTGCTTCCCCCGATGATCACTTTTCCGGCAAGCACACCTGCTGCTATCCCGATGATATGCGGCGATATTCCTATCTGTTCCGTAACTGCCGCACTAATGGAATGTGCCTGTACACTGCTGCCGATCCCAAGTGACGCCAATATTGTAAATACAGAAAATAAAACCGCCAGTCCTTTCTTTTTCATCCCAATTTCCAGCACATACATCGGACCGCCGGTCATTCTTCCATCCTTTTCTTTTTTACGGTACTTCATAGATAAAAAACACTCACCATAACAGGTCGCGATTCCAAGCACACCGGTGATCCAGCACCAGAACACTGCACCTGCACCACCGATCGCTATCGCTGTGGAGATACCGATGATATTCCCTGTTCCGATTGTAGCAGCAAGTGCTGTCGCAAGCGCCGTGTAAGACGCATGATGTGTATCCGAAAAGCTGAGTCTGATCCCCTGCGGGATTTTGCGCTGAATGAATTTCAGACGAAATGTAAAATACAGATGTGTTCCAAGAAGGAGCAGGATCTGCCCCGCGACCGCAAACTGGCTGATTTTTTGCATAAGAAATCCCCGTATACAGATACCCTTGTTCTAAGTATACGGGGATTTTACAAAATTCATTCTTTGATTTTATTCTCTGCCTATTCTACTTTCAGATCATCCTTTATGATCCGATTTATTATGCAGTGATCTTTTTCCTCTGTTCAGACATCTGTGCAAGCCGGTCTAATCCCTTACTGCAGATCACAGTATATACACTTCCAAATATATTTGCACCGATACGAAGCAGCACGGCATTTTTCATTCCAAACAGTCCCGCCGCGATTGATAATGCACCAAACGTATTAAAGGCTGTCTGCCACGCATAACCGGCAGAATACCCGACTCCGATACCACCGATCATTCCGATATACGGATACATGGATTCCGGAAGCGCTAAATATAATACTACAAACAAAAGACTTCCAACGATATTAAACATCCCTCTTTTCTCTGCTCTTTCGTTGCAGTCACCGGTAAACGGCAGACAGACGGACATACAGGCGATCCCGGCCCACATAGCTCTTGGAAGTCCAAGGACAGACATCAAAAGCATCGCAGAAGAAACGATCAGTGTCAGTTTCACATACCATCGGTTTCTGGCAGATGAAAGCTCAAATTCCCGGAACAGATCTAAAAAAGTTCTCCGGTAAGGTCTGTTTTTCTGATTCTTATAAAAAATTGCCATACAGAGTAACATTCCAACAAACAGTCCCTCCACACGCAGCAGATACGCATGTCCACTCACATCATATCCAAGTAACAGCAGATATCCAAGCACAAATGTGGAATGGTTGTACATGATCACATTGTGGCATCCTAAGATCATCAAAAGCATAATACAGCATACGTTTACCAGAAATGCCAGAAACGGTGAGAGCATATTGCTAAAACGCGGTCCCACGATCAGTATTCCAAAAATTCCCGCGATTGAAAGAAGTCCGTGCGTGGTCTTAATCCCAAAATCTGCCTGTCTAAGCACCAGTACAGCTAAAAGAACCGTCACTCCGACCACACTATTTTCCGATCCGGTCAGTTTACTGAATAATGTCACAACTGCCACACAAAATGCCATGACCAGATAAACTTTGAAATTATAGATTAAGATATGGCGCCTTTTTTCTTTTTTGTCTGCTGTATTTTTGATCAGCTGTTTTGAGCCGGTCGAACTAAGCTGAAGTTCCTGATAAAATGTCATAGTACTCTCCCTTCTTATGCTGTTTTCCAATGAAAATATCTTTTTCATCTGCATCTTAAATTTGTGTTTTTAGCAAAGTAGAGAGTACTATAGCGCAATTTACCCGAAACGTCAAGATTTCATTTTTCTTAATAGACAAAACCTCACCCCACTTTATTTCCTACTATTTCCATATGTTAAATTGGATATTAAAACAAGGGTAACGTTTTGTCAATAGATATTCGTGCTGTACTGGCAAATTTTATGAATCATAAAAACATCTTCCCCTTTCTCATTTTTATGATATACTCGATTTATGACAAAAGAAATAGCATACAAAATCCTGGGGTTTACCCCTATTATGTGCCATCCTCACTTCAGTTCCATCTCGTCTTTCATCCCGGCAAATCCGAACTTTTCATACATCGGGCGTCCCATCTCGGTTGCTTCCAAAGAAATCGCATCAATTCCTTTGTTCTTTGCATTCTCCACCAACAACGACAGTGTGTGATATGCGATTCCCATTCGCCGGTACGCCGGATTTGTATACATGTTCATAATATATGCCTTCTTTCCGGTCGGATTGTGATAGGTCGGCATAACCTCAAAATAACTGATACCGCCTGCGCCAATGATCTTTTCTTTGTCATATACCAGTATTGCAGTATGGCTGCCGTCTTTCAATGCTTTTTCATAATAGGCTCTCGACTGTACTGCAACTTCTGTCATATCCACATCATCATCTAACTTATTTGCTGCTCTTAAAACTTCAATCCTTGTTGTGACTAAAATATCTATATCTTCTGGCATAGCTGTTTTGTATGTAAAATTCATAGCTGCTCCTGTCATTGTTATCTGATTTTATCATTTCTATTAACGATTCTAAACCTTTCTCCTATTATTTTCAAATCTTTTGTGAATGACGTGGTGCTGTTTACAGCTAACTTCTTTTCCACGAGATGCGCATCCCGCCCGGAGTTTTTTGATTCATAGGACGTAATTTCCTATGAATCAAAAAAAGAATCCCGCCTAAGCAGAATCCTTTTTTATCACTATGCAATAATATCAACCTTTCACCGCACCCACGATTCCATTTGCAAAACTCTTCTGCAGCACAAGGAACAAAATTCCAGTCGGCAAAGAACAGATCAGCACACCAAGCATCAGTACGCCGTAGTCAATACTGTAACCCACGGAAAGATTTGCCACTAACATCGGCATCGTCTGTGATGTATCTGACATCATGATAACTTTCGGCCAAAGGTAATTGTTCCATGCATTCATGAAAGTTACGGTAAGTGCTGCAGCATAGGTGGATTTCATAGTCGGCATAAAAATGGTAAGGAAGATTTTAAATTCACTTAAGCCATCAATTCTTGCCGCCTCAATGATTTCCATCGGAAATGATCTCGCACTCTGCCGGAACAACATGATCAAAAACGGCGTGGAAATCGTCGGCAGGACATATGCGATCCAGGTACTTGATAAACCCATTCCTGAAAATAACTTGAATAATGGGATCAGCGTTGCAGCAAACGGAACCATCATCGCAAGGAGTAAAATATTCATCAGTGTATCTTTTGCCTTATCGTGGTAAATCTCAAATCCATATCCTGCGATCGAGCAGATAAATAAAGATAATACACTAAGGATCGTTGAATAAAACAGTGAATTACAAAACGCTCTTGATACATTCTGCATTTCAGTCAGTTTCATCAGATTCTGGATAAAATTTGTTCCAAGACTCAGTTTTCCACCAAGAACGTCTGTACTGTTGTTTGTTGCAGCCGCGATCATCCAGTAAAGTGGAAATACAGATATGAACGAAGCTATGATCAATATGATATGTGTACCTGCATTTTTAAATTTTCCTTTCATCGCTTGTCACCTACTTTCATTTGAACAAAGGATAATATCGCTACCATAATAAAGATCACATACGACATTGCCGCTGCGTATCCGAATTGTGGATTATATTCAAAACTTGCTTTATATATGTAATGGGACATTGTCAATGTTGAGTTTGCAGGACCGCCGCCTGTTAAATTGACAGACTCATCAAATAACTGTAATGTACCATTGATCGACATAATTGTTGTAAGTAAAATCGTTGGTCGAAGAAGCGGAATCGTAATCTTTCTGAAAATTGCAAATGGACTTGCTCCGTCAATTTTCGCCGCTTCATATAATGAATCATCGATATTCTGCAGACCGGCTAAATAAAATACCATATTGTATCCCGTCCAGCGCCAGATCAGTGCAAGAATAATGATCGCTTTTGCTGTATGGACATCGCCAAGCCAATTGATGCGCTCGCCGATCAGCCCTAATTTCAGTAAAACCGTGTTGATATAACCATCATAGGCAAATAATGTCTTAAAAATAATGGAATACGATACCAGTGCTGTACAGCATGGCAGGAAAATCATTGTCCGGTAAATTCCTTTTCCACGCAGATCTTTTTTGTTTAAAAGACATGCCAGAAAAATTGCAAGAATCAGCATTACCGGCACCTGAATAATCAGATAAAAGAAATTGTTTGTAATTGCAGTACGGAACACGCCGTCTTTTAACAATCTCGCATAATTGCTAAGGCCGCCCCATGTCTGATTGTTGCCAATTCCTGTTTTAAATGACAAAATAAACGCCTGGAGCATTGGATAAAAATTCATTGCAAATATCAGCAATGTCGCCGGCAGCAGGAAAGCCCATCCCGTAACACTTTGTTTTTTATATAAACTGACTCTTTTTTTCGCTTTCATATTATTCCCCATTTCTGCGCTGCTCTTCAGCGCATCTCAAGTTTGTGCGTCAGCACAAATCTTGCGTGTGAAAAATATATTTTTCACACTGATCCCCATTCCTGAACTATTTGTTTTGACAGAGAAAGCTGCCACATAAGATATCCTTTTTTGGCAGCTTTCCCTTTTGCCCGCCAGGCGCGCAGTTTATTATTTTTCAAAAAGTATAAATACAGGGAGGATTGATCTATACTTTTTTACTGACCAATGTTAAACTCGATCGTTGCCTGTGCCTCTTCGATCGCACTGTCAAGATCACTTGAACCATTCAATACGTTTGTCAAAGCTGTTCCAAGAGCTTCTTTTTCCTCAGACCAGAAAATACCTTTGTTGATTGTAGGAATATTGCTTCCGTAAGATACGATCTTAGAGTAAATTGCCTCTCCGCCAAAGTAATCAGAAACCTGATTGTAAGCATCACTGTCTGCTGCCGGAAGATAGGTTGCGATCGCACCTAACTGTGAAAGAATGTTATCGTAAAATTCGGTGCTTCCTGCCCATGTTGTTTTAAAGAAATCTACTGCCAGATCATAATTTTTGCTGGAGGAAGAAATTGCCCATGTAGAACCACCCTGTGCAGAGTAATTTGTTGCACCCGGATAATCATTTAATTTTGGCATATTTGTAACAGCCCAGTTTCCTTCCTGTTCAGCCTGATCTGTGGATGTGATCGTTGCACAGATCCAGGAACCATTGATTGTTCCAACTACAGTACCATTGTTGATAGAACCCTGATAACCGGACCAGTCTGTCTGTTCCTGCAAAATACCTGCATTGATCAGATCCATATATACATTCATGGCTTCTTTTAATCCATCATTATTGACAAGAGAAATCTTTCCTTCTTCATCAAATACAGAAATTCCTGCAGACTGTAAGATCATATTTAATAAATCAGGCTCGCCCTGCACATTGGTAAGCATTGGCATTCCTGTCTTATCGAGCACATCTTTTCCGATCTCAATGAATCTGTCCCATGTAATATCTGTCAGATCATCGATCGTATATCCTGCCTGATCTAAGTAATCTGTTCTGTAGCAGGCAATGACCGTATTGCTGTCATATGGAACACCATAATTTTTTCCATCCTTTACGGAATTGGCAACTTTTGCTTCTGCAAAGTCAGCAAACGCAATTCCGGAGTCTGTCAGATCTGCAAACACATCCGGGTAATTCTGAAGATATTTTGCAAACACCTGATCATCCATTAAGAAAATATCAGGAAGCGCATCCAGCTCACCGCTCATTGCATAGGTTTGAACCAGTGTCTGGATATCGGAAGATACTGTCTCGACCACATTAATATTTACATCCGGATGATCTTTCTGATACAGTTTTCCGGCTTCCTTCATTGCATCTACGTTAAATGAATCCCAGCACCAGACAGTAAGTGTTCCCTCTTGTGAACCACCTTCTGCATTACCTGACGCATCATTTTTCTCTGTTCCTGCCACAGCCTGATCCCCTCCTGCTGTGTTTCCATTTGCTGCTGCACTGTCATTTGCAGATGAACTTCCGCATCCTGCCATTCCAAGCAGCATAGACGCTGCTAATACCATAGTCATTACTTTCTTTTTCATCCTGTAACCCTCCATATTAAACATTTTGATAAGCTTTTCTTTCTGGCTGCTTATCTTTGTTACAGGTAAATCATACCATCATAAGAGCCATTTTCTTTAGGACTATCTTTACCTTAATTTTTCATATTTTGGGATGTAATTTGATTCAGTAGGACTATTTTTAGAAATTTGCATTAATTTGTTTTTTGAAACATCCTGCCCGGAGGTTTTGTTATGTAATTGGGAATTTCAACAAATTTTCCAATTACATAACAAAAAACGGCGGTTCATTCACGAACCACCGCTGCTGCTTTTACCTGTATATTCGAAAGACAATCTGACAGATCATCCTGCGTCAGGGAATTATTAAACTCATCTTCCACGATCGCCTCTATCTCATATGTTTTACTTCCATAATTCACAGTTATAATATTCCCAGACAGATCTGTCAAAATCTTTGTAACCTGCTGACCTCCGAAAAACTCATCTTTTGCAAGATAATTTTCGTACCCTGACATGTCTTTTACCGCTGGAAGCAGACCAATTTCTCCGATCAGCTCATTCATAAAGTCAGAGTCTTTTTCAAACATCTCTACTAAGAAATCCACTGCTGCATCCGGATTTTTTGCATTTTTCAACACATACCATGCACTTCCACCGACATTTGATGCCGCCACCGTCTTTATCTCTCCATCATACACCGGGATTGGCACAACTCTCCAGAGACCGCTTTGTTCCTCCACACTTTTTATGCTTGAAACGATCCAGCCTCCACTGATCACACTTGCAACGCTTCCATTCTGAAAAGCGGAAATAAATTCATTCCAGCCATTGACGCTCACACCGACATTTCTTTTTAGTAATTGCTGATATGTGTGAAGTCCTTCTTTTAAATACTCATTATCCTCAATATCTGCATGATTGTTTTCATCCACATACCAGTGACCGCCACTCTGCATGATGATACGAAGCAGTGGCGAATCTGTCGGATCTAATGTCAGCATCGGGATTCCAAGCTTCTGATAGACATCCTCTCCGATCTCTATGTATCGTTCCCAGGTAAGATCCTGCATATCCGCTTCGGTATAACCCGCCTGCTCTAAAATATCGAGCCTGTAAAAAAGTGCTGCTGTTCCGCTGTCAAATGGGATTCCATAAAATCTGTCTCCCTTGGAACAGAGCTTACTTTTATAATCTGTATATCTGGCATAATCAACTTTGTCTGTAAGATCTACGAACTCATCCTCGTATTGTGAAAGCACATCCTGAATATCATAATCTTCGATCATGATCACATCGGGGAGTTCCTGATACATCTTGGATGCGATCAGGTTTTTGGTATCTGCTAAGATTTCTTCTCTCTCTTTTGTCTCTACTATGATCTGAATATCTTTATGTGTTTTTTTATATTCTTTCGCCGCAAGTTTTGCAGCTTTTACATTAAAAGTATCATCCCATGTCCAGATTACGATCCTGTCTGTTTCCTTTTCTGCGCTCACGCTCTGCCGTTGTCCGCAGCCACATAACATAGCTAAAATCAAGCCCATTATAATGCCAAATCCTGCTCTTTTCATTTTTCATCCGTCCCCGTCTTATAACTCACCGGTAAAACGATCACCACCGTCGTTCCCTTTTGCTCCTCACTGAAAATATTGATCCCATAGTCGTCTCCATATAGAAGTTTTAACCGCTCCTGCACATTGTGGACTCCGATTCCGGAATAATGCTCTTTTCCGGTTGGTTCATTCATAATTTTTAAAACTTTTTCCTTCGTCATTCCGACACCATCATCAATGATCTGGATCTCTAATTTTTCCTCTTTCTGTTTTACCACGATCTGAATCGTTCCGCATCTGCCTTCCGGATACGCGTGGAAAAATGTATTTTCAATGAAAGGCTGTAAGATCATTTTCGGCAGAAGATATTCCTCACATACTCTCGAAACATAATATTCTACCTGTATACTGTCCCCATATCTCGTCTGGTTGATCAGGATATAATTCTGGATATTGATCATTTCCTGTCTCACCGGAATAAATTCATCCGAGTTACTGATCGTATTACGCAAAAGACTGATAAACGCATCGATCGTCCGTACCGTTTTTGCTGTATCATTCTGATATACCAGCCATTTGATGCTTGCAAGCGTATTATAAATATAATGCGGATTGATCTGCATCTGCAATGCACTGATCTCCGCCTGTCTCTGCTTTTTCTGCGTCTGCACCAGTTCATCCACATAGTGTTTCAGATCATCTAACATATAATTATAGGTGGAAGCTAACTCCTGCACTTCCGTAGTTCCCTCCACTGTCATATATTCTGAAAAATTCCCTTCCCGGATCGCAGACATTTTTCCGATCAGCTTTGCTAACGGCCGCATGGTCTTATGCGTATAAAACAGACATGCCATCAGAATAAAGATTCCTATTGCACTGCAGCTTGCGATCAGAAACGGCATATTATAAAGATCCTGCAACGCCACATCATTATCGATCAGCGCATAAATCGCACACTTCTGATATGGCAGTATCCGTTTCATCAAAGTATACACGGTACTGTCCTGCTTTAATTCCATACGCAGTTCATCCGCATTTTTAATTTTTTCAAACCATTCTTCCTGTAAATGCGTCCCTGTGATGCCCGGTCTGTCGCTGCATAGAACGATTTCATGGTCATCCACAAGATAAAAGGACGTTGTATCTGATACAAAATAATTGTAATACTGCTTTAACTCCTCCATCGTAAGCGTCACAAAAGCAATCGCATAAACTTCCCTGCTTTCATGATAATACAGGGCTTTTGAAATGATCAGTGTATCAGCATTTCTCGATGTGGTCGTATAAGCCTGACCAGTGTAAGTATAATGGATGACATCCGGATCACTTAATGCTTTTTTGGCCGGTTCTGATTGTAAGATTTCCTGATCTGTAACGCAGATATTTTCCGTTCGCGACAGATAATGTTTACCATTATATCCAACAACAAGAATGTTCAGCCGCTCCATATCTGCAGATTTACTCTTCTCTAAATCCTGCTCCATCTGATAAACATTCTGAAATGTCTGCGTATTATCGAGTTCCGACGTTTCATTAAAATAAAGCCGGAATGCCCAGCTTGAATCTATCGCATCAAAAACATTCTGGATATGATCATGAAAATCATTAAATTCTTTTTCGATCTGTTCAAAAACCTTTTCCTGGGAATCCCCGTAATTTTTTGTAAAAACCTGCCTCGACATAACAAGCACTACAAAACTGACGGTAACGGCGATCAGGCTGATCCCAAGCATTACGATCAGTGTGATCTTTCCTGAAAAACTATTAAAACGGCTTTTTATCTTATCCATGATTCTTCCTTCGATAGACTGACGGTGTCTTTCCCGTAACTTTTTTAAATACCCTGCAAAAATAGCTGTGCTCCGAATATCCTACCTTTTCGCTGATCTGGGCAATTGACAGATCTGTATTCTCCAGTAGCTCACATGCTTTAGCCGTCCGGATCTCATTTAGATAATCACTGAACCCTTCCTTCATATGCTGATGAAAATACGCCGAAAGATAATGATAATTAAAATTAAACTCTTCTGCCATATCCTCAAGTCTTAAATCCTGCTCATAATTTTTTTCAATAAAAGCTAACATCCTTAGAATCCTGTCATCTACAGTTTTCTGTGTAACTCCGATCTGTGCAGTGATTTTTTCCAATATCTGACGCATCACTTCTTTATAATCCTGCTCGTAATGCGCCATCGAAATCTCCCTGAAATACTCATACCGCTCTGCATCTTTCTGTTCTTCTGTCAGATCAAGCTGATCTAATAAATAATAGACCATGTTTTTAATCTGGTTTTTCAGCGATGCAATATCAATTTCACTCTGCAATGCCTTTGTATTATATTCCTCAAGCAGACGCAGTGCTTCCCCATACTCCTTCATGGATAAAAATTTATTATACTTAAAAAAATCAAATTTTACAGCAGGTATCTTTTCTTTTTCCGTCATTTCATCTGCCAGAATAAATTTAAGGTCTTTATAATAAAATACCTTATCTGCATATGCTAAAATATCCTGCTGATAATACTGCCTGATTAGTCTCATTCCATCAAACGCCCTGCTGCACACTCCAAGAATATATTCAGAAAGTACCGCTAACTCCGCTGTCATCTGTTCAAAAAAACGGATCATCTGCGCATCATTTGCCGGTTTCGCACACATTACTACAATGACCAGTTCTTCCTGCAGGATCATGACCATTCCATTGGCAGCTTCAAAATCAGCGACATCCTTTTTTATTTTCTGATACAGGAGTTCAGATACATTCGGTGGAATCTCATTCTCATTTTTGATCCGCATCCCGAAAATATGAAAATGGGAATATGGAAAAATCTGGCTGAAAGCCACCTCATCTAATTCCTGTGACATCCCGATCAGATAACGCTCCATCTCCGCAGCATAATTGATTCCTTCACTCTTTTCTTTCCTTTTATAACCCGGAATTTTCTGCGCTGCTTTCTCTAATACGTTTAACAGTTCTTCCTCATTCAATGTCGGTTTTAAAATATAATCTATGGCACCATTTGTCAGCGTTTTTTTCACATATTCAAACTTATCATATCCGCTTAAAATAATGATGGCAATATCCGGATAAATCTTATGCACCATCTCCGTAAATGCAACTCCATCCATCACAGACATCACAATATCGCTGATGATAATATGCGGCTTTAACTCTTCTGTAAGCCGCAGTGCTTCATTTCCATTGGTCGCTTCCCCGACAATTTCATAGCCTTCCTGCTCCCAGTGGATCATATATTTTAATCCCTGCCGCATAATATATTCATCATCAACGATCAAAACCCGAATCATATATCCTTCTCCCCATGTGGTGTTAATTAAACTCCGCAGTGCATATCCGGAAAATCAGAGATTTTCCGGACTGACGGGCATCTACATTCCACTTCGGTCCGTGCTAAACAGGTGCCACCGGCACCTAGCACCACCCTATCACATGAGAATAAAACAAAAAAGTGTCTGCAAGCAGCCATTTTTTATTTTACTCTCATGTGGCACTGCTCATTGCTTACGCACATTATACCATCTAAATCACATGGGAAAAAGGAATGAAAAGAAAGAAAGCAAAATAATATAAATTCTTAAAATAGTGCAAATTTATTCTATTTTGATAATAAACACACCGTCTCGACAGTTGTTTCAGTTTCCAAGGGAAGTTCTTTCACTTCCTCACCATCAACAGGCACAGGAAAATTGAATACGATCTTCTTTATCCAGCTTCCGTCTTTCCTTTTCTCCGGGAACATCTCAATTCGCTCGATAAAGGCCTTCATAAACTCCTTCTGCTCCGCTTCCGTTGCGGAATGGTAGACTTCATCAAATGCCAGTAACAAGCGATAGATATTGTCACCGGAAATCTTCTCCTGCTGTATGTTGCGGATCTGACTTTGCAATTCGCCAATCTGAACTTCGATTTCCTCTATGGTATCATACTGCTCATCATAGCGGCGCTGCAAGTCCAAAATCTTTCTGTCATAGTGGGCATCATTGAGGTCCAAGGTATCCATCTGACGCTCCAAGCGGCTTTTCGTTCCAAAGGCTTGCTTTAGCCGCCCTTGTAGGACAGCAATCTGCTTTTCCATATCTTCTGTATCAACTGCTGTTCCGATTTTCGCCTGAATTGCTTCTACAAATCGTGGATTGTTGACCATAGCGGAGATAACCTTCGCCACAAATTTGTTGATTTCCGTCTGCTCGATATTCAGACGGAAACTGCACTCATGCCCTGTCGGTGTAACCGTATTTTTGCAGTAGTAATAATACCGTGTTTTCTTGTCCTTGCTGTGCGCCTTGGCGATATTGCCATACATACTCTTTCCGCAGCATGGGCATTTCAAGATACCGGACAGGATGTGTGCGTGGTCTGGATTGTTAACCTTTTCCCGCTTAAAGGAATTGATCTTGCGCTTTTCCTGTGCCAGATACCAATCTTCTTCGGAAATGATAG
>ERZ791819.210-NODE-210-length-40984-cov-7.062352_pt1 | contig 40984 bp, 47 predicted proteins | sample MGYA00510301_ERZ791819 | MGnify/ENA primary metagenome ERZ791819 (study PRJEB30046, sample SAMN00791999) | human gut metagenome | study: EMG produced TPA metagenomics assembly of the A metagenome-wide association study of gut microbiota in type 2...
ATTCACGTACTCTCCGTAAAAGGCTTTACCAGAGCCGTCGCTTGAAAGTAGTGTGATTTGCACGCTACTTTTTTGCCCTTGCCCAACGAAAGGAAACGATAATGGGTAAAGTACAGATTCTTGCCGTCCTCACGATGGACGGTTGTCAAAGCTCCGAGTTATGTTGCAAAGCGTATAAGGAACTGCGCCTTGAAGATTGCGGTATCAATGAGATAAGGGAAAACGCCCTTTATCATATCACACCGGATTATTCCATCTCCATGCTTGACGAATGGCGGAAATCCACAACAGACATCTGCTATCTGGCGGAAGTCACTCCTGAAAAAGCGGACTACATCAACGGGCTGCTGCGTATGCGTGTGGTGGATGAAATCATACTTTACACGATTCCTTTCATTGCCGGAACGGGAAAGCGTTTCTTCCAATCCGCCTTGCCGCAGGAACAATGGACGCTGACCTCACAGAAGGTGTACCGCAACGGAGTGGTCCGCCATATCTATAAAGCGTGCGTTTGATGTCCATAAAATGGACGAATGTTCAGCAAATGAACACTTTAAGCTGAATACAATTCCTTTCAGATAAATAAATCGCGAAATTATCACTCTGAAATCCAGCACCTTGCAGAGAGCGTGCCGGATTTTTTATTTTATGGACACGCTTTTTGCCAATCATATTCATGTGCGCATACCGAAAAACAGAGTGTAAAATTTCAAAATTGACAGGACATGAATTATTTCTTATTGACGGAAACCGAGTTCTTCCGTCGTATAAACGAAGCCGGGGACTGCAATATGGAAACGGCATACACGGCTTTCGCCACGCAAGTGATCGAACTATGCAACGGCAATGTGGACACCAACCGCACCATCATCGCGCTGGCTTACATTGAAATCGAGTTGCAGCACCATCCCGTGCGCAATCTTCCCGAAGAAAAGAGGGAGGTTGCAGCCTACATCAGCAAGGCACTCTCTTTCGTTAGGAAGATGCAGAAGTTCCTTGCCGCTCCCCAAGTGCCACCACTAATCCCCATCCGTACATCCTCCGACAACACAACCGAAAGTCCCGCTCCACCCCTGCAATGGACGGGCAACGCCATCGACCTCGTGGAACTTATCTACGGCATCAACGAGATGGGCTGCATCAACAACGGCAACATGCCGCTTAAACAGCTCGCCCCGCTCCTCTACAAGATTTTCGGGGTCGAATCAAAGGACTGCTACCGCTTCTATATCGACATCAAACGCCGGAAGAACGAAAGCCGCACCTATTTCCTTGACAGGATGCAGGAGAAACTGAACGAGAGGATGCTCCGCGACGAGGAAATGGAACGTTTGAGAAAATAATCCTGTACCAATGATGAATCAGGGGGTGACGTTATGCCACTCTCTGATTTTTTGTAGGTTTTGTACCTGCCGTGCAGATACATTTCGTTATCTATTCGCCCGAAAACCAGCGAAAAGCACTATCTTTGTACCCACATTACAGAATTGTATATGAGCATAGACAACCTCGACATAGTAAAACGGCTGATAGCCGAAAAAGAATGCGGACGGGTGGAGTTCAAGGAAACCACCGGACAGTTGGAGCGCGGCATGGAAACGCTTTGTGCTTTCCTTAACGGAGAAGGCGGCACGGTATTGTTCGGTGTCACCGACAAGGGAAAAATCATCGGACAGGACGTGAGCGACAAAACCAAGCGGGATATAGCGGACGCAGTCTGGCGTATCGAGCCTTTTGCCACAGTTGAAGTTTCTTATACTGAAATACCAGACACCGGCAAAAGCGTCATCGCACTGTCTGCGGAAGAACGGTTTTGCGGTATGAAACGTTTGGGAGAGCGGGCTGTGTTCCTATCAACCGACACCGAAAGTTGATGCGTGGCAGTATGCTCGAATAACCACTTCACCCCAAATGTTTTATGACCGCATGTTATGCACAGGCATTTTTTTTATTATCTTTGCACAAATTTAATAATTAATACTTATGTATTCTGTTTCATTTGCATTCTACTTCAGTCCTTAGGCTACTATCTAAGTGATAGACAGTCCATCCATTAATATTATCGAATGGTGTGTTGTTATCTTTTATAGCAATACAGTCATAGGTTATTTATCTATGTTATAAAGATTTGTATCAAAACTTTATTTCTGTGGATTGAATACTGTCTTATCACTTCCTTGTGATTTGAACCCAAGTATTCATTTTCAAGAAATAAGTAATGATAAAAAATAAACTGCCCGTTAGATTCACGGGGCAACATTTTACTATTGATAAAGTGCTGATTGCTGATGCAATTAAAATTGCTAAAATAAATGAAACCGATACTGTTCTCGACATTGGGGCAGGAAAAGGCTTTATAACTGTTCATTTAGTTCGTCAATGTATAAACGTGATTGCAATAGAAAATGATAAATCTCTATTGTGCATTTTAAAAAATAAGTTTGCCAACAATTACAATGTCAAGATTATTGATTGTGATTTTAGGGGTTACACTATACCAAAAAGAAATTTTAAAGTTGTGTCTAACATACCTTTCAGAATAACTTCTGATATTTTAAAATCCTTGATGTTTGATTGTGTTGAGCATTTTATGGGTGGTTCGTTGATAATGCAACTTGAACCTGCCGAAAAGTTATTTTCAGAAAAAGTATTCAACCCATATATTGTATTTTATCATACTTTTTTTGATTTAAAACTTATGTATGAAATATCTCAAGAAAGTTTTTTGCCACCACCAAAAGTCAAGTCAGCACTTTTAAGGATTGAAAGAAGAAAAATGCATATAGGTTATGAATTGAAAGGAAAATATCTGAAATTTATCACTTGCTTGTTACATAAACCCGATTTGCCAGTCAGAACAGTCTTGAAGACACTATTCAGAAAAAATCAAGTCAGAGGAATTAGTGAAAAGTACGGAATAAATCTTAATTGTCAAATTGTAAGTCTGTCTGCAAATCAGTGGAAATGTTGTTTTATGGAAATGTTGGATAAAGTTCCAGAAAAGTATCATCCCACATAATTGTTTGTTGACCCGGGGCGGTTGCATGCTTGTGCATAACAAAGATATATGCGTCCGTTCTCTTACAAAGGACGGGCTTACCAGCGAGTGGAAAGCGCGACATCCACCATGCCGCAGGAGATGTATAACCAATATCTGATACAGCGGGGCGGGAAATACGCTTGGGAAGCAATAACAAATCCTGACCTTAAAATATCTGACCTTGACGAACATGCCGTCATTAGTGCTGTACGCGGGGGAATCAGAAGCGGTCGTTTACCTGAAGCAACCATAAGGGAAGACCTGCCGACCATTCTCGAAAAATTCAGTCTGTTGCATGACGGGAAACTTAACAATGCTTCAGCAGTGCTGCTCGGTCGTGATTTTTATTATTATCCCCAATGCCTGCTCCGTCTGGCGCGTTTCAAAGGCACGACGAAAGACGAGTTTATAGACAATCAACGTGTCACCGGGAATATCTACGCACTGCTGGATGCGGCAATGGCGTTTTTTTTCAAGCATCTCTCCCTTTCCGGAAAGATAGAGGGGCTATACCGTGAGGAGGAACTGGAAATACCTTACAAGGCTTTGAGGGAGTGCTGCACAAACGCCTTGTGCCACCGCTCGTACCACCGTCCCGGAAGCTCGGTTGGGATAGCCATCTATGACGACCGTGTGGAAATAGAGAACAGCGGAACATTTCCACCTGACATGACAATGGAAAAGCTGTTAAGCGGTCATAATTCAGAACCGCAAAACCTGATCATAGCGAATGTATTGTATAAAAGCGAGGTCTTGGAAAGCTGGGGAAGGGGCATCGGGCTTATTATAAGCGAGTGCCAGCGTGTAGGCATTCCTGATCCGGAATTCCATACGGACGGAAACAGCGTATGGGTTATTTTCCGCTATGTCCGGAAAGCTGTGGGGTACAACCCGACAGTCACCCCACAGTCGCCCGACAGTTACCCCGCAACCACCCCACAAGTGGGAAAAGTGTTGTCCGCAATCGAGAAACAGACGCTCTCGACAAAAGAGATTATGGGTATAATCGGATTGAAAGACAAAAGCAATTTCTTGGAACTCTACCTATATCCTGCAATAAGGCTGGATTTGGTGGAGCCGATTTACCCGGAAAAGCCTAAACACCCACGACAGAAATACCGCCTTACAGAGAAAGGCTTGGAATTGTTGAAACAGTAATAGGCATGGCGAAAAAGAAGAAGAAACAGCAGGGACACTATTGCCGTATCTGCGGTGACTACAAGGCGAACGAGAAGTTCAGCGGCAAAGGTCACGCACAACATATCTGCAAGAGTTGCATGTCCGCCATGCGCAGCGGCAAGAATCCGGAGGATATTCTGCCGGAGCCGTTACCCGTGAGCCGTGAAACGACACGCTTCAAGAAACTGGACAAAGAGGGAAAAGCCGTGTTAAAGGCGTTTATCACTGAATCCGTAACCGAATACTGGCAGGAAAACAGGCAGATACCGTTTGCGGAAAGTTTCTCCGAACTTAAAAAATATATCATCGGAACTTATGATGAGGAATGCGGCATACTCCTGAAAGATGACGCAGAACTGAAGACCTACTTTCAGACGCATACGATAACGACCATAAACAAATTGCTGAAAGAGGAAAATCCGGAAAACTTCAGGTAAAGATAACGGGCGGAACAAGGTATCAAACTTGTCCCGCCCGTTTTCGTTGCCGCCTGCCGGCTATTTCTGCTGCAACAGATGTTTCAGATTTTCGTCATTAGCGATGCGTTCCAACTCCTCCTGAACAATCTGTTTCACCTCCTCCTTGATACGCCTGTAATTCGCCTGCACTGTTTCCTTCATACAGTCGTTGCCGTCCTCATCCGTGAAGTCGGTAATGACAGGTATCGGCTTGTAGGCTTTCTCCTCGCGCTTGACCTTCTCGGCATCCACGACAATCTCACAGTGGAAAATCTTCTGCTCTATACGCTCGTTGAAATTGTCTGATACCGAACCGACAAACATGCCCTGCGTAAGCCCGGAAATCTTGCTCGGCGGGATAAGCGCGTCCATCTGCGTGTTGATGGAGGTGGAAACATCCTGCCGGTTGATGGAAATGGACTGCCGTTTCTGCAACACCTTTCCGAACCGTTCGGATAGCGTCTTGGCGGTTTCGCCCACCACCTGACCGGAGAAGATATTGCCGACTGTATTCATCACGACTTTGGCTTCTTTATCGCCATAGTCGCGCACCAACTGGCTGAAATCCTGAAAACCCAGACACACGGCAACCTTGTTGCTTCGCGCGGTGGCGATAAGGTTGTCCAACCCCTTGAAGTATATCGTCGGAAGCTCGTCGATGATGACCGACGACTTCAACATCCCTTTCTTGTTGATGAGCTTCACGATACGGGAATTATACAGACCGAGAGCCGCCCCGTAAATGTTCTGACGGTCCGGATTGTTGCCCACACAGAGGATTTTCGGCTCTTCGGGATTGTTGATGTCCAGCGTGAACTCGCTGTCCGACATCACCCAATAGAGCTGCGGGGAAATCATCCTCGACAGCGGAATTTTCGCCGATGCAATCTGCCCCATCAACTGCTCGGCAGCCCCTCCGAGCCATGCATCCATAAAAGGAGAAAGATAGTTCTCCAGTTCCGGGTAAGAGGTCAGTATCGGAAAAATATCCTCGTAACGGCGGTTCAGGAACTCGATGGCATGGGGGAACGTGCAATACTTGCCGTTCTGAAAAATTTTGAGATACCAGATGATAGCCGCGAAAAGGATGATGGGCGATTCCACAAAAAAGTCGCCCTGTTTCTGCACCCAACTCTTGTTTAAGTTGAGCATGATGGTGTACGCGCTCTCGTAAGCGTCCGTAATATCCTCCATGAAATCCGGGTGAATGGGGTTGCAACGGTGGCTGCGTCGCGGGTCGTCGAAGTTTATCACGTAGAACTTCGGCTTCACCTTGTATCCCTCCGGGTGGTTGAGCAGATGATTATAGGCTATCGTGGACAAGTCACTGAATTTGAAATCATAGACATACATCGAGAAGCCCTTCTCAATCTGTTGTTTGATGAAACTGTTTACCACCGCGTATGACTTTCCGCTGCCCGGCGTACCCAAAACGATGGAGGCACGGAACGGATTCACGACATTGATCCAGCCGTTGTTCCAACGTTTCCTGTAATAAAAGCGTGTGGGCAGGTTTACCGAATACTCGCTTTCGATAAGCCGTGTTTCCTGCATGAAGCTCTCGTTCTCGTTGTTGAACACGTCATCCATGAGGTTGTGTTTCAACAGGCGGCTCATCCACAGACCGCCCATCAGCAGGCATACATAGCCTGTGCCTACGGTCAGCGCGTAAAGCCCCGTCACCGCTTCAACCGGCAGCGGCAATGCCAGTATCCACCAGTTGAGGAAGAACAGCACGAACCCTGTGGCAAGTGCCGTCCAGATCCTTCCCCAAGTGATTTTCTCTCCCTTGACACCCTTCGTCCCCAGACAGGACAGGGCAAGGAGGAGGACGGCGAACAGTTTCGTGTAGAGGATGGAACGGAACAGCCCCGCCGTGTGGTTGAAATTCATCAGGATTCTGTCCACCACGCCGATGTCCACGCTCCAGAGCCGTATGGCTTCATAGCAGAACCAGTACACGTTCATGACCACTAAAATAATACTCACGGCACGCAGAAAATCCATGATTTTCGCCAATGCCCTCAAATCGTCTTCTTGTTGTGACATAGATTGAAAAATTTTGATTGTTGATACTTCCGGTTACATTCCCAAGCCCTTGCCCTTGCGCTTCTTCTTTTTCCTCTTGCGCAGCATCGCCCGGATAAAGGCTTCCTCCTCGGCATCCACAGCCGGACCTTCGGGAGTGAGCAGACCGATACCGCCCGCCGTGTACTCGTGGTCGGATGCGGTCTGTCCGCGCATATCCTCTCCTGTTTCCACCGGAACGGAAAGCGGAATAGGCGGCTGTCCGGCGTAAGGCAGCGTGAAGTGTTCCTGCAAGGCGTTGGCGGAAAGTTCCTTGCCCATGCGCGAGCCGTTCAGCACGCAGCCCGTGCGGTGGTCGATGAACGTGGCTCCGTAGATGCGTCCTTCCTCCGTGTAGCGCAGCACGGTGTCGATACCCTTCTCCTTGAGCCGCGAAACGAACTTCTCCTTGTCATACGTGCCTTCAAGCACGGAAAGGACGATGCGTTTCGTCATGTCAGCGAGTTTCCGGTCCTTAATCTCCTGCTTGGAACGGGCAAATTTCTTCTGCACGGCATCATAGCCTGCGGACTTCCCAAAAAGCGAGGATTTGAACGGGTTGCCCGTCTTGTTTCCGGCATCATCGGTGACGGAATAGACCAGCCCGTGATACTCCCGTCCGCGCACGTTGCCCTGCGCTTCCTCCACCGTCATATTATATAAGGAAAGGAGGGCGCGGTATTCGCCCATCGTCTGGAAACGGTACTGTCCGTTCAACGCTTTGAGGGTATTCCCGACCTGCCTTTTCACGTCGCCCGCCGAAGCGTCCACCTTGCGCAGCGGATTTTCCAGCCGTAGGTTCTTACGCTCCGCCGGGTGCAGCCCGTACTTCCGTTCCAGTTCCCTGCGGATGCGGTCACTGCGGCGGAAAAGGAAATCCTGATTGAGCCGCCTGCCTTTCTCGTCCACATTGATTGTCACGATGTGCAGGTGGTGGCGGTCTATGTCCTCGTGCTTGACAACAAGGTACGGCTGGTTCCCGTAGCCGAGTTTCTCCAGATACTCGCGTGCGATGTCCTGCAATTCCGTATCGGTCAGCACGTCGTCGGGATGCGGGTTGAGCGAGATATGGAGTACCGGTTTCTCCACCCTCGTATGCTCCGGCATACAGGCGAGAAAGCCCTCCATCGCCTTGCGTATGTCCACCGTCCCCGTGCCGTCATTGTAGATGCGGTTGGTGGTGAGCAGCCGCCCTTTCGCCTCGTTGATCTTTTCCCCGTTGTAGGCAAGCGCGCCGTACAGCGACTTTCCTACACTGATTTTTGCGACCATTTCGCCTCCATTTCTCTCGACAATTCCACAATCTGACGGCTCAGTTTCACGAGTTCGACGGTCTGCTGCTCCAGCTTGTAGAGCAACGCCATCGCCTTTTTCTCGGAAAAATGCAGCCTGAGTTCCTTCACGACTTGGTTGTAGTTCGTGCCTACCGCGCGGAACTGCACATGGAAATCGGACAGTCTGGTGTAATAATCCACCAGCGTCCTGTCCACTTTCAGCACCCTGAACGGCTGCCCGAAGAAGTGCGCCTTGATGAAAACCGACTTGGCGTAAACGCCCGACTTCTCGAACATGGCGAGGAAACGGTTGTGTTCCTCCTCGTTGAAACGGACGGTGTAACGGAACACCGCCGGATCAAGTTTGGGATTTCTCCCGGTCTTGTTTCTTTTCTCTTTCATATAAACTTTGGATTTAGCGGATGGACGGCATAAGCCGCCGCTTGGGGTACAGACACCGCAGGTTTGAAAGGCTTCCCGACTTCGGAGAGGAAGCCCGCCCCCTGCAAGGGCAAGTGCTTTTCGTGGCTGCTCAAAACGTTTTGAGCGGCTGAAAAGACATCTTGCTATGTTCAGGCGAACATAAAAATCCGTCGGGGACGGATTGGGGGAATGCCTTTCAAACTCCGGGCTGCGCCACCTGCGGCGAACCCTGCCGTTCGGGTGCAAAGTTACGCCCTTAAAACGGTATCGGACAGAGGCTTGAACCGGACAATCAGTGCCAACCGGCGCAACATGCCGCCACTTGCCGGGAAAGTGGTACGGATTCAAAAATATCCTTGTTTATTTGCAGCATGATTCAAGAAACGAACGATTTGAAGATATGAAAAATGAGGCTTTCAAATACCCGGCAAACCGCTTCGGCGGCTATTTGCCTGACCGGATACCCGAACCTTCGGATGCCCGGTTTCCCAATGACGCAGTGATTCACGGATTCAATGACTTCATGACGCAATGTCGTCATTCACCAGTTATCCGAATCCCTGCCTCACCGTTGAAGCGGATACGTGACGAACCGGACAGGCGGAGATTCGCGGACGCGGATATACATGTCACCGATTCCGTATCGGAGCAGGAAAACAATTCATCAACCATTAAAACCAACAGAACCATGAGTAATGAAACATTCGTTGCATTCGCAACACAGAAAGGGGGCATCGGCAAATCCACCGTCACGGCACTTGCCGCCAACTACCTCCACAACGTGAAAGGACACAATGTCGCCGTCATAGACTGCGACGCCCCGCAGCACAGCATACACGGGTTGCGTGAACGTGAAACGGGACTTATCGGCGGGAGCCTCTATTTCAAGGCACTCGCGTGTGACCACTTCCGCAAGACAAGGAAGAACGCCTACCCGGTCATTGCAAGCGACGCCCTTAACGCCCTCGATGATGCCGAAAGGATGCTTGCCGCAGAAGAGGTGAAACCCGACATCGTGTTCTTCGACATGCCGGGAACACTGAAAAGCAACGGCGTGGTCAAGACCCTCTCGCAGATGGACTACATCTTCGCGCCCATGAGTGCCGACCGTTTTGTCGTGGAAAGCACCCTGCAATTCGCCGTGATGTTCCGTGACAACCTCATGACGACGGGACAGGCGAAAACAAAAGGGCTGTACCTGTTCTGGACGATGGTGGACGGCAGGGAGAAGAACGGGCTTTACGACCTGTATGAGGATGTGATAGCCGAGATGGGGCTGCCGGTGCTGTCCACCCGCCTGCCCGACAGCAAGAAGTTCCGGCGCGACCTCTCGGAAGAGCGCAAGAGCGTGTTCCGCTCGACCATCTTCCCGATGGATGCGTCCCTGCTGAAAGGGAGCGGCATCCGTGAGTTCTCGGAAGAGATAAGCCGTATCATCAGACCTCAATAATCATGGGCAGCAGGAAAGTGAACACCGAAGGCATTGACGAGGAACTGTTGATAGCCTCCATCGGCAGACGCAGGCAGGACGGGACCCTGTACCACGCACAGGAGCCACCCGCGCCTGCTCCCGAAGAAGAAAGCGTCCCTGAAACGGAACCGCCGCCCGTGCAATATACGGCAAAGGAAAAACCGCAGAGGGACACCGTCCGCCGCAAACGGCAGGAGGACGACTATTCCGGGCTGTTCCTCCGCCGCAACGAGATAAAGACACGCCAGTGCGTCTATATCAGCCGCGACGTCCACAGCAAGATTCTCAAAATCGTGAACGACATCGCCGGGCGTGAAATCTCGGTAGGCGGCTACGTGGATACCGTGCTGCGCCAACATCTGGAACAGCACAAGGAGAAAATAAACGAACTGTACAAGAAACAACGTGAAGACTTGATTTGAATATGGAAAAGAACCAGAAAAACAGAAGTCCGCAGCATGACGGCGGCGGTATGCTTGCCCAAGTGCAGGCGAGTGTGGAAATCCTGTCCCCCGTGCCGTTAGGCGGCAAATGCGGAGAGAAGGACTATGAACGGCTGTTCATCCGTGAAGCCGAAGTGAAGGCACGCGAGGGAAAGATGGCGTATGTGCGCCCGGAGTACCACGACCGCATCATGCGCATCACCCGTGTGATCGGGCATGACCGGCTGTCGCTGTCCGCCTACATCGACCATGTGCTTACGCACCACTTCAACCAGTGCGAGGAGGCGATAAAAAGCCTTTACGCCCGGAATTACGACGCAGTATTTTAACCCTCAAAAAAGAGAACGTGCATGAGTGAAACAATAAGCATGACTGATATTCTGCTGACCGTATCGGTCGGCTGCAACCTGTGGTTCCTGTTCCTGCTCCTTTATGACAGGATCATGGAAACCAGACTTGTCCGCTTCCTCAGAAGCATAGCCGGACTGTGGCGGTCGTTGGGCGGCACGGCGGCAAAGCCCGAAGCGGTAAGGGAAACACCGCCCGCAGACACCCCGGACATCATCGGCAAGAGCCGTTTCAGGATGGCATCGACCCGGACAACCGCTGCCATACCGACGCAAGAAGCCGCCACTTCGGAAAAAGGCATTGAGCTGACGGAGGAAGAGGCTACTTTTGACGACGGAAACACGGAAACCGTGTCCCGTCCCGCCCAAATCCCGGAGGATAAACTCGACGAAACCTTCACGAGCCTCACGCCTTCGGATCTGGAGTTCGGGGAGGACGAGCCGGAGGAAGAAACGCCCGACGCGCCGAGGGCATCCGGAAGCAGCTTCGACGAGATAGACGATGCGGTCAGAACCGCCAAGAACCCGGAAGCGACAACGACGGAACGGGAGCGGGCGGCAAAGGTCTTCACCGATATGGAAGGGACGGAGCTGTACGAGAAGCTGATGACCGGCTCGTCTGAAATGAGCATCCGCATCAAGGGGCTTATCGAAATACGGCTGAAGAAACCGAAAAAGGATTTTGTCGTCCCGGACAATATCGAGGACTTCGACATCCGCAACTATGTATAACGATTAAAAAAGAATGAAAATGAAAACGTAAGACGGCATCACCCACGCGCACGGCGGTACAAGGTACAGCTGGTCCGCAACGGACACACCCAAGTCCGTAGAAACAAACGGGCAGCCCACTAAACCAAAGAAAAGTAACCGAGTATCAACCGCCCGACAAAGGACCATCCACCCTTTTGACGGCACAAAACAAGAACAGTTTATGAACAAGAACAACAGACAGAAACTTATCCTCTCTGCGGCACTTCTGGTTGCCGCAACCGCCTCCGCCTTCGCGCAGGGAAACGGCATCGCGGGCATCAACGAAGCCACCTCTATGGTGAGTTCGTATTTCGACCCCGGCACGAAACTCATCTACGCCATCGGCGCGGTAGTCGGGCTTATCGGGGGCGTGAAAGTGTACGGTAAATTCTCGTCCGGCGACCCCGACACCTCCAAGACTGCCGCCTCGTGGTTCGGAGCGTGCATCTTCCTGATTGTCGCCGCCACCATCCTGCGCTCATTCTTCCTTTAATAAACGATGTATGGCTGAATACCCGATAAACAAGGGTATCGGCCGCCCGGTAGAGTTCAAGGGCTTGAAGGCTCAGTACCTCTTCATCTTCTGCGGAGGTCTGCTGGCTCTCTTCGTCCTGTTCGTCATCCTCTACATGGTCGGTATCGACCAGTGGATATGTATCGGCTTCGGCGCGGCATCGTCCTCCCTCCTTGTATGGCAGACCTTCGCGCTGAACGCCCGGTACGGCGAACACGGGCTGATGAAATTGGGAGCGGCAAGGAGCCATCCCCGATACCTTATCAACCGGCGGCGGATCACCCGATTATTCAAACGGAAACGAAAGGAAGAAACGACATGAGGAATACATCCAAAATGACAACACTGGAAAACAAGTTCCCGCTATTGGCGGTGGAGCAAGGTTGCATCATCTCCAAAGACGCCGACATCACGGTGGCTTTCGAGGTGGAGCTTCCGGAGCTTTATACCGTGACGGGTGCGGAGTACGAGGCGATACACGGCTGCTGGTGCAAGGCGATCAAGGTGCTGCCGGACTTCTCCGTCGTCCACAAGCAGGACTGGTTCATCAAGGAGAAGTACACGCCGGAATTGCAAAAGGAGGACATGAGTTTCCTCTCACGGAGCTTCGAGCGTCACTTCAACGAGCGTCCGTACCTGAAGCACACGTGCTACCTCTACCTGACCAAGACGACGAAGGAGCGTAACCGGATGCAGAGCAATTTCAGCACGCTGTGCCGGGGGCATATCATCCCGAAGGTGCTTGACAAGGAAACCGCCGCGAAGTTCATGGAGGCAGCGGAACAATTCGAGCGCATCATCAACGACAGCGGCTTCGTCAGGCTGCGACGCCTCTCCACCGACGAGATTGTGGGGACGGACGGCAAAGCCGGACTGATAGAGCGTTACTTCTCGCTCATGCCCGAAGGCGACGCCACATTGCAGGACATCGACCTCTCGGCACGGGAGATGCGCATCGGCGACAACCGCCTGTGCCTGCACACCCTGTCCGACGCGGAAGACCTGCCCGGCACGGTAGCTACCGACACCCGGTATGAAAAACTCTCCACCGACCGCTCGGACTGCCGCCTCTCCTTCGCATCCCCGGTGGGGCTGCTGCTCTCCTGCAACCACATCTACAACCAGTACGTGATTATTGACAACAGCGAGGAGAACCTCCAAAAATTCGAGAAGTCCGCAAGGAATATGCAGTCGCTCTCGCGCTACTCAAGGAGCAACAGCATCAACCGCGAGTGGATAGACCGCTACCTGAACGAGGCGCACTCCTACGGGCTGACCTCGGTGCGGGCGCACTTCAACGTCATGGCGTGGAGCGACGACGCGGAGGAGCTGAAGCACATAAAGAACGACGTGGGCAGCCAGCTGGCAAGTATGGAGTGCGTGCCGCGCCACAACACCATCGACTGCCCGACACTTTATTGGGCGGCGATGCCCGGCAATGCTGCGGACTTCCCGGCGGAAGAGAGTTTCCACACCTTCATCGAACAGGCGGTGTGCCTGTTCACAGAGGAAACCAACTACCGCAGCTCGCTCTCGCCCTTCGGCATCAAGATGGTGGACAGGCTCACGGGAAAACCGCTGCACCTTGACATCTCCGACCTGCCCATGAAGCGAGGTATCACGACCAACCGCAACAAGTTCGTGCTGGGTCCTTCGGGCAGCGGCAAGTCTTTCTTCATGAACCACCTCGTGCGCCAATATTATGAGCAAGGCGCACATGTGGTATTGGTGGACACGGGAAACTCCTATCAGGGCTTGTGCGGCATGATCCGACGCAAGACAGGCGGAGCGGACGGTGTGTATTTCACCTACACGGAAGATAAGCCCATCAGCTTCAACCCGTTCTACACCGACGATTACATCTTCGACGTGGAGAAGAAGGACAGCATCAAGACCCTGTTGCTGACGCTCTGGAAGTCGGAGGACGACAAGGTGACAAAGACGGAGAGCGGCGAGCTGGGCAGTGCCGTGAGTGCCTATATTGAGCGCATCCAATCCGACCGTAGCATCGTGCCGTCGTTCAACACCTTCTACGAGTATATGCGTGACGACTACCGCAAGGAACTGGCACAGCGTGACATCAAGGTGGAGAAGTCCGACTTCAACATCGACAACATGCTCACCACCATGCGGCAGTATTACCGGGGCGGACGCTATGACTTCCTGCTCAACTCGGCGGAGAACATCGACCTGCTGGGCAAACGGTTCATCGTCTTCGAGATTGATTCCATCAAGGACAACCGCGAACTGTTCCCGGTAGTGACCATCATCATCATGGAAGCCTTCATCAACAAGATGCGGCGTCTGAAAGGAGTGCGCAAACAGCTTATCGTGGAAGAGGCTTGGAAGGCTCTCTCGTCGGCAAATATGGCTGACTACCTGCGCTATATGTACAAGACGGTGCGCAAGTATTTCGGTGAGGCAATCGTGGTGACGCAGGAGGTGGACGACATCATTTCCTCGCCCGTCGTCAAGGAGAGCATCATCAACAACTCGGACTGTAAAATCCTGCTCGACCAGCGCAAGTACATGAACAAGTTCGACCAGATTCAGGCGTTGCTCGGACTGACGGAGAAGGAGAAGTCGCAGATACTTTCCATCAACATGGCGAACAACCCTTCACGGCTCTACAAGGAGGTGTGGATAGGCTTGGGCGGCACGCAGTCGGCGGTCTATGCCACCGAGGTGAGCGCGGAAGAATATCTGGCGTACACCACCGAGGAAACGGAAAAGGTGGAGGTGTACCGTCTGGCGGAGCAATTGGGCGGCGACATCGAAGCCGCCATCCGGCAGCTTGCCGAAAGGCGGAGAAACAGGCAATAAGCAATCAATAATCGGTAAAACAGATTTATCAACGAAAAAAGAAAAGCGTATGAGTATATCAAGAGCAAAGATGCTGCAAGTCAGCAAGTGTTTAATCGGGCTGGCGGTCATGGTGCTGCAATCCTGCGACGTGGCGGAGAACCGCCGCAACCTGCTGTGCGGGAACTGGGAAAGCGTGGAGGGCAAGCCCGACGTGCTTATCTACAAGGAGGGCGAAGCCTACAAGGTGACGGTATTCAAACGGAGCGGCATCCGCCGCAGGCTGAAACCGGAAACCTACCTTTTGCAGGAGGAGAACGGCAACCTGTTCATGAACACCGGCTTCCGCATCGACGTGGCGTATAACGAAGCCACCGACGTGCTGACCTTCTCACCGAACGGGGACTACGTGCGTGTGAAGCCGCAGCCGGAAACTCCGGCAGAAAAATAAGAACCGCTAAAATCCAAAGAAACATGAGAACAAGAATAACATTCGTCATCTGCCTGTGCCTGCTTTTCGCGGGCAGGGCTTCCGCCCAATGGGTCGTGAGCGATCCGGGCAATCTGGCGCAGGGCATCATCAACGCCTCGAAGAACATCATCCACACCTCGAAGACCGCCACGAACATGGTGAACAACTTTCAGGAAACGGTGAAAATCTACGAGCAGGGCAAGAAGTATTACGACGCCCTCAAATCGGTGAACAATCTGGTCAAGGACGCCCGCAAGGTGCAGCAGACCATCCTGATGGTGGGCGACATCACGGACATCTACGTGACCAGCTTCCAGAAGATGCTGCGCGACGACAACTTCACGGTGGAGGAACTCGGAGCCATCGCCTTCGGATACACGAAGCTGCTGGAAGAATCCAATGACGTGCTGACGGAGCTGAAGAACGTGGTGAACATCACCACGCTCTCCATGACGGACAAGGAGCGCATGGACGTGGTGGAACGCTGCCACTCCAAGATGAAGCGTTACCGCAACCTCGTGAGCTACTACACCAACAAGAACATCAGCGTGAGCTACCTGCGTGCGAAGAAGAAAAACGACCTCGACCGCATCATGGGGTTGTACGGCAGTATGAACGAAAGATACTGGTAGCCTATGGAGTTCGACAACCTTCACCAGATTCTCCGCTCGCTCTACGAGCAGATGATGCCGCTGTGCGCTGACATGGCGGGCGTGGCGAAAGGCATCGCCGGGCTGGGCGCGCTCTTCTATGTCGCCTACCGGGTATGGCAGTCGTTGGCGAGAGCCGAACCCATAGACGTCTTCCCGATGCTCCGCCCCTTTGCCGTCGGTCTGTGCATCATGTTCTTCCCTACGGTGGTGCTTGGCACGATAAACAGCGTCCTTTCGCCCGTCGTGCAGGGTACGGCGAAACTGCTCGAAACGCAGACTTTGGACATGAACAAGTACCGGGAACAGAAGGACAGGCTGGAATACGAGGCGATGGTGCGCAATCCCGAAACCGCCTACCTCGTGTCCAACGAGGAGTTTGACAAGCAACTGGAGGAATTGGGCTGGTCGCCCTCCGACATGGTGACGATGGCGGGGATGTATATCGACCGGGGGATGTACAAGATGAAGAAGGGCATCCGCGACTTCTTCCGCGAGATACTGGAACTGATGTTCCAAGCCGCCGCCCTCGTGATAGACACCATCCGCACCTTCTTCCTCGTGGTGCTGGCGATACTCGGTCCGATAGCCTTCGCCATATCGGTGTGGGACGGCTTCCAAAGCACGCTCACGCAGTGGATATGCCGCTACATTCAGGTCTATCTGTGGCTGCCCGTGTCGGACATATTCAGCACCATACTCGCCAAGATTCAGGTGTTGATGCTCCAGAGCGACATCGAGCGTATGCAGACCGACCCTAATTTCTCACTGGATTCCAGCGACGGGGTGTATATTGTGTTCATGATAATCGGCATCATCGGCTACTTCACCATTCCGACGGTGGCGGGCTGGATCATCCAAGCCGGGGGCATGGGCGGCTACGGGCGCAACGTGAACCAGATGGCGGGACGCGCCGGAAGCATGGCGGGCAGCGTGGCGGGTGCTACCGCAGGCAACATGGTCGGACGTGCCGGGAAACTGCTGAAATAATCAATGTGCAATTATAAACGGAAAAAGTAAAATGGAATTCAAGTCACTCAAAAACATCGAATCATCATTCAGGCAGATACGCCTGTTCGGTATCGTCTTCCTCTCGCTGTGCGCCGTGATAACGGTATGGAGCGTGTGGAGTTCCTACCGCTTCGCGGAGCGGCAGCGTGAAAAGATCTATGTGCTGGATAACGGCAAGTCGCTGATGCTGGCACTCTCGCAGGACTTGTCGCAGAACCGTCCGGCGGAAGCGAGGGAGCATGTGCGCCGCTTTCACGAACTGTTCTTTACGCTCTCGCCCGAAAAGAGCGCGATAGAACACAACGTGAAGCGTGCGTTGCTGCTGGCGGACAAGAGCGTGTACAACTACTATTCGGACTTCGCCGAGAAGGGGTACTACAACCGCATCATCGCCGGGAACATCAACCAAGTGCTGAAGGTGGACAGCGTGGTGTGCGACTTCAACGCCTATCCCTACCGTGCCGTGACCTACGCCACGCAGAAAATCATCCGGCAGAGCAACGTCACCGAGCGCAGCCTCGTAACCACGTGCCGCCTCTTGAACTCGTCCCGTTCGGACGACAACCCGAACGGGTTCACCATCGAGGGATTCACCATCATCGAGAATAAGGATTTACAAACCATCAAACGCTAACAGGCATGAAAGGAATCGGAAAATCACTGTGGGGAGCCTATTGGAAACTCCACGACAAAAAGAAAATGCTGGAGGCAAGGCTCAAGGGCTATCTGGACGGCTTGCCGCCGAAGACACGCAGACGCATCGTGCTGGCAATGCTCGCCGCATTCGCCGCGCTTGCCCTCTACACCTTCGGCAAAGCCGTCCATGACATCGGCAGGAATGACGGCAGCCGGATGGAGATAGACCATGCCGGACAGGTGGAACTGTCCGTGAAGCCGGATAACAATCACAACGTAACACCTTATTTATATGGAACAGACGAAGAATGAACCCAAGAACGAAAACAAGGCGGTTCCCGGCAACGACAAGCCGAAGAAGGAGCGCAAGCCGCAGACCGAAGCCCAACGGCTGAAACGTCAGAAAATGATAGTGCTGCCCGCGATGGTGCTGGTATTCATCGGGGCGATGTGGCTGATATTCGCCCCGTCCTCCGGCAAGGAGCAGGATCCGGGAACAAGCGGCTACAACATCGAGATGCCCGATGCGGACAAGGAGAACCGCCGGATTATCGGTGACAAGGCGAAAGCCTACGAGCAGGGGGCAATGGAGGAACGGCAGGAGAACCGCAGCCGCGCCATGCAGCAGTTGGGCGACCTGTTCGACCGCGAAACGGCGGAAGCGGACGGTGGCAGCGACTTCGACCTTGCCAATCCCGGCGGAACGGAAGAGGCGGTGAAGCCCGCACCGAAGACCATCCAGTCCTCGGCAGCCGCCTACCGCGACCTCAATGCCACACTCGGCAACTTCTACGAGCAGCCGAAGAACGACAATGCGGAGATGGACGAACTGCTGGAACGCATCGCCACGCTCGAATCCGAACTGGAAAGCGGAAAAGAGAGAAGCTCCACGATGGACGAGCAGGTGGCACTCATGGAAAAATCCTACGAGCTGGCGGCGAAGTACATGGGCGGTCAGAACGGCACGCAGGCGGCGGGACAGACCGCAGAGCCGTCCCCCGTGCAGAAAACCGGAAAGAACACGGCAAAACCCGTCAGGCAAGTGACGCATCAAGTGGTGTCCTCGCTCGGACAACCCATGAGCAATGCCGAATTTGTCGCTTCCTTCTCGCAGGAACGCAACCGCAGTTTCAACACGGCGGTGGGCGTCACGACCGTATCGGACAGGAACACCATACCGGCATGTGTCTATGGGGCGCAGAGCGTGACGGACGGGCAGGCGGTCAGGTTGCGGCTGTTGGAAGCGATGGCGGTGGCAGACCGGATCATTCCCCATAATGCAGTGGTGGTCGGCGCAGCCAAGATTCAGGGTGAACGGCTCGGCATTGAAATCACCTCTCTGGAACACGACGGTACGGTTATCCCGGTGGAGTTGGAGGTCTATGACACGGACGGGCAGCCCGGCATATTCATCCCCAACTCGATGGAGATGAACGCCGTCAGGGAGGTTGCCGCCAACATGGGCGGCTCACTCGGCAGCAGCATCAACATCTCCACCAATGCCGGGGCGCAGCTCGCCTCCGACTTGGGCAAGGGGCTGATACAAGGCACGAGCCAGTATATAGCCAAGAAGATGCGCACCGTCAAAGTGCATCTGAAAGCCGGGTACAGGGTCATGCTCTATCAGGGAGTGAATTAAGGAAACAATCAAATTTTTATTTACCACTAAAAATCCAAAGTAAAATGAAAAAAGTAATCATGATGTTTGCCCTCGCTATGGGCATCGCAACTGCCAACGCGCAGGAAAACGTAACCGTTGAAACGACCAACGGAAGTGACCAACCGACCTTGACAAAGGAGGTCTATCCGCAGAAGGAGGCGGACGGCGACCTGTATCACGGTCTGACGAGAAAGCTGGGCTTTGACCGTATGGTTCCCCCGCACGGCTTGGAAGTGACCTACGACAAGACCGTGCATGTCATCTTCCCGGCGGAGGTGCGCTATGTCGATTTAGGCTCTCCCGACCTGATCGCGGGCAAAGCCGACGGAGCGGAGAACGTCATCCGTGTGAAGGCAACCGTGAGGAACTTCCCGAACGAAACCAACATGTCCGTAATCACGGAGGACGGGAGTTTCTACACTTTCAACGTGAAGTACGCCGCCGAGCCGCTGCTGCTCAACGTGGAGATGTGCGACTTCATCCATGACGGCGAGGCGGTGAACCGTCCGAACAACGCGCAGGAAATCTACCTGAAAGAGCTGGGCAGCGAAAGCCCGATGCTGGTGCGCCTTATCATGAAGTCCATCCACAAGCAGAACAAGCGTGAGGTGAAGCATATCGGCTGCAAGCGTTTCGGCATCCAGTACCTTCTGAAAGGCATCTACACGCACAACGGGCTTCTGTATTTCCACACGGAAATCAGGAACCAGAGCAACGTGCCTTTCGATGTGGACTACATCACGTGGAAAATCGTGGATAAGAAGGTGGCGAAGCGTACCGCCGTGCAGGAGCGTATCATCCTGCCGCTCCGCGCGCAGAACTACGCCACGCTCGTGCCGGGCAAAAAAAGCGAACGCACGGTCTTCACGATGGCGAAGTTCACCATCCCCGACGGCAAGTGCCTCGTGGTGGAACTGAACGAGAAGAACGGCGGCCGCCACCAGTCCTTCGTGATCGAGAATGAGGACTTGGTGCGCGCCAATACCATCAACGAACTCCAAGTGCGCTGACCATGAGAAAGTACATCGCAATAATCATAGCGTCGCTTGCCCTGTTCGCAGGGCAGGCGCACGCCCAGCGATGCCTGCCGAAGATGCAGGGCATCGAAATCAAGGCGAACATGGCGGACGGCTTCAAGCCCGGCGGCAACGACGGGGGGTACAGCTTCGGGGCGGCTTTCTCCACCTACACGAAGAAGGGGAACAAATGGGTGTTCGGAGGGGAGTATCTCCTGAAAAAGAACCCCTACAAGGACACCGCCATACCTGTGGCGCAGTTCACGGCGGAGGGCTGCTACTATTTCAAGATACTTTCCGATGCCCGTAAAATCGTGTTCGTCTATGCGGGGGCTTCGGCTCTTGCCGGGTATGAATCGGTGAATTGGGGCGAAAAGATGCTGCATGACGGTTCGACACTGCATGATCGGGACGCCTTCATCTATGGCGGTGCGCTGACGCTTGATGTGGAGTTTTACGTGGCTGACCGTATCGCCCTGCTCGCCAACCTCCGGGAGCGTTGCCTGTGGGGTGGCGACACAAAGAAGTTCCATACCCAATTCGGGCTGGGCATCAAGTTCGTCATCAACTGACACACGCCGCATGGAAGGGACCAATATAGACGCCATGAGGCAAATATCCCTCGCGGACTTTCTCGCACGGTTGGGACATGAGCCTGTCCGAAGGAGCGGAAACGAATTTTGGTATCGTGCGCCGTACCGCAATGAGCGCACGCCCTCTTTCCGTGTGAACGTGGCGAAACGGCTCTGGTACGACTTCGGCTTGGGCAAGGGCGGTGATATCTTCACGCTTGCCGGGGAGTTTGCACGAAGCGGTGACTTCATGGCGCAGGCAAGATTCATAGCGGAAACTGTGCGTATGCCATTTGTCGCAGCGGAAAAGCCGTTGTTCCTGCCGGAACCGTCCGAACCTGCCTTTGAGGGAGTGGAAGCCGTCCCGCTGCTCCGCTCACCACTGACGGACTATCTGGCGGAACGGGGCATCCCTTATGCCGTTGCATCCCGCCACTGCTGCCGCCTGAACTACGGCGTGCGTGGAAAGCGGTATTTCGCAGTTGGCTTTCCGAACGTGGCTGGCGGCTATGAAATCCGGAGCCGTTATTTCAAGGGATGCGTGCCGCCGAAAGATGTGTCGCTGGTCAAGGCGGAAGGCTTTTTGACTGACGTGTGCAGTGTATTTGAGGGCTTCATGGACTTTCTGTCCGCTGCTGCACTCGGCATAGGCGGCAATGGCGACAGCCTTGTGCTGAACTCCGTCGCCAACGTGGGTAAGGCGGTGAAACACTTAGACGGGTACGGGCGCATCGACTGCTTCCTCGATCGTGACGACGCCGGGCGGAGGACGCTGGAAGCCCTCAAAGGACACTACGGCGGACGTGTCTGTGACCGTTCCGCATTCTATGACGGTTGCAAGGACTTGAACGAGTATCTGCAACTGACAGCAAAAAAAGAAATGAACAATAACTTAAAAATCAAAGGACAATGAACATACTGAACAACAAAAACAAGAGAACATCCATCTTCAAGGCGTTGGCACTCTGCCTGTTCGCCGCCGTGTCGCTCACGCTCGCATCGTGTGACGATGACATGGACATCCAGCAATCCTATCCCTTCACGGTAGAAACCATGCCCGTGCCGAACAAGGTCACAAAGGGGCAGACGGTGGAAATCCGCTGTGAACTGAAAAGGACGGGCGATTACGCCAACACGCTCTACACCATCCGGTATTTCCAGTTCGAGGGGGAAGGCACGCTGAAAATGGCGAGCGGCATCACTTTTCTGCCCAACGACCGCTACCTGCTCGAAAACGAAAAGTTCCGCCTGTACTACACGGCAGAGGGCGACGAGGCGCACAACTTTATCGTGGTGGTGGAGGACAATTTCAAAAATTCCTACGAATTGGAATTTGACTTCAACAACCGGAACGTGAAGGACGACATTCAGACCGTCATCCCCATAGGCAATTACAAACCTCTGCCAAGATGATGCGTGTATTCATGGCTATCTTCTGTTCGCTGCTGGCAGTCTGCTCCGTGTCCGCACGGGACAGCCGTCAGAAGGGGACGGACGGGCAGGCGGCAATCTACCGCCTGCCGCCTTTCGAGCGGGCGGTTCGCTGTACGAAGTATTTTGAGGGCTGGCACTCGGAGAAACACCATCCATACGTGGGCTGGGGTCACCGGTTGCAGCCGGGGGAAAGGTATTCGGCACGTACCATGACGAAACGGCAGGCGGACGTTCTCCTGCGGAAAGACTTGCGGAAGTTCTGCGCCATGTTCCGCAAGTTCGGGCGTGACAGTCTGCTCCTTGCCACGCTCGCCTACAATGTCGGTCCATACCGGCTTTTGGGGAGCGGGAAGATACCCAAAAGCACGCTGATCCGAAAATTGGAGGCGGGCGACAGGAACATTTACCGGGAATATATCGCTTTCTGCAACTACAAGAGGAAACGGCACGCCATGCTGCTCAAACGGAGAAAGGCGGAGTTTGCACTGCTGTACATTCCGTAACATGGCAAATGCCTGACAAATGAAACTCCGATGAAGCCGCAACTTCATCGGAGTTTCCGCTTTTCATACATTCGGGATTTTTCCTTTGCCGATTACTTCACCATCCCTGCAATGCTCTATGATGCCGGGCGAAAATCCCATCTCCCCGATTGCGATGTGCCGGATATACTCCGCATATTCCTGACCTTGAAAATTCCTCCCCGTAAGGTTTTTGAAAATCATCCTTATGCTTGTTCCGTCATCGCTGTACAGGATGATTTTTCCGTTCTGTCTGATTTCTTCCATGATTGAAACTTGTTTTTGTGAATACTATCGTAGATTGGGACAGCGGTTTCTTTGCTACTTTCTTTGTCCGCCATCATGCTCACCGAAAGAAAGTAGGGCGGCTTTCGCCGCCGCCACTCAAAAACGGGTGTAGAGTCCCGTTACCATCGTGAACATTTCTTCCAGCATATCGCAGTATATGCCCTCGTGCGTTTCGATGTCCTTCGTCTTGCACTCGAATGTCTTTTTACTGAACGTTTTGCGGTAGAAACGCATATTGTAGAGGTCTAATCCTGCATCGTAGATGATGTCAAGGCGGTTTGCGCTCGTCTTGTTCCTCGCAAGGCTCATGCGCAATCCGTTACCCATGTCTATAAAGTCCTTGCTTCCCGTCATGGCGGCAAAGCGTCTGCCGCCTATCTGCTCTAAAATCGTCTTTGCTATCATGCTTTTCTTGGTTTTAGGTTGGCGGTGCGGACACCGCCAACTGGTTTAACATTCTGTTATCTCGGCAATGGGTGTGTTTCGTTTCAACCATTCCATCAGGCACTCCATATTGTACTCGCTTGTGATGACTGCCGTATGGCTGTTGATGGCGGTAAACCTGCTACTTTCATAGTCATCTATCCACCCTTTTAGGGTATCAACTCCCCACGCTTCGGCATCGTCAAAGATACCGTCCAATACCGTAATAGGCTCGCTGAACTTCACTATCAGCGTTTGATAGGCTGCGTTCATCGGTTGTCCTCCTTCCCTTCCTTTGCCGTGAGCCACTTGTCCCGTGCGGCTCGGCACTCGTCCAACGTGGGTTTTACACAAGAGAACAACTCTCCGTCTGTGGGGTGGCGGTAGTCGTACTGCACAAGTGTCCGCTTGCGTCTGCCGATACCTAATTGGAAACGCTCGTATTTTTCCGTACCTGCTTCGGTGCAGGTGCTTGCTCCGTTGATGGTCATCCGTGTTGCCATAATCATCTATTTTTGAATGAATTTTTCTAAATACTTTTCCTGCACTCCGAGTGCTTCCGCATAGACACTCAATTGGGCTGCATAACGGGTACGGTAGTAGCTTCTCTCCATTTCGTTCTTGGATAATCCGATATGCGCCCTTATATCGTTCAAATGCCTTTTGACGATATACTTGTAGCAATGAAGTTTCCTCTTTCTGTCCATAATCATATTCTTTATCTGTTAGAAATGCACTGACAACACTCTGTTTTTCATCACCATTTCGGGGGCGCTCGTGTAGCGTTGATGCAGGTAGAAATGGTGGGAGCCGAAGCCGTAAAGGAAAAACCTGTCAAGTTCGTGCTTCTCGGCAAAGTCCTTTACACTCTGTCTTAACTGCTCCTCACTCGTTGCAAGAGTGAGGAGGTTCACAAATTCAAGGAACATCGTGGGGATTTTATCGTCCCACAGACAAATCATGCTTTCAATTCTTACTTCCATACTATTGGGTATTATAGGTTGATACTATGCCGCTTCCATCCGCTGGCGGATAAGGTTCACGTTGCTGTTCACAAGGTTTACAATGCGGTCGTGGTACTCGGTATTGGAATTGTGCAAGCCACGACTTTGCACCACCTCCAATGTCTTCAAGGAAACCTCCACCGTTTCTATGCGCTTGCCGTCAATGGTGGCGGATAGGATAAGGGAGTTCTTTTCAAGGAAATAGGAGTTGGAAAACACGCAATGGTGCAGTTCCGTCCCTTCCGCTGCAAACTCCGCCACGCTCTCCAACACACGCACCTGCAAAGTGCCGTCCGTAAAGGCAATGCCGAAGAATATGCCTTTGAGTTTGCGGTATGCCTTCTCGTGTTTCTTCGCTTGGCGGATGCGTTCCTCCAACTTCTTGCGCTCTATCTCCTTGTTGCGCTTGTGCATAAGTCTGTCGTGTTCGGCTTTGAGGTCGGAGGGACAGACGTACTTCGGGCTGTTCGTGTCCTTGCCGAAATGACGCAGGAGGTCTATGGTGTCACGCCACATGGAGCCGTCCGAAATGGTGTAACCGTTACGGATACATATCTTTATGGATGCCCAATACCTCTCTATGTCAAAGGAACTGCGGATGTAGTGGCGCAACATGGGATATTGCCCTGCCTTCAACAGCGTTTCGGCTCGGCTGTCGGAAAGGATAGCCGTGAAAAGGTCGTAAGGCAGTATGTTGTGGTATTCGCCATTGAAGCCGTTGCGTTTCAGTTCGGGTATGAAACGCTGTCGGGGATAGGTGCAGACGGGGTTTATATCGTATGCACGGAGTTTGTTGTTCTTGCGTACCTCCATGTCGCTGTATTCCGCCCATAGGTCGTAGTAAAGTATGGACATTCCTCGCAGTCGGGCGACAGTGACGGTTGTGCCTTTGGGCGAAATCCACCTTTGCACCACTTCATAAATGGAATACCCGGCTGCCTGCCCTGCCTTGTATCGGGATTTGACGAAGAAGAAGCGTATCACTTGGTACTGCTTGCAGGTGGTGATGATGCAGAAATACTCGTTCTCGTTGAAAACCCTCTTTCGGGTGCGCAACGCTTCCAGCTCCATTCCGCAATGTGGGCAGGTGCATCCGCAAACGGTGTCCGCAAGGTCGTGTTCACTTTTCCATGAATGTCCGCACTCGGTGCAGATGTTCGTGCCGTCCGCCCTCTTGATGGCGTAATGCTTGAAGCAATGACGGAAAGCGTATGCCCTCTGTGTGGCGGTCAATTTGGGCAGTCGCTCGCTTAATCGTGCGACTTCCTGCTGTATGGGTGTTCTCGGTTTCATAATCAGAAATTGAATAGGTTGGGTTGTTGTACTTCTTGTGCGGTCGCTTTGGTGGCGGTTCTCGGCTTGCTGCGGTTCTGCAACTTGCGGAGTTCCTCCTCTTGGTATCTGCGGAGTGCGTTCTGCCGTGCTTCCGCCTTTTCCTCTGCCGTGAGTTCCACAACGTGGTTCACCGCCACTTGGCATTGGATAGGCTTGCCCACCTCTATCTCGTTCTCGTCATAGTAGTGGACTGCTTGCCCGAATATCTCCCCGTCCGTGAAGCCGTTGCAACCGCTCCGCTGCACGTAGTTGAGAATGTAGGTGACGCAATCGTCTATGTTCTTGGCAGGGTTGCGGTAGTTCTTCGCAAAGAGCGCATCTTCCGCTGCACGCTGCTCCAAGTGCATCTGTATCGTTCTCTTGAAATGTTCTGTTCCTTTCATATCGCTGTCGTTTTTATCAGTTATACATTTTTCCGTTTTCCAAAAACTCGTAGTCGTTGGCTGCGCAACTCTCCTCGAAACCTTCCTCACTGCACTGGAATTCCATATCGTCACGGCACGACTTGAAGAAACTGTCAAGACACTTGTCCATGAGGTCGTACAGAGTGGTTCGGGTGTCGGGGGCTTTCAGAAAGTCGTAGATGGGTCGCAGGATGTCCTCGTCTGCGCAATAGCCTGTCAGTACGCAACAGTTATCCGTGAATACCCTGCTTTTGCGTCTTTTATTGTAATTGCCTTTGAGGTAGTAGGTTTTCGGCTTGAATAGGGTGTGCCAATAGTTATTGACGATGTATTTCAGAAGCCGTATGCCGTTGAGTTCTTCTTCCTCTCCGCTGTAACGTGAGGTGAAGCGGTAGGAATAACGGCACGTGTCGTAACTCCAATCGTTCACTTTGACCCTGAACACACTTTCAAATGCTTCCAGCGTGTTGCGGTTGTCGCTGTCCCAACCGTATTCAAAAGTGCGTAGCCATTCATTGTATGCGGTATCTCTCGCTGCTGCGGAGAGTTCGGCTAATTGGAATAGGTCGTATGTCCTTGTTATCGTTCTCATATCGCTGTCGTTTTAGATGGTCTGTTTCAGTATCTCTCTCCAATAGGTCGGCTCCACCTCGCTCAAAAGGAAGTCTGTAAAATCCCTCCGTGCGTCCTTGTTCAGTTCTCGGTAGAGTTCACGGAACACGGATATGTTGCCGTTGATGTACGTTTCAACCATATACACGAAGATGTTGTCCACCTCGTAGTATCTGCATTGCTGCGCTGCCGTCTTGCTGCTTCTCTTTGCCATGTCGGTAAGGGTTAAAGGGTGAATAACCAAAGGATGAAACCGAAGAAGGCGGTTGCGGAAAGGATAGCCACGATTACGCCTATCGCCACTCGGAACACTCCGTTTACAATCTCTCTAATGATGCCCCAAAGGATGCCGAACACCCCGAAGGCGGTGCGCACCATCAAGCCGCATATCGCAAGCCCTATGTACTGCGCCATTTGTCTGAAATTTGCCGTTGCCGTCATATTTTCGCTGTTTTTGATTTTTTGTTTTTTTTATGCGGATTCAAGAGCTGAGGGAGTTGAGTTTCAAACTATCTTATTTGCCTCTCGTTTATCCGACATTTTTTTTAATGCGTCTTTCTGTCGCATCGGTCGTTTTCGTTTCGGGTGCTTAAAAAGGTAGGGATTAGGGGATGCAAGGTTTTTCGGGAAAAATACTACCCGCAGGGCTGGAGATTTTTCCCGAAAACAGGAGGCTTGACCTTGCTTTCCCGTCAAATCCCGGAGTTACCTTTGCGCCCAGAACGAAAATGACTACCTGATGCGGCTCACTGAAAGGTGCGAAAATGGAGGTAAACGGAAGTAGAGGCAGATTAGACAGAAAACTTCAAAAGAGAAATCCGTGAAAAAAGAAATCTCTTCCAACAAAAAAAAGAACATAGCCGGTAGCGTGAAACCGGGCAAACCACCTGTAAGGAAGTATGGTTTTATCTGTCCGGCCAGACGTGTCGGGGCGGGCAGATAAAATCATTCTTCCCGGTTTGCCTGCTGTGGGTGACGGCTTGTTCCATTTATGGACAAGCGGTCATACACGGCTTTCCGCTTCCGGCTCAAAGGAACAGCGAAAAAGAAAAATCATCTGAAAAACCGTAAAAGAACCTCTCTGGCATAAGCACAAAAGAAATGGGCCTTGCCTCATCAGTCTAAACTGTTGCTTAGGCGTGAGGCAAAGCCCTTTTCTCCGCTTATGCGATAGTCGGCACACGTTCGTTCAAAATCCTTTTGTACGATGGTGTGCCGACGAATAAAGCCGCTTTTACGGAAAAAAACGATGAATGAATTTTTGTGTATCTCAGATACTGACATAATGCCATAACATACTGACATAACGTCACGATATTCTTAGTTATAAAGAAATAGCACTATAAAATTGATTGGAACTGATTTTGGCATGAATATTGTGTAATTGATTTTGTGTTAATTTAAGAAAGAATGAATAAGTACGAAAAAGAAGCAAGAGTTTATCCAGCCATCGTGGGTATGATAATCCCCATTATCTTGACTACATTGTATGTCACATCGTTTATTCCAGATACCTTGGACGTATGGAAATCAATAATTGCCAAAATTGGATTGTTTATCCCGGTAGCTCTAATTTATGGTGCATTAGCCTATTGGGTTCGTCAACTGTTTATTGATGCCTCAAAACAGTTGTTTCAATTCCGTCTATTTAAGGAAGATGAAACAGAAATGCCTACAACAAAACTTCTTCTTTGGAGTAGCGCTGAACGAAAATCTGAAGCGGATATAAAACAGATTGCGGCAAAGGTGGAGGCTGATTTTGGCATTCAGCTGTTGTCAAAAGATGAAGAAATCGCTAATCCATCCGAGGCTAAACGTGCTATTGTTGATGCAGTTGGAAAGATAAGGGAGGTAACTCGCAAAAACGAAAATCTTCAACAATATAATCGAAAGTATGGTTTCTGTCGTAACTATCTTGGAGCATGTGTGTATGCTATAGGTGTAATCATCTTTGCTCTTGTTGTAAATTTCATTCTAGAGATGACATATACAAAAGTATTGATGGTGGCTTTAGTTGCTCAAGTATTGCTTGGTATTATCGATTATGTATCTTACAAGTCCAAAGCCTACGATTACGCAAGAGCAATGTACAATGCATATATAACAGGAGCAGAGTATGAAAGAGAATAAAATGAAATATGAATATGAGGTCCTAAAAGTGGGAGATGCTGATGCAATACTTATCAGACACTATATAGGTAATGAACAGTTCATTATATTGATTGATGCTGGCAATGCAGGTGATGCTTCTATTATAAAAAAGCATCTTAATGATTACTATGGAAGTTACTACATAGACTTGGCTATATGTACGCATCCAGATAGTGACCATAAAGATGGCTTTTTCGATTTACTTCAAGATGATGAAATTGCTATAAAAACATTTTGGCTAACCGATCCTGCCCAATATCTTGATGTCAATGACATACAACGTTACAAAAACAAAGAGAATGCAACAAAAGCAGTCCGTAAGATTTGGCAAAAATCTACAAACCCCAATCTCAACCTTATTGATTTGGCATTGGACAAATGCACAGAGGTAATAAGCGTAACCGATGGTGTCCAACACCCAATCCTTCCAATAAGCATTGTTGGTCCTTCGGATAAATATTATGGCGAGGTAGTAAAGGCAATGGTCACAGACTATGGTATTAAGACATATGAAGATAGTTCAAAAGAAGCATACGATGATATGTTCAAGATTGACGAGAAGGATATAAAGAGTGTAATCGACAATGATGAAGATTCATCCCCTTACAATGCTTCTAGCCTAATTATCTTGTACGAACCAGAGGATGGCAAAAGACTACTTTTTGCAGGAGATGCAAATACTACCTCTCTTCAGATGATGCTGAACAAATACAAATGGTTGAGAAATGTGGATTTTCTTAAAGTTCCACACCATGGAAGCCGTAGAAATTTGAATACATCAATTATAGAGGCTCTTTCTCCCCAAAAGTGCTATATATCTGCTGCTGGCAATAAGAAACATCCAAGTGGACGTTTAGTGTATTGGCTTGCAAAATATGGAGACGTTTACTCTACCCATACTTGTAATTCCTATATACATTGTCAGTCGGCAACTATGCCAAATAGAAATGGTACTGTAAAACTGGATCCATTAAAGAAAAAAGAATAGAAAAAATGGATATTTCCATCTGGCTGAACAAGTTCTGTTAGATGGAAAACATTCATTTTTCAAGTTTGCCAGCTGTGTGGTCGCTTGTTTCATTCATGGGATAGGTAGCCACACAGTTTCCTCTTTTCGCTTTCGGATCAAACTACTCGCTTTTACGGAAAAACTATGAATGAGGGAATAAAAAAACAGGGAAATCATATCCAAATCTCGGATAAAATAGTTACTTTTGCATACGAAGAGTTCTTTGAAGGTTACGCAACGTGCAGAAGAATAATGCAGCAGATAACTAACTAAATCGTAACCTATTACTATCATGAGCGATTAACATACGCTCATTTCCAATAATATACACTCTTTTCGTAACTTCATCGGACAAAATTATCAGGATAATCAATTGTATGAAAAAAGAAATTCTGTGTATGTCGTTATGGGGACTTTCCTTAGTTGCCCTAGCGCAAAGTGCCCGTGAAGAAATTCATCTTGATCCGGCTTTGGCTGCCGGAAAATATTATGCCTACCAGGCACCCGAAGTGAAACTTTCTCCGGTTCCGGAGGGATATGAACCTTTTTATATTTCGGCGTTTGCCCGTCATGGTTCCCGTTATCTGACCAAGCAGAAGAAATATGATGCTCCGTTGAAGGTGCTGATGGATGCGGATGAGGCTGGTGTTCTTACGGCTGATGGAAAACGTGCTCTCAAGGTTGTGTGCAGTCTGCGTCAAGAAGCGGAAGGCCGTTATGGAGAATTGACGCCCAAAGGTGCCGAACAGCATCGTGCTCTGATCCGGCGAATGTATGCACGTACGCCGGAGGTATTTGCTGATGGTGTGCATGTCGATGCACGTTCAACTTATAAAACCCGCGTATTCAATGGCAGCAGCCTGTGTGGAACTGAAAGGGCTGAATCCCCGGTTGGACATTACAACTGAAACAAGCGAACACGATGCTTATTATATAAAGTATAAGAACCCACAATACGAAGCCATGCATCTGGAAAATGCAGATTCCGTATATCGGGCCGCCGACAGTGTGTATGTACATCCTGCCCGTTTGATGAAACAGTTGTTTACGGATTCTGCTTATGTCCGGAAATATATTAAAGACGCTTCCGGTTTGATGGCTGATTTATTCGAATTACACGGTATTAGCCAAAGCAGTTACAATCAGCCGGATTTGTCGTTCTTGTTTACCGAACAGGAATGCTATGATCTTTGGCAACGGAACAATTTTGAGTGGTATTATGAGAAAGGTGCTTCTCCGTTGAGTGATGCGTGCATGTATAAACTGGAACGTAATCTACTGAAAAACTTTGTGGAAACAGCCGATACTGTTATTGCTTCCAAAAAGAAGGCAGTGACTTTGCGTTATGGTCATGATACAAATCTGGCTCCATTGACTGTCTTGATGGGAATAAACCGGCTTTCAGTTTCTACTCCCGACTGGTATCAGATAGCTGATACTTACAGGACTTATCGGATTATTCCAATGTGCGGCAATATTCAGCTGATATTTTACCGGAAGCATAAGGGAGGGGACATTCTGGTCCGTCTGCTTTTGAATGAACGGGAAGTGACGCTTCCTCTGGAAACGGATGTTGCTCCGTTCTATCACTGGAAAGACTTACGGAAATATTGGTCGGATCTGATAAGAAGGATAGAACTTCCTGAAACTGTCCTTTAAACGAAAAGATCATGCAAGTCGTATTACCGGACTTGCATGATCTTTTTTAATTCCGGAATCTTTGTAAAGTAAAATGGAAAGGAAGTATCCTTGTTGATGGAACAATTTCCAAAGGGAAAAAATGTATTAGGAATGAAATATCTCTGCAATGACGATGAAAACCACTCCCCGTACTTTTGCGGCATAAAAATAACAGGAAAGATTGTATGAGAGGGATATTATTATTGGGTGCATGTATGTTTGCGGCTATGTCCGTTAATGCACGAACCGTGAAAGGATTGATCAAAGACGCCCAGACAGGTGAAGAGATCATCGGGGCTTCAGTCCTTATTAAAGAAGATCCGACGAAGGGTGCGGTAACCGGCCTGGACGGAAGTTTTAATCTGGATCTGAACCGTCAGAAATGTACTTTGATTTGTTCTTATGTGGGTTACAAGACGATGGAAATTCATGTAACTCCTGACAGTAAGGATTTGACAATTGCTTTGAAAGCTGATGAAGTATTGCTGGAAGGCGTAACGGTAGTTGCAACGAATCCGGGACGTACGGAAGCTGGAGCGCGAGGCATTGAACGTCAGGCTATGAATGTGGTGAATGTGATGAGTGCGAAAGCTATTGAACTTTCTCCGGATATAACGGTAGCTAACGTGATTCAGCGTATGTCAGGTGTGACGGTGGAACGTAACAGCAGCGGTGAAGGTCAGTATGCAATCCTTCGTGGAATGGATAAACGCTATAATTATACATTGGTTAACGGAGTGAAGATTCCGAGTCCTGACAATAAAAACCGTTTTGTTCCGCTCGATATATTCCCTTCTGAAATGCTGGATCGTCTGGAAGTGACCAAATCGCTTACAGCTAATATGGAAGGTGATGGAATAGGTGGAGCCGTCAATCTGATTATGAAGGATGCTCCTTCTGACCGGCAGTTCACGGCTAATCTTTCAACCGGATATAATGCCATGTATTTTGACCGCGACTTTCAGTCTTTTAATAAAGGTGCAATTGTGAAGCAGTCTCCTTATGAAGCCAAAGGCATGCCTGAAGATACCCGTGTGACGATGGATGATTTCAAGACAGACAATCTTCGTATGAAATGGAAGAGACCTTTGCCTGATCTGACAGCCGGCCTTTCTTATGGTGACCGTTTCTTCGACGATAAGCTGGGAGTAATGCTTGCCGGAAGCTATTTGAATACTTATCGTGGAAAAGAAAGTCAGATATATTATCAGCCGGGTACAAGTCATAACGGCATTGAATATCGTGACTATTCCTCTCAGCAGACCCGTATCGGTGCTCATGCGAAGCTGGATTATCATATTAATTCACAACATAAACTGACTTGGTATAATGGATATATGGATATGCAGGAAGCTGAAGTCAGAGACGGACAGGATGATAAGGAAGGTGCTGTCCGTATGAAATGGAATCATCAGTATATTATAAATTCAACTCTGAAGGGTGAGCATGCTTTTCTGGAAAATAACGTGTTGCGTCTGAACTGGTCGGCTGTACTTTCGAAAGCTTATAGTGAGACTCCGGACAATACGGAAATTTATATGCAGGGTACTCACTTGCAGAATACAAATTCGGCTATTCGCCGTTGGGAACATAACTCAGATAAGGATAAAGCCGGTTATGTGGATTTGATGTATAAATGGAATCTGGGCGGTGGATCAGTTCTGGACTTTTCGGTCGGTGGTATGTATCGCGACAAGAAACGTGACAGCTTCTTTAATGAATATACCTTTGATTCAGCAACCGGTTCAAAAGATCCGCAGTATCAGGGAACTGACTGGAATAATTATGATGAGCTGCTGTTTGCGGCACGGAAATATGGAAACATCAGTGATCCGCTGAACTATGATGCAACGGAAAAGATCGGGGCTGGATATGGTATGGTGAAATATACTTATGGACGTTGGGAACTGATCGGTGGCGTGCGTGTAGAACATACCAATCAGGGATATACATTGAAGTTCCCGACTGAAAGTGCAGATCCGAAAGGTAATCAGAAGTATACAGATGTTTTGCCGAGTTTCCATGCTAAATATGGAGTGCACGAGAATGCCAATCTTCGTTTGTCTTATGCACGTTCTATTAACCGTCCGAGCTTTTTCGAAATTGTTCCTTATTCAATCATCAATGAGGATTATAAAGAAAAAGGTAATCCGGATCTGAAACATACTGTGGCAGACAATGTGGATTTCCGTTATGAGTTCTTTCCGAAATCTTCGGAACAGTTTATGATTGGTGCCTTTTATAAATATCTGAAAGACCCGATTGAATATGGTCTGTTGAATGAAGGACAGGATACTTATTATAAGCCGATGAATTTCGGTAATGCAACGAATCTGGGATTGGAAGTAGATATTATGAAATACTTCAACTGGTTTGGTATAAAAGCCAACTATACATATACTCACTCAAAGATTACTACAGAAAAACGAATCATGGAAGGATCTGAAGTGAAACAGGTTTCCCAGTCTCGTCCTTTGTTCGGACAAGCAGCCCATGTAGCTAATCTTTCTTTACTCTTCAAGAGTACCAAATATGGTTGGGAAGGACAGCTGGCAGGAAGTTATACCGGAAAACGTTTGAGTGATATTTCCAACTGGTATGAAGACGATATCTGGGAAGACGGATATATGCAGCTGGATGCTTCGGTCGAAAAAAGCTTTAAGAATGGAATCAGCCTGTTTGCCAAAGCTTCCAATTTGCTGGATACTCCTTTGCTGAGATATATTCACAAGGGACCGCATACGGAGAATGTAAATTCGGAACGTACTGATGGAAATGTGATTGAACGGAAAGAATGGCACGGACAATCATTCATGCTGGGTATACGTTATAAACTTTGATAAAAAACTAACTAAATATTGTTTGACTAACATTTAAAAACTTGATTAAAATGAATCGCAGAAGTTATTTGTGGGCTTGTGCAGCCTTTATGGGAATGTCATTGCTGGCAACAGCTTGTAGTGAAGAAGATCCTTTGAGCAATGGCTCAGACCAGACGGATGGTTCTTCTGATGGCAATGAAGATGAAAACGGAGGTGATGAGAATCCGGTGGATTCAAATACAATCGTTTGGCCTGCTGATACGGTAGTTAGACTGTCAGAACATTACACTGTTCCTGAAGGTAAAAGTCTTTATATAAAAGAAGGTGCTCAGATTATTTTCAGTACGGAAGGTGTAGGAGCTAATCATACTCCTGTTGAATTCACGGTGGATGGCAATCTGTATTGTGAAGGAACGGCAGAAAAACCTGTTCTCTTCTCTGTAGAAGAAAGCGAACGTACTGAAGACAATATCTTTGCAGGTCTTTGGGGAGGTATCGTAGCTACGGAAACATGTGGTGAAATGCTGATTGATCATACAATCATTGAGTATACCGGAGGACAGGTTGTTGAAGGTTCACCTGCTGCTACTGCGGGCATATATACAGCTGGAGACGATGCTTATCCACAGATTACAACTAATAACATGAATGGTAAGTATGTAATTACCAATTCAGTTCTGCGTAACGGATGGTCAGACGGTATTTACATGATGGGTGGTCAGGCCATCATTGCAAATAATATTTTTGCAGCCAATGGATATGACGGTGCTGAAGCTGTTAATGTGAAAGCCGGATGTAAGGTAGACGTTGCAGGTAATGTGATGTTCAGTCCTAATACCAACGGTTTGAAGTTATCCAGCTCTGGTCAGAGTGAAGAACGTGGAAAGGCACTGGTACAGGCTTATAATAACACAATCATCAATGCCGGATGGCGTCGTGACGGTGAAAAAGGCGGATGTGTATATGCTGAAAAGAATGTACTGGCCAATGTCTTTAACAATCTGATGGTAAACTGTAAGTTCCGTGCTCAGACTCCGAACTATGATCAGCCCAATAATCCGGAAGAAGGTTATAATGATGCTTCTGTTATTGATTATAATTTTTATGCTTCCGGTACTCAGAAGAGCGATATCGTATACGACGGTGAAGATGAATCAGGTGTTGCTTACGCATGGGCTGGTTATGCTTATGAACATGAAGATTATAATGAAGGTGTAGTTGATCTGAACAGTATCATTACTAAAGCTGCTGAAGATTGTGCTAAGAATGATCCGAAATTTGTAAACTTCGATATCAATGCTGTGGCACTGACAGAGTACGTATATAATGAAGGCTGGGACTTCCATGTACAGGCTGGATCTCCGGTATTGAGCGGAGCTTATAATGGAACAGATGCCAATATGCAGCCTTACTTCGGAACAGACGGTTTGACTGTCAATGAAGAAACTTACACTTCTCCGGCAATTGAAGCACACTTCGGTGCTTACGGAACAAAATAATAATTGATTGTTTCTTTGAAATACCGGATTTGCCTATGGATAATGACAGGCATATCCGGAATTTTTTATCGGGCAGAAAGGTTTTTCAGAATCTTTTCAAATTCCTCCCATACTTTTGTTCTAGATTTAATTAACAACTAAAAAAAATTGTATGATTTCAATTAAAAGAACATTTTTGACTCTTTGTCTGGCTTTGATTGCTATTGCAGGCTTCGCACAAAATGAGGCTGCATGGAAAGCTTTGGAAAAGCCGCTGAACTTCTATTTGGTAAACGATTTGGGACGTAATGGATATTATGATCAGAAACCGATTGCTGAATTATTGGGAAAAATGGCTGAAGCTGTCGATATTGAATGTGTCGTAGCTGCTGGTGATGTTCATCATTTTGAAGGCGTTCGCAGTGTGGATGATCCATTGTGGATGACTAATTATGAATTAATTTATAGTCATCCGGAACTGATGATTCCCTGGTATACCATTATGGGAAACCATGAATATCGCGGCAATACGCAGGCTCCGATTGATTATACCAAGAAAAGTGCCCGCTGGAATATGCCTGACCGTTATTATACAAAGGTTTTGGAAAATGATGGAATAACCATTCGTCTGGTGATGATTGACACTCCGCCTTTGTTGGACAAGTATCGGGAAGATACAGAAAAATATCCGGATGCATGTAAGCAGGATATGAACAAGCAGTTGGCCTGGATTGATTCAGTCCTGAGTACGGCAAAGGAAGACTGGGTTCTGGTTGTCGGCCATCATCCGATTTATGCAGATACAGAGAAAGAAGAGTCTGAACGTATGGATATGGAAAAGCGGGTTGATTCGATTTTGCGTAAATATAAAAATGTAGATATGTATCTGTGCGGACATATTCACAACTTTCAGCATATCCGTAAAAGTGGAAGCAACATTGATTATGTAGTCAATACTTCTGGATCATTAAGCCGCAAGGTAAAACCGGTTGATGGAACAAAATTCTGCAGTGGAGAAACTGGTTTCTCTTTGATTTCAGCTGATAAGAAAGAACTGAATCTTCATATGATTAATAAAGAAGGTAAAGTGATATACACGGTAAAACATACGAAGTGATAGCGGCGCTTCTTTTTATAGTTTAAAGATAAAGGGTATTTGTCAGGACAGGCTTTGCAGATACCCTTTGCTTTTTGGGGAATACCTGGTGAGGTATATATTTTGTTTTTGCCAACTGGAGTTAGCGTTTCTTAAAGATTTTAGTTTGCTTCCTTATTTTTACATCTTACTTTATACTAAAAATCATATAATGAACAAAAAAAACACCTTAAATAACGGGTATTGCTCTTTTTTTTCTAATTTTGCACAGTTTTAGGAATCGTGTGCTAATACTCTTAAGCATAGTTTCCATGTATAGATCGTCCTCTTGCTGCATGAGTGTGGGTGGACAAACGAGTGAAGAATATAACTAAAACGTAAAGCATGATACAGAAAGTATTGATCGCTAACCGTGGTGAAATAGCAGTTCGTGTAATGCGCTCTTGTCGTGAGATGGGCATCCGTTCTGTGGCAGTCTTTTCTGAGGCAGACCGAACAGCACGCCACGTTCTTTATGCAGACGAAGCCTGCCTGATTGGTCCGGCAGCATCTCGTGAAAGTTATCTGAATATCGATAAGATTATCATGGCAGCCAAACGTCATGGCGCGGATGCAATTCATCCGGGATATGGTTTCTTATCTGAAAATTCTGAGTTTGCACGTCGTTGCAAGCAGGAAGGAATCATCTTTATTGGTCCTGATCCTGAAACTATGGATGCGATGGGGGATAAGATTTCCGCTCGTAAACACATGATTGCGGCTGGAGTACCTGTCGTTCCCGGAACGGAACAACCTCTGCAGAGTGTAGAAGAAGCAAAGGAAATCTGTAATCGGATCGGTTATCCTGTGATGCTGAAAGCTTCAATGGGTGGCGGTGGAAAAGGTATGCGTCTTATCCACAACGTCGATGAAGTGGAAGAGGCATATAATACAGCCCGTTCAGAATCAATGTCTTCATTTGGCGATGATACCGTTTATCTGGAGAAGTTTGTTGAAGAACCTCATCATATTGAGTTCCAGATTCTGGGAGATAATTATGGCAATGCTGTTCATTTGTTTGAACGTGAATGTTCTATTCAGCGCCGTAACCAGAAAATAGTAGAAGAAACACCTTCTCCTTTCGTTACTCCGGAATTGCGTCAGAAAATGGGAGAGGCTGCAGTTGCTGCTGCTAAAGCTGTTAACTACAAAGGAGCCGGAACCATTGAATTCCTGGTAGACAAGCATCGTAATTTCTATTTCCTTGAAATGAATACCCGTCTTCAGGTAGAACATCCGATTACTGAAGAAGTCGTTGGTGTTGACCTGGTAAAAGAACAGATTCGTGTAGCTAACAATGAACCGTTGCATTTTAAGCAGGAAGATCTGAAGCAGCGTGGTCATGCCATTGAGTGCCGTATCTGTGCCGAAGATACAGATAACAACTTTATGCCTTCACCTGGTATTCTTCGTCAGCTGATGGAACCGAACGGTATCGGTGTCCGTATTGACAGTGCAGTATACGAAGGATATGAAATTCCTATCTATTACGACCCGATGATCGGTAAGCTGATTGTATGGGCAACTACCCGTCAGTTTGCCATCGAACGTATGCGTCGTGTGCTTTATGAATATAAGATTACAGGCTTGAAGACTAACATCAGCTATTTGCGTCACATTATGCATGTACCCGATTTTGTTGAAGGACATTATAATACCTTGTTTATTCCGAAACATCAGGATATGCTGAAGGAATGGGCCGGTAAGAAGGAAGAAGAAACAGAAAATATCGCTATGATTGCTGCCTATATCGATTATCTGATGAACCTGGAAGAGAACAAGTCTGCTTCTTCTGATAACCGTCCGATCAGCCGCTGGCGTGAATTTGGTCTTCAGAAAGGTGTGTTGCGTATTTAATGTTTAACTGACGAAAGAACTTTTATGGAAATACATATCGGTGACAGAGTTGCAGATGTAACCTTGGTCAGCAAGGATGGTAATAAAGTGCAGTTGACAATTGACGGCACTCCTTACGATGTAGATATTGTAATGGCAGAAAACGGAAGCTGCTCTATTCTGCATGACGGTAAGTCATTCAATGCGGAACTGATCCGTAAAGAAGGTGGAAAGAGCTACACTGTTAATGCTCATTATCAGTCATATAATATTGACATCATCGACTCTCAGGCAAAATACTTGCGTATGCGTAAGGGAGCTGATGAAAAACAACAGGATAAGATCGTTTCTCCGATGCCGGGTAAAGTCGTTAAGATTCCGGTTAAGGCAGGTGATCGTCTGCAGGCTGGTGATATCGTTGTTGTGATTGAAGCCATGAAGATGCAGAGTAATTATAAGGTAAACAGTGAGTGTGTCGTAAAAGAAATTCTGGTTAATGAAGGAGACTCCGTAAACAGCAACCAGGTGATTATGACTCTTGACGTTATTAAAGAAGAAGATTAATTATGACAGTAGCAGAACAATATAAAAAGTTTGAAGAGCTGGATAAACTGGCTTCTCAGGGTGGAGGTATTGAGCGTGTAGAAAAGCAGCATGCCAATGGTCACATGACTGCCCGTGAACGTATTGATATGCTTCTCGACAAGGGAACATTCAATGAACTGGATAAATTCGTAATTCATCATTGCTCTGATTTCGGTATGGACAAGAAACACATACCGGGTGACGGCATTGTATGCGGTTATGGAAAAATCGACGGTCGTCTGGTGTATGTATATGCATACGATTTTACCGTTTATGGCGGAACTTTGAGTGCTACAGGAGCACAGAAGATTGTCAAAGTACAGCAGCTGGCGCTGAAGAATGGTGCTCCGGTGATTGCTTTGAATGACTCGGGAGGTGCCCGTATTCAGGAAGGTGTAGGAAGTATTTCCGGTTATGCATCTATCTTCTACCAGAATACGATTGCATCGGGAGTAATTCCTCAGATCTCAGCCATTCTGGGTCCGTGTGCCGGTGGTGCATGCTACTCTCCGGCGTTGACTGACTTTATTTTTATGGTAAAGGAAAAGAGTCACATGTTTATTACCGGTCCGGATGTTGTGAAGGCCGTAACTCACGAAGAAGTTGACAAAGAAGAACTGGGAGGTGCTTATACACACAGCAGCAAGAGCGGTGTAACTCATTTCCTGTGTGACACTGAAGAAGAAACTTTGATGAGCATCCGTGAATTGCTGAGCTTCCTGCCGTCCAATAACATGGAAGATGCTCCGGTTCAGCCTTGTTCAGATGATATCCGTCGCGCTGATGAATCTTTGATGAGCGTGATTCCTGATGATCCGAACATGCCTTACGACATCAAGAATATCATTGAACCGGTAGTGGATAACCACTATTTCTTCGAAGTAATGCCTCACTTCGCTAAAAATATTGTAGTAGGTTTTGCCCGTTTGGGTGGACGTTCTGTGGGTATCGTTGCCAACCAGCCCGCTTATCTGGCAGGTGTTCTTGATATTGATGCTTCAGATAAGGCTTCACGTTTCATCCGTTTCTGCGACTGCTTCAATATTCCAATCGTGACATTTGAAGATGTTCCCGGCTTCTTGCCCGGATGTACACAGGAACATAACGGTATCATCCGTCATGGAGCGAAGATTGTTTATGCTTATGCTGAGGCTACAGTTCCTAAGATTACGGTAATTACCCGTAAGGCTTATGGTGGTGCTTATATCGTTATGAACAGTAAGCCGATCGGTTCAGATGTGAACTTCTCTTATCCGACTGCCGAGATTGCCGTTATGGGAGCAGACGGAGCAGTGAACATCCTTTACCGCAAGGCTACTCCGGAAGAAAAGGCAAAGGCTGTAGAAGAATACAAGGAAAAATTCTCTAATCCTTATCGTGCAGCCGAGCAGGGATATATCGATGAGATTATTTTGCCGAAGGATACTCGCTTCAAACTGATTCAGGCTTTGGAAATGACTCAGAACAAGAGCCAGAGCA
>ERZ791819.247-NODE-247-length-35940-cov-9.385649_pt1 | contig 35940 bp, 31 predicted proteins | sample MGYA00510301_ERZ791819 | MGnify/ENA primary metagenome ERZ791819 (study PRJEB30046, sample SAMN00791999) | human gut metagenome | study: EMG produced TPA metagenomics assembly of the A metagenome-wide association study of gut microbiota in type 2...
TTAATATGTATAATTATTGCGTATATAGACTATATATTGTTGTTTATATTTTAGTATGATCAGAAATGATTATATTACCGATTAAAAAGATTGAATTTTAAAATTTATCTGCTAATATATTGATGAAAATATTTTGAAATATACGAGGATATACATACATGAAAGACCTTACAAAAGGAAAACCATCAAGACTCATACTGGCATTTGCCATTCCAATATTTATGGCAAATATACTCCAGCTCACATACAGTATAGTTGACACGAGAATAGTCGGATCATATCTGGGAGAAAACTCACTGGCAGCAGTCGGAGCCACCACGACACTCAGCAATCTGATGATAGGCTTTTTGATGGGAATGACTGTGTCATATATTTTTATTATAATAGCAGGGCTTGTAGCGACATTTTTGTATGATGCATGTGCGGCGGCACTTAGGGCACTGGGCGATACAGTTACGCCGCTTGTATGGTTTATCATGGTGATACCGCTTTTGGTGAAGATATACACCATGCCGGTGCTTAGGAAGCAGGGGCATGGGATTTGAAAAAAGAGTGAAGCAGGCTTTACTCCAACACCAGAAGAAGTCCCATCTTGAACCTTTCGTCAGCGGTTACGCTGTGCAGTCCGTTTTTGTCAAAACGGAAATTTTCGCCTGCTGAGATTGTGTAATCTTTGCCCTCGTAGTCTATTACAGCCTTGCCCTCGAGTGCGAAAATTATTGCATTTCCAGGCGCGCGATGCGGTGTGAGACCGGTGCCCTCATCGAATGCCATAAGCACGAATTTCATTGTGTCGTTGCTTACCACATCAATGTTCGTGATACTGCCATCCTCATATGAGATAAGATCCTTAAGCTTCATGACCTCGCCTGATTTGATAATTTTGTTCATATTGTTGTTCTCCTTTTTTATGATGATTTCGGTGTAAATACAGCCGGTTTCTGTTGTTACTCCGCAGAGTGTTTTCGAAGGGACTACCAGCATATCACCTTCTGATATGGTATGCTTTGCAGCATAAGCTCCGATAAGAAAATCAGCGCATCCTTTTGCAACGATGTATACCGTGGTATTATCGTAGGAATCCTGAGAGATTGACGTGCCCTTACCGAGAGAAAAATAGGTTATGGGTGTTTTGTCACTTAGCCCTGAATTTCGTGAGACGGTCATCTCGTCGCGGATAGGGCGTAAATCTTCTATTTTGAAAACCTTGTCCATAGGATTTCTTGTCCTTCTTTCTTGAATGTTGATTTCATTATTTATAATACAATATTACTATAATTTTGTCCAAAAATATGTTGCATATACAACAAAAACAATATAATATATTGATTTTTATAATGACAAAAGAATATCCCTATGTTACAATTTAGTCGAAGCATTATATTTCTGTAGAGCGTCACCACATAACACGTCAATAATTGGTGCGTATCACTTTGAAGAGGGCAGACCACTTCGCATCATTCTACAAAGGACATGGAAATTTTCGATGCTTTAAGATACCAGTAAATAGCAGGAAAATAATATGTCAGGTGTAGATAATGCCATATTTTTATGTAGGGGTACGTAGAATATATTCAGATTGTAGGCAAGTTACTATTCTCATTTGATGTCATTTCCTGCTCACACAAGTGAATAGGAGGAGAAAATTGGGCGTAAAGGATTCAAAAGCCAAAGAGTATCTGTCGGACAATATCAGATTTAGTGAAATCTGCAACTACATGTTGTTTGGCGGTGACAAGATTATCAAACCACAGGATTTGAGGGCATGTGATTCCACAGAGGTATTATCCATATTTGGAATTGACAAGAAACAGATTATCAGACAGAAATGGAGGGATTTACTTAAGCATGTTTCAGTCAAATATACGGGAAACATGTATATTGTATTGATTGGCATAGAAGCACAGACTAATGTGCACTATGCTATGCCTGTAAAGACCATGATTTATGATGCTTTGAATTATGGTGACCAGGTCAATGGAGCGAAGAAGCGACATCAGAAGAACAAGGATTATAAATCGTCAGAGGAATTTTTGTCAGGATTTACGTATGATGACAAATTGACTCCGGTTATAACCATAACATTATATCTTGGTACATCAAAGTGGGATGGACCAAGAAGTCTGATTGAAATGATGCCACAGATGGATGAGAGAATATTTCCACTCATCAACGATTATAAAATTAATCTGTTGAATCCACTTGAGATTACAGATTTTTCGATGTTTGAGACTGGACTAAGACCATTATTTGAGGTGTTGAAAAATGCGTCAGATGAAAGAAAACTAAATGCTTTAATCACGACAGATGACATTTTTAAAAGAGTCGATGTTGAGACAATAGCCGCAATGAATTTGTTTGCAGGAACGGATATTGAGTATGAAGAAAAGGAAGAGGTGATTAATGTGTGTAAGGCATGGGAAGATCATAAAAAGCTTGGAATACAACAGGGGGAGACTAAGATGCTGTTTACTTTGGTAACAAAAGGCAAGCTCGATATTGATACTGCAGCAGAGGAAGCGGGTGTCAGTGTCAGTGAGTTTGAGAAATTAATGAGTGAAGCAGGTTATAAGGTGCCGGAGACTGTGTAGTATCAGGCATGAATAATTTATCAAAATGTAAATAGCAAAAATCCGCTAACCATTGTATTTGGTATAGCGGATTTTTTGTGCAAAAAAGTATCACATCCGACTGTTATTGTACTGCGCTATTGCATCGGCACCGCCTAACAGCTGCATGATAAGTATAGCCCCAATCCATGGAAACAATATCGTAAAAATTCCAAACCATGCGCCAAGTGAATCGCTGCTATAGTCCCAGAAAGGCTTGTTCGGGTCATCAAGCCAGTACACATTTATGATAGTCCTAAGCTCAGAACGGGTGCTATGTCTTTTATCGCATGAAAAACGCTTGCGGTACTCCTTTCCGTCTACGGTATATGTGTATCTGGCAGCCCAGTAGCTGTAAGCGGATTGTGAATTATTGACAACGAGCCTCTTCGCATCCTCCTTCACAATCATGCCTCGCACTACATGTCCACGCTCCTTTGCAAGTGCTATCTTGCGCTGTAAACCAATATTTAATTTGCAGAAAAACTTAAAATCTATGATGTACAGTGGTATTAGTGAAAGCACACCCACATTTACCTGCCATGGGTAGCTTGCGATAGCTTTAAAAACTTCTGAAAAAGTGTTCATTTAAAATCCCCTTTCTTTATATGCTGCATTTGAATATATTGTATGTGAATATTATAGAAATAAGGAAGGAGATTGGCAATGGGAAAAAAATATCAATTTGTAGAATCTTTGGTATCGAAAAGTCCTTTTTCGAGTTTCAAATAGTATTCGGCAAGCATAAGGGCATGTTCTACATTGCGTTTGGGATACGATTTGTTTAGTCTTTCAAATGTGAGCTGTAGTGAATTTGGTTCTTTGTTATCTCCGAAAATCAGGTAATCGATGGAAACATCAGTGATTTCAGCTATATGAACAAGTACATCCAGATTTGGGACTCGCTTTCCGGCTTCAATTAATGCTAAATATGATGGTGATATATAAAGAATATCAGCAAAATAGGCCTGTGTCTTATTCTTCTTAAGCCGTAATTTGCGGATGCGTTCACCCAGCGCCTGAGCGTCAATGTTGTAATTATTCATAAAACCTCCCAAAATTAATTTATAATATATGAAATTGTATTAGGATTTTATAACAGTAGATTTACTGGGAGTAAACAAATATATGACAACTAAAAATATAAAGTATAAAATAAGTATGTGCATATATTATGAAAATATTAACTTATAGTAAAGAAAATATTGACACATAGTAATTAAAGTGGCAAAATATAGAGAAAGAGGACTAGAAGATGAAGGTGGAAGTACGATGAAGATAAAAGTAGCATTGTTAGATAAAGATAAGACTTATTTGGACAGGATAGCTGGTGTGTTTAATGCAAGGTATATGGAGGAACTGGAAATATATGCATTTACAGAATTGAATACAGCATTAGCTGCATTACAAAAATATAGAATTGATGTGTTGATTGCAGATGATTCATTTGATGTGAATGTAGACGATTCAAAGATTAAATCCGAAATAGCATATTTTGTTGAGAGCCCTGGAATTGAAAAGATTAAGGAAAGACCTGCGATATGCAAATATCAGAAGTCAGAAGTGATTTATAAGCAGATTCTGAATTTGTTTTCGGATAAGGTTGATAGTATACAAAAAGCATATGCGAATACAGGAAGATGTAAGACAATCCTGTTTTCTTCACCAGCAGGTGGAACAGGAACGATGACTATGTCAATAGCAGCTTCTTTGTTTTATCAGAAACATGGAAACAGAGTGTTTTATTTGAATCTTGATCCATTGAATTCATCAGATCTCATATTTGGTGGAGAAAGTCAGTTTACCATGAGTGATGCCATCTTTGCTGTAAAGAGCAGAAAAGGAAATCTTGACTTGAAACTAGAAAGCTATATGTGTTCGTCGCTAGAGGGAGTAGGTTTCTTTAGACAGTCAAAAGTTGCTTTGGACATGCTTGAACTAAAAGGTGATGACATTGATATTTTGGTGAATAGCGTAGAAAAATCCGGAAAATATGATGTTTTGATAATTAATAAACCATTTAGATTGAGTAAGGCGATAAATGATTATCTGAAAAAATATGATGCTATGGTTTCTGTTAGTGATGGAAGTGATGAAGTTAACTATAGATTGGCAAGAGCATTAGATTCTCTACAGATTATGTTAGATGATGAAATTTTGTTAGATAAAATAAAACTAATTTATAATAAGTTTGGCAGTGAAACTGGAAAAATGCTATCAACTGATAGAATAGCAACAATTGGTGGGGCACCTAAATATAAAGGTGCTACAACAAGACAGATTGCAGAAAAATTATCAGAAATGACGTTTTGGGAAGATATCTAAGTGGGAGTTTTATATGGATGAGGAACAAATAGTTAAGGAATTAAGAGAGTTTATTACAGCTAACTATTCATTGAGTTCTATGGGTGATGATGAATTGGAAGATACTATAGAACAACTCGTAATGCAAAGAATATCAGATGTATATTGTACAATTGAGGAAAAAGTATCTATTGTACAGCAAATATATAGCTCTATAAGAGGTTTTGGCCTTTTGGATACAATCATACGTGATGATACAATCACTGAAGTTATGATAAATGGTCCTGAAAAAATCTTTATAGAAAAAAATGGTAGGTTGACAAGACTAAATAAAAAATTCGAAAGTGAAAGAAAACTAGAAGATGTCATTCAAAGGATTGTTGGACTTGCAGGAAGAGAAGTTAATCAGGCAAATCCTATATGTGACACAAGACTCCCTGATGGTTCACGAGTGAATGTGGTGTTACCACCAATTGCTCTTTGTGGTCCAACGGTTACTATCCGTAAATTCTCTAAAGAACCGATGACGATTGAAAAGCTGATTGAATATGGCTCTTTAACACAGGAGATTGCGGATAAATTAGAACTATTGGTCAGAGCAAAATACAATATCTTTATTAGTGGTGGTACCGGTTCTGGTAAGACAACGTTTTTAAATGCTTTATCTAATTATATTCCAAAGGACGAGCGAATCATTACAATAGAGGATTCAGCAGAACTGCAAATCATGGGAATAGATAACTTGGTAAGTATGGAAACAAGAAATGCAAATGCGTCAGGTGTAGGAAGCATTACAATCAGAGACTTGATAAAATCATCTCTTCGAATGAGACCAGAACGGATTATAGTTGGTGAGTGTCGAGGCGGAGAAGCGCTCGACATGCTTCAGGCTATGAATACAGGACATGATGGTTCGTTGTCCACAGGACATGCGAATTCAACAGAGGATATGCTGAGTCGTCTTGAAACAATGGTTTTACAGGGAGCAGAAGGGTTGCCACTTGAAGCAATACGACAACAAATCTCATCTGCTGTAGATATAATAATTCATCTTTCCAGGCTTCGCGATAAGTCAAGAAAGACAATGGAGATAACAGAGGTGCTTGGAATGAAGGATGGAAAAATAATGCTTAATCCGCTGTATGTGTTTGAGGAAGATGAAAAAAGCACATTAGACAAAGTATCAGGTCAGCTTGTGAGGACACATAATAAAATGCAGAATACACTGAAATTACAACTTGCTGGAATTAAGGTAGAAATATAAGGGTGGAGCTATGGCGAAGAAAGAAAGAATACCACAGTATGTGATGTCACAACTTAATACTCCGATGCTTAATTATCGTGTATATGTGATACCTACACAGAAGAAAATAATGTTGATACTTGGTCTATTTGTGATAGGTGGACTGCTTGGCCAGGTCTTTTATGGGAATCTTTTCTTGAACAGTGATGGAGAGATGACTAAAGCAAGTTATATCAGTAATTTTGTAGTGTTTATAATTGTAGGCTTAATAGTGAAAAAGGTTGCATATCCAATGGTTTTAGATAGATTGAAATCGAAAAGGAAGATGGAACTTACAAATCAATTCAGAAGTTTTCTTGAAGCTATTGCAGTCTCACTTTCGTCAGGAATGAATGTGCCGGATGCTCTTATAAGTGCAAATAATGATTTGAGAATGGAATATTCGGACGATTCATACATAGTTAAAGAAGTACAGGAAATGATTAATGGTATTCAAAATAATTTATCAATAGAAGTTATGCTAAAGGATTTTGGTGCAAGAAGTGAGATAATTGATATTCAAAATTTTAGTGAGGTATTTGCAGTCGGATATAGGGCTGGTGGAAATCTCAAGGATATAGTGAGAAAGACCAGTGATATTATTGGTGACAAAATTGAGATGAGTGCTGAGATAGAGACAGCGATTGCATCCAATAAGACACAGTTTGATGTCATGATGATAGTTCCTATTGTAATAATTATATTATTGAGAACCATGAGCAGTCAGTTTGCGGCCAGCTTTTCGACAGTAGCGGGAGTATTTGCTACGACTGTGGCAATTGGAATATTTGTCGGGGCATATAAGCTTGGACAAAAAATTATGAAGATTACGAGGTAGTTGATATGCAACTGATATTTATGATTGCGGGAACCGTAAGTGCTGTACTATTTATGATTATGATGGTCAGAGGAAAAAAATACGAGCAAATGCTTGTTAATCTGGATTCTAATGTATTCCCGGTAAGCGAATTGTACGGAGTAGGCTTTGCATGGAGCCAGTCAGGACCAATAAAGCTGAAAGGAGACAGAGGAACAAAGTTAAAGACAGAAGCGGCCTCATATTTTGAACACCAGTTTGGAGAATACTATGCTAGTGTGGTATGGGCAGAGACAATTACACTTGTGCATTTGTTTCTTACGATGACGTTACTTTGCGCAGTTGTGTTCAATTCAATGCAGGGCATGGTGTTGATAATAGGACTTTTGATGACAATGGCTGTTGGAAACTACAGTTATACATATATGTCAAATAAGCTGAAGGAAAGAACTAAAAGCTGTGAACAGGAATTGCCAGAGGTAGTATCATCTATGGCTATACTTATAAATTCCGGAATGATATTGAAGGAAGCGTGGAATGTGGTGAGTGAGAGTCGCGATGGTGATTTCTATCAGTTGATGAGGAAAGCCAGATATAATATGGAGAATGGCTTTTCGGATGCAGATGCTATATATCTGTTTGGAAAAGAATCCAATTCAGTTGAAATAAAGAAATTTGTTAGCTCTCTTCTGCAGAGTATGGAGAAGGGCGGTGGTGAGATAGCAACTTTTATGGCTAATCAATCAAAGGAGTTGTGGTCAACCAAAAGACAAAAGATGTTGCAGGAAGGAGAAAAAGCTGCAACAAAGCTACTTATTCCTATAGTACTTATGTTCTTAGGAATAATGATTATAATCATAACAGCGGGCTTTGCTGGCTCAATGTTTTGATAGATAAAAATTGTACGAAAGGAGAAATTATTATGAACATTATTGACAAAACACTTATTAATGTAAAGGTAAGGCTACAGAAAGGGTTACATGATTTTGTAACAACAGAGGATGGCGATACTAATTTTGTTTCAATGCTTATTATTATTGCTGTTGTGGTTGTTATGGCGGGAGCTTTTTTAGGAATCGTTAAGAATTCTTTATTACCTACATTAGATAAAACCGTTAAAAATTTTATAAAAAATCCTACTGTAAAGTAATAAGGAGAAAAAATGTCATTCACAATTGGAATAATCTGGGGCATCGTATCGGCTCTGCTTATATTCGTTTCAACTAAATACTATATACCGAGATTGTCCCAGCATTCCAATGCAAAAACTGAGGATAATAAAGGTGAAATCAGTAGAACAAATAAGATAGTAATTATTTTATTAATAGTATTATTCTCAGGAATATGTGGTTATTTTACATCCGAAAACGCTACATCTGTTATTAATATTACAAGAATAGCTATTGCGTTTTTCGTTTTACTTTTAGTAGCGCAGACTGATTATACATATATGATAATTCCGAATATGTGTTCTGAGATCTTACTTGCAGCCGGTATTATGTCTATATTGGCAGAGATGATTTTAGATAGAGACAACGTGGCTGCATGGACTTTAAATTGTATACTTTCTGCTTTGGTCACACTGATTATTTTGACGCTTATGAGCAAGCTGACCAAGGGAGGAATTGGATTAGGGGATGTGAAGATATTTAGTTCACTCTCATTTTTATGTGGACTTAGGTGTGTTTTTGCCACACTTATGATGGCACTTATAATTTGTGCATTAGTGTCAATAGTTTTGATTCTGCTTAAGAAAAAAACAATGAAAGATGCATTGCCACTTGGTCCATTTATTTATTTTGGATATGGAATATCAATTATTATGGCAATAATTTAGATATAGAGGAGTAACTGTATGAAGCAGACTAAGGTGCTTGTAGTGCTTGCAATGTCAGCACTTATGGTATTTGGATGGATTGGAACAGCCCAAAATATCATATCAGGTGGAGAAGAGAAACAATACAATGGGTATATTTCTAGTGCTAAGGATTATATGCAAAGAAAGCTATATCAAAAAGCTATTGAGCAGTATAATTTGGCTTCTCAAATAGAAAATTCACAGAAGCTTCAATCAAAGATAATGAAAGCATATGAACTCAGATATAAAGAAAGCACAGCAATTTATGAAGATTATCTTGCGGCGGCAGAAAAAGCACAGTCACTTTATCCTAAGGCATCAGAATTTGCCTTAGATGTAGCAGAACTTGCTGAATCACAGGAGGATTATAAGACAGCATATAAATATCTGAATAACGCTGTAGATGCAGGTGCAGATGATAAAAAGCTGATGAGCAAATATTGTGAAATTAAATATAGTTATTCATTTGATTGGAGTGAGTATCTCTTAGCAAAGCCTTTAGCAAATAGTTATTATGCAGTGCAGACTTCAGAGGGCTGGGAATATATTGATGAAACTGGAGAGAGTGCCTTATATAATAAACTGAGTTTTGCTGGATCTGTCAGTGCTGATAGTATTGTAGCGATTTCAGCTGAAGATCATATAGAGCTTATCGATTCAGATGGAGTGGTCCAGGGCAGAATTGATCATATTCCAGATGATATTGGTATGAGTGGAAATAATCTCATTCCAGTAAAGAATGGAGATGTTTATACATATCATAAGCTTATAGGGGAAAAAGCATTTGGTAAATATTCTTATGCAGGGACATTTATTGACAGTAAAGCGGCTGTAGACAAAGATGGAAAGTGGATACTTATAGATACAGCCGGAAAAAAAGTATCAAAGAATGAATACTCTGATATAAAAATTAATCCTGATGGAACATATATTAAGGATGATGTAATGCTTGCGAAAGAAAAAGACAATTATCATCTGTACAATGCTGATGAGAAAAAAATAGGTGATTTTAAATGTGATGATATAGATATTGTCACAGATGATAAATATATAGCTTATTGTAAAGATGGTAAATGGGGCTTTGTGGATAAAGATGGTAAAACTGTTATCAAACCCAAATATGAAAAGGCAAAGAGCTTTTCACATGGTCTTGGTGCTGTATATGATGGGAAAAAGTGGGGATTCATCAATTATGATAACAAGCTTGTAATAGATTACACTTTTATAAATGTGGATTACTTTAATAGTAAAGGAAACTGTATGGTAGAAAGTGGAAATGACAGTTGGCAATTGATTAGGCTGAATGTTGAACAGTAGAACAGGAGTGTATGATGAAAGAGAAGATAGACGATGAATCTGGTGTTGTAATGATAGAAGCCACCTACTGTATTATTGCATGTATCATTGTTTTAATGTTTTTTATGAGCTTTGGCTTCTATTTATATCAAAACAGTACAATGGGAATTGTAGCAAATGAAATTGCTGAGGAAACAGCACTTACATATAAATACAAAAATGCAACAGATAGTTCAAATATTTCGTTGAATGATATTAAAAATGTTGGAAAATTCAGGTACATGTTCTTTAGCGGTTCATTTAAAAGTAAAAGCAATGAGAGAGCAAATAATATAGTAGATCAGAGACTGACAAAAACGGCATTAGCCCATATCAATGGCAGTCCTACTGCAAAAGTAGAAGTTGTAGCAGACACTATTGGGCGAAATCATTATAAAGTGACTATTTCGCAGAAATATGAGTTTCTATTTTCAGATATGCTTAAGTGGGTAGGAATAGATCCTAAGGCAAGGATAACTGCAGTATCGTATTCAGCAGGGGTCGATGTTTTAAGCTATACAAATACTGTGAGAAATACTCAGTTTATATGTGATTATGTGGCAGATACTTCGTCTATATTGGGATTAGTGAATAAAACAATTGATTTGATTCATAAAGTGTTAAATTAGTAGAGAGGATTGGATGTATGAAAAAGAAAATAGTAGCATTATTATTTATTACGATAATGAGCGTGTCGGTTTTTTCTTGTGGAACTGATAACACAAAGACTAATAATAAAAAACAAATTGCTGAATTAAATGATGCTTCAGATAATAATAAAGACGATTATTTTAATTGGACAGTAGATGATTCACTTTATGGGCTGTCCGAATCAGGAAAGAAGCAGGATAAAATAGTTATTCCCAAGAAATGTAAGAGCATAAGTGCAGTTATTGTTACAAAAGATTCAAGTGTAAAGGAAATTAGTTTTGATTGTACTGTTCAGGCAGAGTTTAATGCTAATTATATTGCTGAGGCAGATACTTCAATAGAAAAAATAGACCTCCCAGAGGGAATGGAGACTTTAGGAACAGGGTCTTTTTCAACAGAAAAAAAACTAACAGAGATTACATTTCCATCTTCATTAACGAAGATTGAAGATTATGCAATATCATATTGTGATGCGTTTTCAAAAGTTGACTTATCAAATACAAAAGTAACCAGTATAGGAAAACATGCATTTGAAGAGTGCAATTCAGTCAAAGAAATATATCTCCCTGATACTATTCAGGAAATAGGTCAGTTTGCATTTCCAAAAAGTGTAACTGATATATATATTCCTGAAAAGGCAGAGATTAAATCCTTTGGGGAGGATAGTGTTTTATTAGCTAATGAAACAAAGGTAAGTATTCATGTAAAGAAAGGTTCCTGGGCTGATAATAATTTTGCTTCATGGTTTAATGAAGATACAAAATATACTAAAGTTTACGATTGATTTAAGGAAGAATCATTATGAAAAAGAAATCATTTACTGACAAAGCTAAAAACTGGTTTGAAAAGTATTTGAATGGTTGGAAAGGAACTATTTCCATATTTTTGGTCATTACTATGATGCCTATAACATCGCTTGCACTTACATTTGAAGAGGCTTCCAGATATCAGAGTGCTATGGAGATGATGAATGAAGTTGTGGATAGTTCAGCATTTTCAAGTATAGCTGAATACGATTCGTATTTGGATAATAGATTTGCATTATTAGCTACATCACAGGAATCGGATATTAATAACAATTTTAAAGGTTACTTAACTGATAATGTTAGTGCTATGGGAAAGAGTGTTACTGTAAATAATAAAAAAATCACAGGAAAATATTCACTATCTGATCAGGAAGTCCTAAAACAACAAGTACTTGAAAATGCAGAAATAAGCGTTACAACAAGGCTTATTTCTGATGTAGCCGATGTAAATGAGTTATTGGATACTTTGAAAGAAAATCTTAAGTTAGATGAATTGGACAAAATGGTTGGACAAGTAACAGATGCTATGGACCTGACATCGTCTGTAGTAGAGGCAGTAAAAAATGTTAAATCAACATATGACAAGGCTGTTGAATACAAGACTGCATGTGATGAATATAATGCTTCATATAATGATAGTGAGACTGGTTTTATTAAGAAGGTAATAAATCTTGCTGAGAAACTTAAAATGGCGCAGGATAATCTGGGAGATGAAGATGATCCTAGTACAGTTTATAATAATACAGATGTAATTACTGCTATAACTGAAGCTAATAATGCGGCAAAAGTGTATAAGGAAAAGACAGATTCTTTAGCAACAAAAGAAAAAGAAATGCAAGAATCACTTACTGGCTTGCTAGGAACATTAAAGTCTATAGCGGATAATGTCCATAAAAATAAAGACAATATAGAAGATGGTGATTTAGCGGCGCAATGTACAACATCAACAGATGAGTGGATTATAGCAGCTATAGATGAGGCCTTGACGCAATTAAATAATATGGTAAGTCCAGATTTAAAAGACAAAGTTAATGCAGATGTTACTAAGTTACAACAATTGAGCAATAATTTGACAGGTTTTAATGCTAAAAACGATATAAGTTCAACTACAACAGTAGATACATTACAAGATAAATATAAGTATGTAAAAGTAGAATCCTTAGCAATTCCGAGTAATATTGATTCAGTTTTATCTTCAATTCAGACAAATTTGGATAATAAGAGCAGTAATATTAATACTGAAGGAGCCAGCAATTTCCTGGATCTTGTGGGACAGGTTATGAATTTGTCAGGGATATATGATTCAAGTATGAATGCTGTATTGACAAACGGAGTGTTGTATAACTCAAATGTACCACAGAATTTATCTACAACATTGCTATTGAATTCCATGACGAATTTGGTAAATGCTGGTAATAATTTTGTAGAAGGTATTAAATCGAAAAGCATATTTGGAATTGTGAATGTTCTATTGGCAATAAAGGATGTTTATGCAGCAGAGGCACAGTTTTTGGGTGCAGTAGTAACATGGATAGGTAATAGTGCTAAAAATCTTTTTGCGTTTGTGTCTGGCGGATTTAATGAGATGTATAACAATTTATTGTTATATGGATATGGAGTATATAATCTTTCAAATCGTGTCTCTATAGATGGGGGAAAAACGTTATATGGATATAGTTATTCTAAAGTTTTTTCACTTGCAGGTGGTACTTATTCTAAGAGTTTGACAGGAGCTTTAAGTAATATAGGAAATATTTCTAGTAATGTCAATGGTTCCGACACGATGTTTAAAGGTGCTGAAGGAGAATATCTTGTTATCGGAAGTAATAATGAAATTCAAAATCAAGTGGGAACTTTTTTTAACCTTTATATGCTTAGATTTCTGCTTGATATTATTCCAGTCTTTAAAGATGCTCAACTTACGAGCATTTCAGCAGCGGCAGGTCCATTAGCGTGGCTTGTAAAAGTTGCAGCTGCGATTGTTGAGCCGATGATAGACAGTATTTTATTAGTGAATGGGAGAAAAGTTTATTTTATTAAAAAAAGTATATGGTTATCATACACAGGTGTAAGTAGTCTGGTACAGGAACTTCTTTCATGTTCTGGTATTTCATCAGCATTTACGGATAAGATAAAGGATACTATCAAAGCCGCTGATGGAGTTGCTAAAATGAAGGGAAAATTAAACATGGATTACAATGAACATCTAATGATTTTGATGGCAATGTCGGTGGATCAAACCAGATATCTGCAACGATTGCAAAACGTCATTCAAATGGAAGGGTTAAAGAAATATAACAACAGTTTTAGTCTGGACAAGTCATATACAATGATTAAGGCTGAGGTTGATTATACACTAAATCCTATGTTTAATGTGGGCTTAACTAATGGTGGATATTTTAATAAGAGAGCAGTTAAGTATGTTGGATACTAAGAGGTGATATGGATGAGAAAGGAAAAGGGTTCAATTACATTAGAGACAGCGCTTGTCTTGCCGATATTTTTCTTCTTGTTTATGTTTATTTTTGGATTATTTGCTGTAATTAATACTCAAAATAGAATGACGCATGCGCTAGTGCAGGCAACCAAGAGCTTATCGCTGGATTCTTACAGAGCTGAAAAGGTTGAAAGTTCATATGAGAAAGGGACAAAATTCTGGAGTGGTTTTGGAGATATGGTTCAGGACATATATACATTGAACGACAACAAGTACTATTCTCCAGGAAGTGGATATTTGGACTGGTACAAAGATGATGAAAGTGGTAGTGCTATAGATAACTCAGTTGTGAAAAATCGATTTATAGGTTATCTGGCAGGTGATAAATATACAGCTATTAAATGTGCCGAGAATATGAAAATAGTTAATGGTATGGATGGAATACAATTTACTACTAAAGTCGATGGTGACAATCTGACTATAACTATGAAATATGAAATACAATATTGGTTTGATTTCTTTGATATGGGAAAAATTCCTATGGAACAAACTATAAAGAGTAGAATGTGGAAATAACTGGAGGAATAAAGATGAGTTTTACATATGATAACCAAGGTTCAAAATCTTATTTAGTTTATCATTTTAATTCAGCTGAAGAAATAGATTCAGTTGGTCTTGGTATGATTACGAACAATAGAATCAATGGACTGGCGCAGGCTGTTTTTATGCAATTAGATTCGGAGAGACTTGTTAAGTATGACATTACGGCAAAGGTTTCTGCTAAGCAGATTTTTTGTGGTGTTGTTGATAAAAAAATTGTTCTTGGTGTGTTAAATGGAATTGTAGATGCATTTCTTGCAGGGGATGACTATATGATAGATCCAGCGAATATATTATTTGATATGGATTACATATATGTGAATGTATCAACGGGAGAAACGTTTCTTATTTATTTACCTGTGAATAATCAGAAAAATGGTAATAATTTAGAAAACATTATAAAATCTATTTTATTTAATTCACAGTTTAATCAAGCCGAAAATTGTGATTATGTAGCTAAAATCATCAATTACGTTAATTCTAGTCAAAAGCTTAATTTAAGGGAATTTCAAGAATTATTAAGATATGTTGATAGTAATAAAAATATTACACAGCAATCAGTTAGAAATATTCCACCAGTTCAGTCTGTACAGCCAAAGCAAAAGGTTATAGTGAACACAGAGAGTGCAAATGTATCACAAAAAATTGTTACAAAGCCACAACAGGCATCATGGAATCAGCTGAACATCTCAAATGTGCAATCTGTAATGCAAACACAGCCTGCACAGAATGCTAAAATATTACAGCCTCAGCAGATGGCTCAACCGCAGTTACCACCAAAGCCTAATAATGGTGGAAGCCTTGCGGGGGAGGATAATATTTCATGGATTAATCTGATGTCACATTATAGTAAAGAAAATAAAGAGCTATATCAATATCAAAAGGCTGTTAAGAAAGCTCAAAAAGAAGCAAAAAAGCAAGGTTCACAAATTATGCCTAATCAAAATGTGAGACCATCAAATGTTTCCTTCGCCATCCCAGGCCAGCCACCACAGCAGCGTCCACAGCCTGCACAGGCACAGCCACAAAATGTAATGCCACAGCAGCCTCAACAACAATTTGTACAGCCACAGCGACAGTTCACACAGTCAAATCAGCCGCAGCGTCAGTTTGCACAGCCGCAACCGATGCCACAGGCACAGCAAAAGCCGGTGCAACAGGTTCAGCCACAGCCGGTGCAGAATCAAAATACAAATACAGGCATGACCGGAAATCCATCAGTTCCACCACAGATTTTGGAGAACATGACAAAGGCCGGTAATTTTGGAGAGACTACAGTGCTTGGAGTCGGTTCAGAGGCTGGAGAGACCACTGTTTTGGGAGCATCACAGGCTCAGATTATTAAGCCTTATCTGCTTCGAATAAAGAATAATGAGAGAATAGAACTCAACAAGCCGGTATTTAGAATAGGAAAAGAAAGAAGCTATGTGGATTATTTTGTGAGTGACAATACAGCGGTCAGCAGAAGCCACGCAAATATCATTAACAAGGACAATGAGTTTTATATTGTTGATACCAATTCAACAAACCATACATATGTGAATGGTTCAATGATTCAGAGCAATGTGGAGACTAAAATCGAGCATGGAACGAAAATCAGACTGGCGAATGAGGATTTTGAATTTTTCATGTACTAATAAAAAAATCACAGGATAAATATTACATATATTGAGGAAATGGTATGGATTACGAAATTGCAGCCCAGACAGATGTGGGAACAGTCAAGAAAACAAATCAGGACAGCATAATGATGAAACGTATTTTTACCAATCTTGGGAATATGGTTTTTGCGGTATTGTGTGACGGTATGGGAGGTCTTGCGAAGGGTGAGCTTGCCAGTGCTACGGTTATAAGAGCATTTGATAAGTGGGTCAATGATGATCTGCAGATGATTTGTCAGAATGGACCCGGATATATTAAGGATTCTGTAATCAGGGCACAGTGGGAGAGTATAGTAGCAAATCAGAATCAAAAAATCAAACAGTATGGAGCAGGTCAGGGCGTTAATCTTGGAACCACTGTAGTAGCGCTTCTTGTCACTGACAGGAGATACTATCTGATGAATGTCGGTGATTCAAGAGCATATCTTGTAAATGATAAGCTCATACAGCTTACAAAGGATCAGACATTTGTAGGTAGAGAGATAGAGCTGGGTCATATGACAATAGAGCAGGCTAAAACAGACCCGCGCAGAAATGTGCTTTTACAGTGTGTGGGTGCTTCTGAGATTGTTAATCCTGACATGTTTTTTGGAGATGTGCAAAGTGGTACGGAGTTTCTGCTTTGTTCGGATGGTTTCAGACATGAGATTACATCTGATGAGATTTATCAGGCAATAAGACCATCATTTATGACAAACAGGGATGTGATGAATAAGCAGCTTCGTTCTCTGATAGAACTCAACATGCAGCGTAGGGAGAGAGACAATATCACAGCAGCGCTGATTAAGGTACAGTAGGAGGAAAGTTTATGCTTGAGATTGGTTCTCTTGTTGATGGAAAATACAAGATACTGAATGAAGTGGGCCATGGTGGAATGAGTATCGTCTACCTGGCTATGAACGAAAAAGCAAATAAGCAGTGGGCTATTAAAGAGGTACGAAAAGACGGTGTAAAGGACTTCGAGGTTGTGAAGCAGAGTCTTGTAGCTGAGACAGACATGCTAAAAAAACTCAATCATCCTTATCTGCCGGATATTGTGGACGTCATAGAGGACGACGACAGATTCCTGATTGTCATGGATTACATACAGGGAAATTCACTTAGCAAGGCTATTGAAGAGTATGGCGCATTGCATCAGGATGATGTGATTCATTGGGCTAAGCAGCTGTGCGATGTACTTGGATATCTGCATTCACAGAATCCACCTATCATATATCGAGACATGAAGCCAGCCAATATCATGCTTAAGCCTGATGGCAATATCACTCTTATTGATTTTGGAACAGCAAGAGAGTTTAAAGAAAAAAATCTGGCTGATACGACATGTCTCGGAACTATGGGATATGCAGCTCCGGAGCAGTTTGGAGGAATGGGACAGACGGATGGCAGAACAGATATTTATTGTCTTGGTGCTACACTATATCATCTGGTTACAGGGAAAAACCCATGTGAGCCACCTTATGAAATCAGGCCAATCAGAGAGATAAACCCAAGCCTGTCAGGTGGACTTGAAAGAATCATTTTAAAGTGTACACAGCCTAATCCGGCTAACAGATATCAGAATGCGGCAGAGCTGATGTATGCTCTTGAGCACTATGATGAGATAGATGATATATATAGAAAAAAACAAAAAAGAAAGCTTGCAGCTTTTATCACTACATCGGTAATTACAGTGATTTTGGGAGCAACCTCTATATGGGGATATGTTTCAGCCGAGAATAAAAAAAGTGAAAACTATGATAACATTCTGAAAACGGCAGGTACTTATGAGGACTATTACAATGCGATAATTACAGACCCTACCAGGACAGATGCGTATCTGAAGCTGAATGATATGCTTACAAGTGATTTTGTATTGGACAAGGATGAGGCAAACATACTTGCAAAGATACAGGTCGGACTGGATAGAAAAAACAGTGACGGATATTCGCAGACGTATGATGTGCTTTCGGATTTGAAAAAGAAAAATCCTGACGGGTATCAGGAGGTCTGCTACCAGTATGGTGAGAGCTTTCTTTTCTACTATGATATAAATGTGGAAAAGGACAGATATGCCAATGCCGCCAAGTGGTACAAGGATGCTGTACAGAAATATCCTGTTGCACAGATATATTGTGATATCTCCGATTGTCTGGATCTTATAAGCCAATATGGTGGAGCAAAGGTTAAGCAGACAGAGAAGATGTATGAAGAGTATGCAAATCTTTGGAAAAAAGTTACAGAGCTGGAAAAGGAATCTGAACAGTTTGACAGTGTGGATTCAAAGCTTCAGGTGTGGAATGAAGTAGATGATATTATAAACAACAATATTTCTCCGCTTTTGGAGGTGACATCCAAGGATGATGTGATTGCACTTTTGGATGATATTTCAGACAGTTCGACTAAGGTTGACAAATCGGTTATTGCAGATGATATGAAAAAGCTTCAGGACAACATCGAGTCGACAAAGCAGAAGATAAACACGGTAAAGGAGGCTGAGAAAGAATGACATATGATATGTACAGGCTGATTTTTATCGTGGGTGCCATAGCATGTGCTGTAATGTTTGGTGTTTCAGTAATACTATTTATTACACTTAAAATTCCAAATGTAATTGGCGATTTAACAGGCAGAAATGCAAAAAAGGCAATTGAAAATATTAGAAAGCAGAATGAATCCTCCGGTGGAAAAGCTTATAATGCAAGTGCAGTTAATCTGGAAAGAGGCAGACTGACAGATAAAATGACTCCGTCAGGAAATCTACAAAGACGTGGAATCACAAGTGGTTTTGGGGTTCATACAGAAAAAATCAGCACGATGAAGCTAGAACAGCAGGCGTCTGGTGGAATGGATACAGATAATGAAAGTAATGAGACGATGGTTCTTGAACAGAATTACTCAAATGAGACAACAGTTCTCAGTCCGCAGAATGTTGGGGAAACAACGGTACTTTCCTCAAATATGCCACAGAATCCAAGCGAGACAACAGTTCTCAATCAGTTTAGGGTATTAGAGGATATTACCTTTATACATACAGATGAAATAATTTAAAGCAAAGGAGTGAGTAGCATGAGAAAACGCATGATGGCCTTTTTAATGGCCCTACTTATGGTTGTCACCATTTTGCCGGCAAACTTCACGATAGTTGAAGCGAATGATACAAATGGTGCTATTTACCTTAAGGTGACAGGTGCTTCGGACTGGATCAAGGAAGATGATATCAAGGTAACTGTTACTGACAGTACCGGAAAGGAAGTTGACCAAAAGTTTGTGCAGACCGAAGTGGTTAAGGTACAAACTGATTCTGGAAATACAAATCCAGATAATACCGATTCAGGTAATAACAATCCGGGTAATACTGATACCGGTAAGGATGATGCTGCTGGCAAGGATACTGAAAATACAGGCTCAGAAAGTGGCTCTGACAATTCAAATGAGCCTGCCGGACAGGCAGATGAACAGCAGGATGCTAAGCCTGTAGAATTCAATAGCATAAAAATTGATGTGACAGGTCTTGTCAAGGACAGTAAGTACTCTGTGGATATATCTTCTGATGGATATCTTTTCTGGAAGAAGGAATGCACTGCTGTGGAGGCTTCTAATAGTGCAGCTTATACAAAGGTTACAATGGTTCCGGACACATATACAGAGTTCGCTTTCTCCACAGATTTTAATGGCTGGAAACTAGATACTACACCAATACTTGCTGTGAATGGCGCGGGTAATAATAGTGTTAAATATGCATCTTCAGATCAGGAAATTGCAGATGTTGATGAAACTACAGATGTAGTAACTATAAAGAAAGCCGGAAAAGTTTCTTTTACGGCTACACTATCTGTTGGTGATAGTTATAAGACAATCACACAGTCTGATGTAACAATTGCAAAATTAGACCAGACACTTTCATTTACTGATGCAAAAACAGAGGTTTATGTAGGTGATGAGGTTGCAGCAGCTGCAAGCTCAAGTGCTAGTGATGCCAATGGCAAAATCACTTATAGTGTGGTTACCGGAGAAGAGTACATCACAAAGGATACTGATTTTGCAAACAATGGTAAATGGACTGCAAAGAGCTATAATAACAGTGCCGATGGAGTAAAAGTTACAATCAAGGCTGCTATTGCAGAGGCTGACAGATATAACAGTGCAGAGAATACATATACTACAACAATAAAACCATATGCTTACGATGATTTTAGAAAATATTGTGAGGTAGTTGGAACATCAAATACTGCTTCAGATGGAAAAATCTGGTATTCAGAAGTGACCGGGATCAAGGCAAAAGATGGTTATAAAATCAAAAATTCTGATGGCAGCTTTGTAGAAGAAATTGCTATAGATGCCAATAATATCACACAGGGCGAAAATCAATTTACTCTTGTTATCGTACAGGAAAAGAACAAATCAGACAATGAAAATGTATCTTATATCAACGAGGGAACAGTAAGTGGAGCATACAACTATGATAGTGTAAATCCTACACTTTCCATTAAAAAGGATAATAAGGCAGACTGGGTAAACAAAGATGTGACAATTAAAGCTTCACCATCTGATGATGGTTCAAAGCTTGCGGCTGTTAAGTATACAGTGACAGATGAAAAAGATAAGCCGCTTCTTGAAGAAACAACAGTTAATCCTAATGCTGATGGAAGCTATCTGATTACATTACAGGCAAGTAAATTTGCCAATAAAGAAATCAAGGTAAATGTTAAAGCATACGATAATGCAGGTCTGAAATCTGATACACAGACTAAGATAATCAAATTTGATACAGAACTGCCTGAGGCGGAGTTGTCATTGAATAGTAATGAAGGTAAATATTATTTTACTGATAAAATATCTGTAGGTATCAGTGCTACTGATAATTTTTCAGGTATCGCTGGTATAAAAGCAGTTTATCTCACAGATGATGTGACAAGTGCTTCTGGATGGGACATTAAGAATATCGATTGGGATGCTGAAAATGTTAAAAATCTTGAAGCTGATGCTAAGAGTGTAACGATACCATTTACAAATACTACAAATGCAGGAAATGTGTATGTCAAGGTGACGGATAAAGCAGGAAATGAAAATATTACATCACTTTCTGACAATGAAAAGTTCCACTTTGATCATACTGCACCAACTGTAGGTATTGCATATTCTTCAGCTGATGAAAATACAACTAATGATAATTATTCACAGTTAAAGGATGGGGTAGAATACTACAACCATGACAGATATGCACAGATTACTGTAACAGATGCCTCTTTTAACAAAAATGCTACTCAAATTAAAGTAGCGGTTGATAATAAAGAGGCAGTAAATATATTAGATAACAAGGCAGAAGTACAAGGTGCTGCTATTGTAAAAACAGATGATGAAATCTGGACTGACAATAAAGATGGCTCATATACTGCAAAGCTTAAATTTACAGGTAATCATCTTTACAAAATTGAAGCTTCGTCAAAGGATTTAGCAGGAAATAAAACGGAGGAAGCTACTGTAGCTGATAGCAAATCAAAGGAATTCTATATTGATGAGCTCGCTCCGGTTGGAAAAGTCCAGTTCTCAACAGATAAAACAGAGACCGGAATAATTGGTAACTGGTGGGAAAATGTATTAAACCCATTCACTGCAATATCTATTTTTAAACAAAATCAGTTGAATATTGTAGGTAGTGTAACTGATAAAGATACCGGAAATTCCGGCATATGGACAGTTAGCTATTATGTAAATAAACTGGATACGGATACAGTTTTATCAGAGCCTGACTTAAATAAGTTATCTGCTGATAAATGGAAAACAATTAAAATAAATAAATCAGATGATGAATACAGCTTTTGTGAGTCGTTAGACAAGTCCTATAATAAATATATAGTATATATAAAGATTGTAGATAACAGTGGGAATGTAAAATATATAAGTACAGAAGGCGCTGTAATCGATAACGAAGCACCTAAAATCACAGATGTCAATATAGTAGATAGTGATAATCAGATAAATAAGCTTGAAGACGAAAATGCAGATTTGTGGAAACAGTCAAATGTTTGTTTACAATTAAATGCTACTGATAATCTTTCCGGTATTGACAGATATGAGTATAAGCTTGTAAGGCTGAATGACGATGGAACATATGATGATTTATCTACTACAACTGTCACGTTGGAAGGCTCAAAGCTTGGAACCTTGAATGATTCAACAAAGTTTACTCTTTCAAAGAGTGATTATTATGCAGCCGATACAAAGGCTCTTAAGGCTACAATAACAGTTTATGACAGGGCTAATAACTCTTCAACAGTTGAAAAAATAATCAATATTGATAAACAGGCTCCAACAGTTACCATCACCCGAGATGATGAGAACTTGAAGTTAGATAATAGCAAAGGCTGGAATAAAGATACCTTGACTTATACTGTTGTGGCAAAGGATGTAACAAGTGGTATTAAGGCAGAAAATGAAAATCCGGTTATTAATTATTATATTTACCTGAATGGCAAGAAAATGAAAACCGGAAAGGTAAATGTTATTGACAAGAAATTAGATGCTTCCGGAGCTTATACAGAGGTTGTAGGAAATATAACTATTTCAAAAGATAAAGCTTATGATTCCAATAATTTAACTATTGACGTAGATACTGTAGATGTAGCTGGAAATAAGTCCGTGTCATCAGCTGATACAAAGGTTACAGCAAAGTATGATTTTACAGCTCCGACTGCAAAATTGAAGTTACAACAGGGAGTTGATGGTGATAAGTGGTTTACCAATGATGCTGTATTCACTGTTACTGCACAGGACAAGACTTCCGGAATTGAAAAAGTAGGCTATACAATTAAAAAAGCAGATGGAACTGATGGAACTGATGGAACTTATGTTATAGGAAGTGCTGATGCTCCGGTAGAATTAATAACCGGTGTTGAAAGTGATGCAAAAGAGTATACAAATAGTATTAGCATACCTGATATGGCTGATTATGATACTGGTAATTTGACAATCACAACATATACATATGACTTTGCCGGAAATATGACAGAGTGTAGTCAGACAATTAAGTTTGATACAACAAACCCTACTGCTGATTTGACAGTAAATGCTGGTGCTAACCAGGATGGCTGGTTTAATTCCGGTGCAACATTTAGTGTAAAAGCATCAGATGCGACATCAGGTGTTGATAAAGTAGAATATTTTGTAAAAGCCAGCAAGGATTCAAACGAAAATCTGACAAGTGGTACATTAACTGCAGATACATTGCAGAAATCAGATAATGGTGATCTGACAGGAACAATAACAATTCCGAAAGATGCGTATTATGATTCAAAGAACCTTTATGTTGAAACTAAAACGTATGACAAAGCAGGAAATAAGACAGAATGTAGTCAGACAATCAAGTTTGATACAACACATCCTACAGCAGGTATAAGCTTTGACAAGGAAATGAAAAACAGCCTTAGTGACAAGGGTGGCTTTGAGGGTGCAAAGCATTTCTACAATAGAGATGTGAAGCTTTATGTAACAGCAAATGATGCTACATCAGGAATCAAATCAATCAAGTACTATGTAACTGCTGCCGGAGATGTACCGACAGAGGAAACCTGGGCTGATACAACAAATAAAAATGTTAATAGTATTCTCCCGGAAAAACAGGCAGGAACAAATGACAAGCTGAATATTCCGATAACAATATCGGATGAGTTTGCTAATTCAGCAGATAATCTCGGTGCAATCAATGTCTATGTTCAGGTTATAGACACAGCAGACAATGAGACAGTTGTCAGCCTGAAGGATGATGAGAAAGATGAGACATTCAGGATTGATACGACAAAGCCGGAGATTAATGTAGAGTATGCCACTGAGAAGGCTGCATACAGTGTAGTTGATGGTGCTGAGTATTACAATACAAAGCGTACAGCTAAAGTATCGGTTAAGGAAAACAGTGTATTCTTTAATCCGAAGCTTGTAAATATCTGGGTATCAGAGGATGGCGGAAAAGAAGTTGATATCAATAATAGTGATAAGCTTCCTGATGGTATCGTAAAGGATAGTGACTGGACTCTTGGAGCCGGAAAAGATGCTGTAAGTACACTTACTGTTACGTTTACCAATGATCATAAGTATACCGTCCGTGTAGAAGCACAGGATTTGGCTGAGAATAAAGCAGATGGATACAAAATCAATAAATCTAATACATTTATTATTGATAAGAAAAATCCAACAGGTAACATGAAGTATAATTATCTGTCACAGGGAACTGACACTACATGGACATCATTTGCAGATTGGAAGAATATCTTAAATGGTGGCAAATACGAAATATCACGTTTCTCTAAGGGAAAGATGTATGTTTCAGGTAGTGTAAGAGATGAATTCAGCGGAGTAAAAGAAGTAAGCTACAACGTTTCAAACAAGGATGGTGTATTTGCGGATGTGTCAGGAGTTACATCATGGACACCGATGAAATCAACTGGTAAGGATGGCTCATATGCTATCAGTTTACCGGAAAATGACATGAACTATGTTGTCTATCTGAAGATTGTAGATTATTCAGGAAATGTATCATATGTCAGCACAAATGGAGCAGTGCTTGATACACAGGCACCGAAGATTAATGTAACACTTCCGGCTGATATCAATGGCATCTATGCTTCAAATGTTAATGTTGGCGTGTCAGTATCGGACAATGCAGCAACAGGTGTTGTTTCAGGTATCAGAAGTGTATCATACAAGGTGACAAGCCTGGGTCAGCAGACACAGACAGGAGATTTGTATACATACACTGCAACAGCAGGAAGCCTGAATGATCTGACTAAGTCAGTATCAAGAAATTTCACAGTTGATGCGGGATTAAACAACAGTAATGATGTACAGATCGAAGTGACAGCTGTTGATAATGCAGGAAACACTTATAAGACAACAAATGTAATCAAGATTGATATCACGGCGCCTACGATTGAAGTAAGCTATGATAATAACAGTGGAGATACAACATTTGGAGATGATACTTACTTTAAGGAGTCAAGAACAGCAACAGTTAAGGTTACTGAGCGTAACTTTGACCCTGCAAAGGTAATCCCTGTAATAGAGGCCAGTGCCGGAGGTGTTCCTTCTATATCAGGATGGACTACAGTTGGTGGCTCTGGAAACGGAGATGACACAGTTAATATTGCTACAATATACTATGGAAACGATGCTGATTATACCTTCAATATTTCAGCAGAGGATATCGCAGGAAACAAGAGCGGTGAGGTCAATTATGGCAACTCACTTGCACCTACAAAATTTACTGTAGATAAGACTGTTCCGGTGATTTCAGTAGCATATGATAATAATAATGCAGCAGAGGCTGGCTTTTATAAGGAGCAGAGAACTGCTACCGTGACAATTCAGGAGCACAATTTTGAGACAAGCAGAGTTGTCCTAACAATGAATGCGACAGACAATGGAAATCCTGCTTCAGCTCCTACAATAAGTGGCTGGTCAGGAAGCGGTGATACACATACGGCAACAATCAGTTTTGCATCAGACGCTGTTTACACATGGACACTTGCATACACAGACAAGGCAGGAAACAAGGCAAATGACCTTGAGAATCAGAGCTTCTGCGTTGATCTTACAAAGCCTGCCATAACAATAAGTGGAATAAATCCTAATTCAGCAAACAATACTGATGGAAATATTGGTTTTGCTATTGAATGCACAGATACCAACTTTGGCACATTTACTCCGGTACTGACAGCTGTAGTATATGAGAATGGTTCTTTTGCAACAAAAGAAATAGAAGGAAGCGCTTCATCTGTTGGAAATGGAGAGAGAATTGAGTATGGAAACCTCGAGGAGGATGGAATGTACTCACTCAGATGTGCAGCTGTAGACAAGGCTGGAAATGCTTATGATACTGTAAATATTGTTGATGAAGATGGAGTATCTTCAACTGTAAACTTACAGGATGGAGATAATCTCATTGATTTCTCTGTCAACAGAAATGGCTCAACATTTGCATTAAATGATTACTCAATGGATGTAGTTAATGACTATTATGTACAGGAAACTGCAGAGGATATCGTATTCTACGAGACTAATGCTGATGAACTCTTAAACTACAATATCAAGCTTAATGGCAATGCCCTTAAGGAAGGTAACGACTACAAGGTAACAGAGTCAGGAGGAGACGGAAGCTGGTACAGATACGAGTATGCTGTAAATAAATCACTTTTTGATGATGAAGGTGAATACAATCTCGTCGTTGAGTCAGAGGACAAAGCCACATCAATGGCATATAGTGATTTGAAAAACGTTTCAGCTGATTTTGTAATTGATAAGACAGCTCCAACTTTCACAATCAGTGGAATTGAGGAAGACGGTAATTACAGAGGAACATCACAGAACGTAACTCTTGTTCCTACAGATGATGGAGGAAAGCTTGGACATGTCAAAGTTACAATACTTGACAAGGATGGAAAAGAACAGAAAGTCATTTCTGATATGTCAGGCGATGAACTTACAAAGTACCTGAATGGAAATGATGGAAAGATTAAATTTAAGGTACCGGAGGGCGTAAATCAGCAGGTTGCAATACTTTGCGCTGACTGCTCCATCGGAACAGATGGTGGAACCAATACAACTGATTTTATTTACAAGGGTATAACAGTTTCATCAAACGCTTTCATTCTTTTCTTTGAGAACAAGCCGCTGTTTTATGGTGTGCTGGGTGTTGTTGCAGCAGCAATAATCGCACCAACAGGTTTTGTAATCTATAAAAAGAAAAGAAAAACTAAAAAAGAAGCATCAGAACAGTAATATAATGATCTGAATAGGAGCCGGTCACAAGATCGGCTCTTACAAAATAATTTGAGGCATTGACAAATTAACACATACATGCTGAAATGCTAAACAATCACAAGCACGTTACAACAAGATATATCACACCAAGCACCCAGCTTGAAAATATGCCGTACAGTATCACGGGACCGGCAATCCTGAATATCTGACAGCCTATGCCAAATACCTGCCCCTCGACCTGAAATTCACATGCGGATGAGCATACTCCGTTTGCAAAGCCGGTTATAGGAACAAGAGCTCCTGCTCCTCCCCAGTTTGCAAGCGGTGCATACAGGTTTAGCGATGTCAGTACGCAGCTTATAAGAATCAAAATCATGCTGCACCAGGCAGAGGCTTCATCGCTGCTTAACCCAAAGTATTGTGTGCAGGTATTTACTATGAGCTGTCCGATAGTGCATATGATTCCGCCGAGTATAAATGCCTTTAGCATGTTTGCAGAAAGGCAGTGAGTAGGTGTGACGCGCTTTACATATTTGTTATATTCATCATTTCGTTTTTCTTTTTGGTCAGTAGTCATGTTTTTCAGACCTCCTTTTTTATAGGATGACCGTATTTTTTAAATGTATTCATATATGTGATTTTAGTTATTTGATTTGGGTATAGTTACTTATTAGAATTAAATATGAAGGATATATCAAATAATCCTTGCCACTTTCTGCTTTAAATAGTAGAATTGTAGCAAGGATTATTTTTGCGCGGTAGCGCATCAAAGTAATAAATCACAGCAAAGCATATAATTGCGATAAATAATGCAAGTATTTTGCAATAAAGAAAAGGAGACACATATATGTATACACTTGACGACATCAAGAAAGAAGATCAGGAGATTGCAAGCGCCATCACAGACGAATTTGAGCGCCAGAACAGCCACATCGAGCTTATTGCTTCTGAGAACTGGGTAAGTCCTGCTGTTATGTCAGCTATGGGAAGCATCCTCACCAATAAGTATGCTGAGGGATATCCGGGAAGAAGATACTACGGCGGCTGCGAGTGCGTGGACGAGGTAGAGGAGCTTGCCAGAGAAAGAGCCAAGAAGCTTTTCGGCGCAGAGTATGTAAATGTACAGCCGCACTCAGGTGCTCAGGCCAACATGGCAGTACAGTTCGCCATCTTAAAGCCGGGCGATACCATCATGGGAATGAACCTTGACCACGGCGGACACCTCACACATGGTTCACCGGTCAACTTCTCAGGCTCATATTTCCATGTAGTGCCTTACGGAGTAAATGACGAGGGCTTTATCGACTATGACAAGGTAGAGGAGATTGCCCTTGAGTGCAAGCCAAAGATGATTATCGCAGGTGCATCTGCATATGCGAGAACTATAGATTTCAAGCGTTTCAGAGAGATTGCAGACAAGGTAGACGCAGTGCTCATGGTTGATATGGCTCATATCGCAGGACTTGTAGCGGCAGGACTTCATCCAAGCCCAATCCCGTATGCACATGTCACCACAACCACTACACACAAGACTCTCCGCGGACCTCGTGGTGGAATGATTCTCTGCAGCCAGGAGATGCAGGATAAGTACAATTTCAACAAGGCTATTTTCCCGGGAATCCAGGGTGGACCTCTCATGCACGTTATTGCTGCAAAGGCAGTCTGCTTCAAGGAGGCATTACAGCCTGAGTTCAAGGAGTATCAGAAGCAGATTGTAAAGAACGCACAGGCACTTTGCAAGGGGCTTCAGAGCCGTGGCATCAAGATTGTATCAGACGGCACAGACAACCACCTCATGCTCGTGGACTTAACTCCGTTTGGTCTCACAGGAAAATCTATCGAGAAGCTTCTCGATGCGGCTCATATCACAGCCAACAAGAATACTATTCCTAACGACCCACAGAAGCCATTTGTCACAAGCGGTATCCGTCTCGGAACACCTGCTGCAACATCAAGAGGCTTAAAGGAGGATGATTTCGACAAGGTTGCAGAGGCAATTGCCATGATCATCAAAGAGGGCGAGAGCGCAGTTGAGCCTGCAAAGGCTATCATCAAGACACTTACTGACAAGTATCCTCTTGCATTTTAAGGGTTTTCAGAGTAAAATGTTATAAGTTATAAAAACATAATACTTTGGAGGAATTATGATAGACTTAAAGTTTTTAAGAGAGAATCCGGATCTCGTAAAAGAAAATATTAAAAAGAAATTCCAGGACCACAAGCTTGTGCTCGTCGATGAAGTAATCGAGTATGACAAGAAGGCCAGAGAAGCACAGCAGGAGGCAGATGATCTTCGTGCAAAGAAGAATCAGGTTTCTAAGCAGATTGGTGCTCTTATGGCACAGGGCAAGAAGGAAGAGGCTGAGGCTGTAAAGGCTGAGGTAGCACAGATTTCAAAGCGCCTTACAGAGCTTGAGCCACTCGAGAAGGAGTATCAGGACAAGGTGCTTGAGGATATGATGAAGATTCCAAACATCATCGATCCATCAGTTCCAATCGGAAAGGATGATACCTTCAACGTGGAGAACGAGAAGTTTGGTGAGCCTGTTGTTCCTGATTTCGAGATTCCTTATCATACAGATATCATGGAGAGATTTGACGGAATAGATCTCGATGCAGCAGGAAAGGTTGCAGGAAATGGTTTCTATTATCTGATGGGAGATATCGCACGGCTTCACTCAGCCATGACAGCATATGCGCGTGACTTCATGATTGGAAAGGGCTTTACATACTGCATCCCACCATTCATGATCCGTTCAAATGTCGTAACAGGTGTTATGAGCTTTGAGGAGATGGATGCCATGATGTACAAGATTGAGGGAGAGGACCTCTACCTCATCGGCACATCTGAGCACTCAATGATCGGTAAGTTCATCGATACAATAAACGATGAATCAAAGCTTCCATATACACTCACAAGCTACTCACCTTGCTTCCGTAAGGAAAAGGGTGCACACGGCATTGAGGAGAGAGGTGTTTACCGTATCCACCAGTTTGAGAAGCAGGAGATGATTGTTGTCTGCAAGCCACAGGATTCAAAGGAATGGTATGAGAAGATGTGGAAGTACACAGTAGAGCTTTTCAGAAGTCTCGATGTGCCTGTCCGTACTCTCGAGTGCTGTTCAGGAGACCTCGCAGATCTCAAGGTTAAATCATGCGACGTAGAGGCATGGTCACCAAGACAGAAGAAGTACTTCGAGGTTGGAAGCTGCTCTAACTTAGGCGATGCACAGGCAAGACGTCTTAAGATTCGTGTAAAGGGCGAGGATGGCAAGAAATACTTTGCACATACTCTTAACAACACAGTTGTTGCGCCACCACGTATGCTCATCGCATTCCTTGAGAACAACCTGAATGCAGATGGCTCTGTAAATATCCCTAAGGCACTTCAGCCATACATGGGTGGTACAGAGAAGCTTATTCCGAAGCACTAGTTTTTGAAATAAATTAGTTCATGTAGATAATTAATACATGTATATAACAGCCGTAGCTGCGATTGAAAAAGAAAATCGCGGTTACGGCTATTTTCAATTATCTATTTAAATTCTACAATATCATTCGGAGTGCAATCAATGATATTGCATAATTTTTCTACGGTTAGCAAAGTTATGTTTTTGTTTTTCTTTAAACCGTCTAAAGTTTTATTATCCAAGCCTGATTTTAATAAGTGATATTGAGAAATGTTCTTCATTTCTAGTGTTTTCCATAATGGTGCATAGCTAATAATATTTATCATCTCCTTATATTTGATAGCTTGATTATATTTATGTATTATTAAAATAAATATTGTGGAGATATTCACAATGTGATATAATTAATAAAAATTACAAAGGAGATGTATATTTATGAAAAGATTTTTACAGGTGTTGGCTTTAATTTTTTTTGGCTTTATAGGCCTTATAGGAGCATTTTTTTTATTGATGCTGTTACTTGAATTTTTTGCGAATTTAGTTTTATCACATAGGTTTGGTGTAAATGGTGCATTGGGATGGATGATTGCTGGTATTATATGTTTAGCAATTGGAGGAGGTGGTGTATGGTTTGCATTATCTATGGACAGATGTCCGGCATGTAAGAAAATATTTGCCATGAAACCCGGTAAAAGGGAGTTTTTAGGTAAGGAAAATGTTGTAGAAAGAAAAGAATATAATATTTACAATAGAAATCATGAGGTGACCGGAACATATGAAAAGGATGTACCTGTAACGAAATTATATTATTATCAGTGGTACATATGTAAATATTGTGGTCATAAAGAGTCTGAAACCATTGTAAGATAACATACAAGCTTGTAGGAGATAAAAGAGATGAACAAAATACTGGAAAAATATTTATATAGAGTTCCGGAAGCGTATTACGAGTATAATGGAAAACAATATATGCAGTCTGTTCATGGAAAGAGTTATATTCGTTATAACAAAGCAAAAGAACAGGCTGGATATGCTACGGTTGATGTGGATATGATAATTAAGCATATTAAAGAGTTTTTGAATGAAATTGGAATAAGTACAATAGATAATCCGATATTTAATCCACAAAAATTAGATTATAGCAGAATAAAATCAGAGTTTGATTTGGAAGATGAAAGAGATTTGGTATGGATTAAATTTACAAAAGATGGATATGTGGGTGTTGTGGCTACAAGTAATGATGTAAATTTTGATATTCCACAGAGTAGTCATGAGTATGATAGAAAACACAACGTATACAATCCTTACTCAAAAAGCTATGAAGAGACATGGCTTCACAATTCATCAGGAATATTGGTTCATAAGCTTGGAAAAGAGTGGAATAGGGACTTTGTGTTGATATTTCCGTTAAAAAATATTCCAAAAGGGTATAAGAGAGCAGATATTGAGGAAGCAGTGGGAAATTTGTTGATTGAAAAAAGAGTTCCGATATTGGACTATTATTCACATTTATATTAAAAAGGAGAAATAAAAAATGAAAAAAATATTAGTAAAGATAATATTATTGACTGTATGTATGGTATTTATGCTGTCGGGATGTTCTAGTAAGCCGGATGAAAAAAAGGTAACGGAAGACTTGAAGTCTTTTGAAAATGAAAATTTGAAATCCGGCGGGGAAAAAATTGATTCGGTAAAAATTGATAATTCTGAAAGTAATGATGATTCATATACGCTATATTGTACAGTAAAAACAGAAAAGAATGATATATCATATGAAAAACAGGTGAATGCAATATATAAAAAATCTAAGGAATGGGAGTTGGCAAACGTTCAGGTAAATATAAATTCAGAGTGGAAAATTACGCCTCTTAAAGGAGTAAGTAAAAAAGTCATAGAATCAGATCTTGTAGGTGAAGTAATAAAGCTTAAAAATGAGGAATGGGAAATAGAAAAAGGTGAAATCAGTGATTTATCGATAACCAAGCAGGAAACAGACTTGAAAAACAAAAGAGATAAAATAACTGTTGATATCACTTTAGATGGTGCAGTAGAAAAAGCAAAGGGAAGCTTAATTGTTGAATATAGTTTTAATAAAGAGTGGAATTTTAAAGGTGTAACCGATGCATCTAATGTAACATCTGAAGTCAAAGAAGACAAAAAGCTTGATACCTCAGAAAAATCAATATTAAGCTATATTACAAAACAATCTTTTCAATATGGTAATAAGTCAAATGGTTCAGGTTTAGTTTCGCTAATAAGTGATTCTACAGTTCAGGAAATACATATGACAGAATCTGAGATAAGTAATTTTAAAATAAAAGAACAGTCTTCGGGAGCGAAGGGAACCATACAGACTGTTAAATGCAGTGCAACACTAACTAAAAAATATGTTACATTTTCTTTGGAAATGGAATTAACATTTACCTACAGTAGCGGTTGGAATGAACCATCAATTGAGACTAATGCAAAATTAGAAAATTTTGATATTACAGGTGAGTGGACCGGAAATTACACGGCTGCCGGAAGTAGTGGAACAGTATCTCTTAATATTTCAGAGGTAAATGGCGATGAGGTGTCGGGCTCTTATAGCTATACACCTGATAGAATAGACAAATATACACAGCCGGGCAGCTATAGTTTTTCGGGAACAATAGATAAAGAAACTTTAATGCTGAATCTTGAAGCAGGAGAGTGGATTTCAAAGCCGGAAAGAGTGCTATCAACGGATAAGGTCAATATTAGAGCCTTTATTAAAATAAATGACGAAATAATGGAAGGACTAGGTCATGATTCTGCACCATTTAAAGTATCAAAATAAATTATCATTTACTATGCTGCTTGTATGCATCAGTCTCTTAACTGCCTGTGGAAGCACAAAAGTAAATTCAAATAAAACTTCAGAAGTTCATTCAGGTGTTGATACAGAAAATAATGTATACAGTACAAAAGAGACAGAAGTGGCTACCGAGAATGAACAGGATAATACTGAACTTGGTGAAACATTTTATACTCTTGGAAGAATGGAAAAACCAAAAATACTGTTTGCATATTATTATTCAGTAAACTGGAAGTATATAGATATTGGTGAAGGGACCGAGTATAGACAGGAAAAGATAGAGGATCGCAAGGGTGCCGAAATTATATTTTGGCACTATGCGGAACAATTTTCCCAATATTATGGAGGTGGATATGATTTGCAAACTGCAAGCGTGGATAAGGTTGCAGATTGTGATTTTCGTATGGAAACCGAAGGCAATGAGGATGATTTGGGAAAGTTTTGTGTTGCAAAAATCAAGGTTATTGCTATAGAAGATGGTCTTAGCGATGAAGGTGAACAGGAATTTGATGGACCAACTTATTACGCGGTTGTTCCGGAAAGTTATTTGGGTCAGACCACATTTAAGGGAGGCGGAGGAGTATATGAAGAGTGCTCATGGAATTATTATGGAGGTACTTATGCGGTAGTAGCAGAAGCTGAAAGTGGAAAATTTACTGAGTCAGAGGAAAATGACATTATCAAATTTCTATCAACATTTAGACAAGAATATGAATAAATTCAGTGGTTTTTGAAATAAATTAGTTCATGTAAATATAACAGCCGTAGCTGCGATTGAAAAAGAAAATCGCGGTTACGGCTGTTTGTGATAAAAGATAAATGCCATATTAAAAACTGGTTGACACGATATATACCGTGATATATACTAAATGCAAAAGGAGGTGTTCTATTATGTTAACAGCTAAGCTATTTGAGAATGGGCGAAGCCAGGCAGTTAGATTACCTAAGGAATGTCGTTTTGATGGAGACGAGGTTATGATAAATAAAGTCGGAGATGTGGTTTTTCTAATACCTAAAGATAATGAGTGGGCAGGACTGCTTAGTAGTCTGGATATGTTTACAGATGATTTCATGAAAGAAGGACGCATGCAGCCAGAAGTACAGGTACGAGAAAGTTTTTAATGAAAAGGGGTTTTTATGAAATACATGTTGGATACGAATATTTGCATATATGCAATAAAAAATAATCCTAAGGAAGTAATAAAGCATATTTTATCACACAAATCAGATGAATTATGTATATCAGCAATTAGCTACGGCGAATTAATGCACGGTGTGGAGAAAAGCACGTATCGCGAAAAAAATTATCTTGCGCTCTCTCTGTTTTTATCATCAATTACAATTTTACAATTTGATGGTATTGCAGCGGAAAAGTATGGTCTGGTGCGTGCTGGACTTGAAACTATGGGATCACCAATCGGACCAATGGATACTTTGATTGCAGCTCATGCTTTGTCCAAAGACCTTATTCTTGTGACAAATAATACAAGAGAATTTTGTCGTGTTGATGGATTAAAGCTTGAAGACTGGACTATTGCATGATGCTACAATAAAATTTACAGAGAAGAAAATCCCTTACCAAATACTTCACTGGTGCTCATCACAGACATAAAAGCATGCAGCTTATTTTGATGTATGAAGCTTCTAAGCTCTATGGCCTGCTTCTTTGTAAGAGTGCTGAAAACGATATAGTTTCTCTCACCGGTGTAAGCACCTCGTGCCTCCACATAGGTGGCACTTTTCTCCAGCGTGTTAGTAATATAATCGCATATCACATCCTTGTCATCGCAGATAAGCATTATGGATTTTCTGAGCATGATATTTTCGATGATTGCATCAATCATAAATGATTTCACAACAAGTCCGACAAATGAATACAGAGCAGTCTTTATGTCAAACACAAAGCAGGCAATTATAATCATGACGAGGTCGGTGAGAAATAAAGCCATGCCGATATTTTCTACATGTGCATATTTTTTTACAATCATGGCGATGACATCGGTTCCGCCACTTGAAGCACCCACATAGAAAAGCAGTGCAGATGCGATTGCAGGAAGAGCGATGGCAAAAATCAGCTCAAGCATTGGCTCGTTTGAGAGAGGATGAGTGAGTGGGTCAAGCTTTTCAAGCACCAGAAGCTCAACTGATAAAAGAACTGTGGCATAGGTGGTCTTAATCGCAAAGCCTTTGCCAAGGAAGAAAAAGCCTACTACAAGCAGGAGCATGTTCACAATAGTAGAAAACATACTCGCTGAGAGAGGTGTAATTTTTGCAAACACAACTGCGGCACCGGTTACGCCACCAAAGGTGAAGTTGTTTGGGAACTTGAAATAGTATACACCGATTGCCATGATGGTGATACTGAGTGTCATTATCAGAAAATTTTTTATCTGTTTAAGCATTTGTCGTTCTCCTTTATGATTTGACAGCGCGTCAGGTATTTATTGCAGTGCTGTGTATCATAGCTTTCTTTTGTATTATTAATTGTGTAAATCTAAATATTTATTTGCATGGATAGTGTAGGACGATGGATGTCTGATGTCAATATAATCCGTGAAATAAATTATAAGTATTATTTCTATAAAAGATATATTATATTA
>ERZ791819.265-NODE-265-length-33681-cov-6.474781_pt1 | contig 33681 bp, 25 predicted proteins | sample MGYA00510301_ERZ791819 | MGnify/ENA primary metagenome ERZ791819 (study PRJEB30046, sample SAMN00791999) | human gut metagenome | study: EMG produced TPA metagenomics assembly of the A metagenome-wide association study of gut microbiota in type 2...
CGGACGGTCAGAAAATTCGTTACCGCGTTCCGATCATACAGGCAAAGAAATACACGGTCGATCGGATTTTTGAAAAACGGCTGCTGATTTTACTTCCATATCATATCTTACGGTATGAACACTTTTTGAAGCACAACGGAACGGATTTAAAGAAAGTGTAGCATCTGCTCGACGATTTCCGGGAGATCAACCGAAAGCTGGAGGAAACATCTGAGAAGGAACAAAAGTCACATCTTTATATGGATATGATTGTTCTGATTGAGGAGATTGCGGATTATATAATTCCGAAGGATAATGAGATCAGGAAAGGATTGGGTGAGATTATGGGTGGTAAGATTTTGAAGTTACGCTCTGAGGAGTTGTTGGAGCAGGGAGAAGCCAGAGGCAGGCTTACTGGACTACGTGAAGGCAGACTTACCGGACTACATGAAGCCAAAATTGATGCGATTCAAAATATGATTGATCTTGGTTTAACCAGAGAACAGATTTTAAGAAAATATTCTCCAGAGGAATATGAAGAGGCATTAAATTCTATGTCTGAAAAAGTATAGAAATTATCTCAAAGTTTATATAAATCTCCAAACTGATGAAGATAAAACTACTCAGTTTGGAGATTTTGGCTCCTTTTGTCTAAACAAGACCCTTGCATAGCATAGATCTTTTTTGTTTTTAATCTGTACAACGAAGGGAAATTACAAACCAACATTTCCTTAACCAAAAATGGGTTGACTTATGTCTATCCAAATTACTTATATTTCAAATACTTCTTTGATAGCACATTCCTTTCGCTTTTCTTTTTCACTTTCAAATTTCAATCGTTTTTGCTCTTTTATTGAAATTGGAGGTACCGAAAAAGAATTCCACTCATTTCTTATTGGTTGAGCTTCCTTATCCATATCTTCCGCCGTTAATATACCAAAATTATTTTTATTCATAACTCTACCTTTCATTAAATATTGGCAAACATTATATCACCCATGTATATTTTTCTCAAGTCCTTTTTGCCGGAAATTTTTTAGTGAACGATTTAATTTGCCTATAGGTTTCTTTTTCATATGCATCATTTTCCTTGATGACAATTGAGAAAATATCGCTATCATTCTGTTGTTTAAAATGTGTATAAGCTATCCGAATGCTATCAATTACATCACTATCTGCTTTATTAAATCTATACTGTATTTTTCGCATACATTCTTCAGCATATTCACACAATTGTTTCTTTACCAAATCATACGAATACATTTGATCATAAACACTGTTATTTCCAGAGATCTCTAAGCCACGATTATTTACTTTAATTTCGCTGCCATTTTTCATAATGTGCGCCATAACATACTCTCTTATGCTTTGCTGACAATCAACATTTGTATTATCTATTTGCTTTTCTTCCGATATACTAAATGCATCTTGAAACTCTTCAAAAGGAAACTGCAAAATAGCATATGCAGATATATCCGAATAGATTTCTTTAAAAACACGAACTAAAGAACAAATCAGATTTTCTACTTCGACAGAATATCTTGCTTTCATACGGTTACTACTGAGGCAATTTCTTACTTCGAAGAAAATCTCTTCCCCGTCCATTCCGGGTTCAATTTCATCTATTTTTTTAATGATCGCATCCCAATCACTCAACGTTCCAAACACTTCTTCAAACAGCGGATCTTTACTATCTGCCATTATTATATTCCATGCAGCGCTCTGCAATGCTTTGGCAATATCCGACGCATAATAATCATTGCTACACTTCTTGTTTATCTTTCTAAGGTAAAATGCCTCGATTTTCTCTTGTACACTTGTAATATATGAGTCAATCTCTTTTTGTATACTTCCGTTTTCCTGTATGACTCCTTTGAATAAAAGTTTTACTGTAAGGAATGCCATCAATTCTACCATTTTATTTTTTCGAAGTATTCTTTGTCTGTATTCTTCTCCTATATAATGACTTAATTCATGGATCAAGACTATATGCAAAGATGGTTGGAACAACATTCTTTGTCCAAACTTCACTATTATAGTATGAATCACATTTTCGCTATCTTCTATTCTTTTTTCCTTCGTATACGGTTTTGTTTCCAGTTCTGGAACAAGCATCACATCATATTGATGTTTCTTTTCGCGATATATTTTTACAATTTTATATGCTAATTCTTGATAATATATAGTCAACTTAATTGGTAACCAAAATGATGTTCCACTATAACCTGGAATGGTCAAAAAATTCTGATCTGTATGAATAGATTGTGTCACTACTGAATTTATATACCCTATCATTTTTGTAATTTCCACATTCAATTCATCTATCTTTTCATCATTTTTTTCACGACTTAACTTGTCAAACTCCATTAAAAAGTTATTAAATGCCCGAAACACCAAATAATATACGTCTCTCGCCATACGAAAATGTTCAAATTGCGACAGGGCGTTCAAAATCAAAACAAGATTGTGCAAATATGTATTGTTTTCATTTTCTAAATATTTTTGAACAGTTTTTATATACATATCTGTGAGAAGCTCTGGCAAATCATCTGTCACCTGTGTGTCCTGTACTCTTTCTCCGTCCGCAATATCAAAATCATATAAGCAGTCTGTTTCAATATTATATATTGATGTCCCGAACAACTCATTTTCGTGCGATAATAATCCATTTGGCAAAAGCAAAAAAATCAAGAATTTAACAGGAATTTTTTTGAATTGAATAAAAACATTATGGTGTCCATGCATATACTTGAAGTCCGCTTCCTTAAAATATTTATTTATGTCAGTTTCCATAATACTTTTGCTTTCAATTATTGTCCTTATTTTCTTTGGATTTTCACATGCAATTTTCAGTGTCAATAACGGAATTTTTTTCTCAATATTGCAATCTCTTTCATTCCATTTCCATTCAATTTTCTTTTCTGAACAGATATTTAAATAAGATTGTGCCACACCAACAATCGTATACAGATATACAATTTGAGATATATTTTCAAGTTTCCTCAGACATTTCTCAAGTTCTCGCAAACAATTACTTTGAATTAATACAACTGCATCCATTGTATCAAATGTTTGCATAACAAGGATCTGTAATTCGTTCTGCTTCTGATTCTCTTCCTCAATCTTTTTTTGAAGCACATCATACTGTAATTTATCATTCATCATAACAAACCCTATTCCAAAATAAGGGTACTTTTTGCATTTATAATTTTCGATAAATTGTTCATATGTTTTGTTATATTGGTTTCTTAATAAGCCGATAATTTGAACTCCATAAAATCCTTGCAATTCCGTTATAATTTTTCTGCTTTCGGAATGCATCTTTGTCAATAAGCTAATCTCTTTTTTGTTCGCATATGTATAACTCACATCAGGTATTCGTATATCAAATCCATCATAATATCCCCACGAACTATAACTGCTATCCGGAAGGCTTTGCGTGTACTTGTTTCTATAATGTTGTTTATACAGAACAAGTGTGCAAAAACTCGTATCTTTTTTTACATCATCCATTTAATTCATTCCCCTGACTCAATGACTAATTTTTGTACAATTTTGAGAATTTCACTCTCCCGTTGCATTCGCCTGATATACCGGTCAATATCAAAAGCTTTTTGTTCGACCTTAACCCATTCATTTTCAATATATTGCTCTACCCATAAATACTGATAACTTTTTTCCCGAATTTCCGGGAAGAAATAATACAAAGCTAATGTCCACTTATACCATTCCCCGGGTTTTGTTGTCGTCACCAAAAGTTTTCGCAAATATCTTCTATCAATTGATAGCGTATTTTTTACCAGGCAATATATTACTGCCCTTTGCACAGCCTCTAAATCAAACTTTATCCCCTGTTTTTTTTGAAACAAAACCCCTTCTATAAATCTCCACCTTTTTTCTATCTTTTCATCTTTGAAAAATATATTTTCAAAGACGAATATATATATTCTTAATTCAATACTTTCTTTTTCCTTCCCACTTTTATTCAATTCTTGGACTTTCGTATGAATTATTTCTCCTGCTTTGCAAAACTCATTGCAAACCGTCTGTTCATCTTCATTATCATAATCAGCATTCTTCAGCACTTGATAAAACAACATTTTTTCCCAATTAACTATAATTTTTTCATCTTGTAATTTAATATGCAAATTTCTCTCAAGTTGTTTGCTTAAATCTCTTTCAAACGTTGTTTTCTTTATTAAATAGCTTGTGCATAATAAGATAAGTATTGCCAGTATAACCTGAACAATTGTACATATACATAACAATGACCAATATGCACCAATACTACTAATTGCAGCCAGACCAATCAATGCCACGGAAAAGAATCGACACACCCCAAAAGTAACAGAAATTATATTTTTATAGGAAGCCAATCTCTTTTCAATCGAAATTCCATAATTTTTAATATCCCTGTTGTTTAAAAAGAAAAGTGACAATGTATTTCCAAATGCCCATATGACAACATATAATGCCTGTAAATTTCCAAATTGTTCTTTCAACTTATTGGAATCAATAAATCTAATTTTTTCTATAAATTGAATTACCATACCCCAAATATTTTCTATCATATTTTATCCATATACGTAAAAAGGGATTCCGAAGAATCCCCTTTGACTTGTAATAATAATTTACTTTTACTGTAACAGAGAAAGTACACCCTGGTTAGACTGATTTGCCTGTGCAAGCATAGACTGTCCAGCCTGTGCAAGAATGTTGTTCTTGCTGTAGTTTACCATCTCTTTTGCCATATCTGTATCACGGATACGAGACTCAGCAGAAGATGTATTCTCGGAAATGTTATCCAGATTGTCGATGGTGTGCTCTAATCTGTTCTGTACAGCACCGAGTGCGGATCTCTGGGAAGAAACCTTAGAGATTGCATCGGAAATAGCATCGATTGCGTAGGTTGCTGCAGAACCGTTCTTGTCCGTTACGTTTAAGCCCTTGATTCCAAGGTTTGCAGAGTTCATAGTCTCAATGTCGACTGTGATCTTGTTTGTCATGTCAGCATCTGCACCTACATGGAGACTGAAGCTTAATGTGTTGGCAACTTTTGCCTGACCAACTTTAATATTAAATGTTCCATCACCAGCATTATATGCCAAATCAGTTTTATCACCATTTTTCACTTCAGCATTTCCCTCGGTATCACCGATCTGGTTTGCAGCAAGTAATTCTTTTCCTGCAAGCTCATATGCTTTCTGCTTTGTGATAACAGAAGTATCGTTATCATCAATGCCATCTGCTTTAGTATCATCAATTGTAGTAATGGACTTGGTTCCTACAGAAATTGTTGCACTCTTAGCTGCGGCAATTGCTGCACTATCCGCATAAGCTGGGTTTGCTGTTGCTGCATTTGCTGTATCCGGTGCGGTTTCATAATATCCTTTATGAGTAAGTGCTGTCTTACCATCAGAAGCATTTTCACAATAAGTATACTCTTTTCCATTGATTGTAACTTTATCACCAGCAGCATCTGTAATTCCAGCTTTTGTTAACATATCAGTTACATCTGCCGCTTCACCACCAATGGTATAATTCTTTCCACCGATACTTACTGTATCACCAGCGTTTAATGTATCCATTTTAAATGTAGCTGTTCCATCACCATTATCGGTAAGAGTTCCTTTTAATCCGGCATCATGTGCTTTCATATTGACAGTCTTCTCGCCGTCATCACCCTTTAACAGGTAAATCTCATTGAATTTGGTTGTCTCTGCAACACGGTCGATCTCTGTATTTAACTGGTCAATCTCATCCTGGATAGCCTTACGGTCTGTATCCTTAGAGTTTGTACCGTTTGCTGCCTGAACTGCAAGCTCATTCATACGCTGTAACATGCTGTGAACTTCTGTTAAAGCACCTTCAGCGGTCTGTACAGAAGATACACCGTCCTGTGCATTGGAAGAAGCCTTGTCCAGTCCACGGATCTGCTTTCTCATCTTCTCGGAAATAGTAAGTCCTGCTGCATCATCTGCTGCACGGTTGATTTTGTAACCAGAAGATAACTTCTCGGTTGACTTAGCCTGTGCGCCGGATGTGATACCAAGCATTCTGTTTGCGTTTGCTGCCTGCATGTTGTGTTGTACTACCATACTCATAATTGAATCCTCCTTGAACTCCCGCTATGCGGGGTATTATGTCTTTTCCTCCGGAAATCCTTTTCCTGAGGTTGTTTCTTATTGCACCACGTCTGCGGTGCGTCACAAGCATCTGAGATGCTTTGCAACCTTGTATATTCTGCCGTACACCTTACGATATACCGCAATAAGCGAAGCGTCCCGGGTGTGCCCCGCTTATTACCAAATGTTTGTGTGATGCTAAGCGTTAAATTTATCTTTTAAACTCTCTGCATCTTTTTTTGCTTCTGCTTTCATCCGCTCATTCCACAGAATTCGTTTAATCTCCTGCTGTGCCTCCCTGGAAATACCCGGCTCTGCATAATAGGTTTCTCTCTTTCGTGCCGGATTTTCTTCCGTGGTACTTCTGGCAATATTAAGTTCCCTCGGAGCATCAATGAGCAGCCTTGCGTGATTTCCCGAACCACCTACATAGACCACACGGATGTTATCACCAATGTTTACATATTGCCCCTGTTTCAATGAAAGTTTCAGCATTTTGTTACCTCCATGTATGTATTCCATACCCTGTTTCCTCGGGTATGTCCTGCGCATTTTCTTACGCATCTGCATTTTTATAAAATGCTTCTTTTCTTTTTATTTCAAAAATGCGACAATGTTTTATAGAATGTTGCATTTTATGTCACAAAAGCACTTTATTTTTGGCTTGAAAGGAGTAATTTTTATGGGAACAACACAACCGATCCGAAACCGACAGGAACTGCAGAATTTCAGTTCATACTACAAGCAGGTAAAACCGCATCTGCGTAATTATACTTTAGTTGTATTGGGATTGAACACTGCACTGAGAATCAGCGATCTATTAAATCTTCGCTGGAGAAGTGTCTATGATTTTAAAAAGAACTGTTTTCGGGATCATCTTTTGGTATGGGAACATAAAACAGGAAAAAGAAATTATATTGCGATAAACCAGAACGCGAAAAATGCCCTGTATCTATATTTTATGGAAAAGAATCCCGATCCGGAGGAATATGTTTTCTCCAAACGGACAAACCCTTATAAACCGCTCAGCCGTTCACAGGCTTACCGCATTATTAAAGAAGATGCCTCACATACAACCAGTGAAGAGGCGATCAGCTGTCATTCTCTCCGGAAAACCTTTGGCTATTATGCATGGCAGGAAGGAGTCCAGCCAGCACTTTTAATGAATGTTTTTAACCATTCTTCGTTTCATATCACGAAACGTTACCTTGGAATTGAACAAGACGAAAAGGATCTTGTCTATCTGAATATTAATCTGTAAAACATTCGGGGAATGCTTTGTTGCGATACCATGTACAAAGCGTTCTCTTTCATAAAATGTTTGACTTTAATCATAAAATGCGTTATTCTGTTTTCAATAAATATCTATATTCCAAATCTGATGCCAGGTCGTTGTTACCAAAAAAGGCAGCACGCAGCAATCATGGGGAGCATTTCGCTCATATATCACAATTGGAATTAAAATTTCATAAACGTGTCATAGCAGAACTGTTTCTTATTATTTCATATTGTAAAAACAGACGTTTATGATATATACTAAAGGAAAGGCAGGATACCACATGGAGAAATCTGACATTCTGACAGCTTCACTGCCAGATGCCAACGATGAAACAACCGATCACAGCACCATTTTTGATGATGTTTTCCGAACAATTGCTCAGAAAATGCCACAGCTTCTGATTCCTCTGATCAATGAAGTATTCCACACTTCTTACAGTGAAGAAGAACATTTTGAACAGTTGCGGAACGAACATTATGAAAAATATGGCACTGTGATTACAGATTCTATTATCCGGATTGGCAATCATATTTATCATCTGGAATGCCAGTCCTCGAAAGACAAAACGATGGTTATACGAATGTTCGAGTATGATATTTCGATTGCGATCGAGCACGCTTCTTATGAAAATGACGAAATCTGGGAAATTGAATTTCCACAGTCCTGCGTTCTCTATATCCGTAACCACCGCGATCTCCCGGACTATCACGAAGCGGTCGTGAAGTTTGCGGATGGACAAAAAGTGCGCTACCGTGTTCCAATTTTACAGGCAAAAAAGTATACCGTTGACCGCATTTTTGAGAAACGGCTACTGATTTTGCTACCGTATCATATTTTACGGTATGAGCACTTTTTGAAGCACAACGGGACGGATACCAGAAAGTTACAACAATTGTTAGCTGACTTCCGTGAAATTAACCGAAGACTTGAAGAAACAGCTGAAAAAGAAAATAAATCACATCTTTATATGGATATGATTGTTCTGATTGAACAGATTGCAGATTATATCATTCCAAAAAACAATACCATTAGGAAAGGACTGGGTGATGTTATGGGTGGCAAGATTTTAAAATTACGGTCGGAGGAATTGCTGGAACTAGGCGAAGCTCGTGGCGAAGCCCGTGGGGAAGCTCGTGGAAAAGCAAAAGGCAGACTTGAAGGCAAACGCGAAGAAAGACTCGATGCAATTCAAAATATGATGGATCTTGGATTGACAAAAGAACAAATTTTAAGGAAATATTCTCTGGAGGAATATGAGGCAGCATTGCGTTCTATGCCAGCAAAAGTATAACCGAAAAGAAAATTTAAAATATTTTCTTTTCAGGGGTTAAGGAATGCTTCCATCGTCCGATATATTATGTGTAAATAAAAATGCAACATTCTATAAAAGAATGTTGCATTTTTATTTCTATATTTATTTTACTCAAACACGATCCTATTTATACTACTTACTTTTTATGGTATCTTCAAACGCTTTCCGCACATCATCATTATGGCTTGTGATAATAAGGACTGCATACTGCCCTTTCGTAAAAACCAACCCATCCTGAATCCGGCTGACCTGCTTCGGTTCATAGGACTGCAGCAAATTATACCGATCCTGCTGATGCTTTGTCAGGCTTTCTTTTGCCTCATCCACATCTGCCTTATCTTTCACGGCAATCACTACAATTTCATCTGCTTTGTGTCCATCCGAAGAGTAACTCACAAAATAGCTGTCCACTTTTTTATAGTCCATGTCAGAAATATTGGAAAACTTATCTTCTGCATCTTTTTCTGCGCTGCTGGCATTGAGCATCTCCGGCAGATCCGGATCCGCTGCTTCCATCGCCGTGCGCAGGTCATACATACTGACAGAACCGGACGTGTTTTTCTTCGCACCACATCCCACACACATTACCAGCATGGTCAGCACCAGCAGAAGTTTCCAACCCGTTTTTTGTTTTTTCATCTGTTATCTGGCCTCCACAGTTTCTTCTGTACTGAACGTTGCCCCATTTTGTGCCGCATCATCCATGGTCATATCCTTATTTCCGATATCAGCACTTGCGCCATCCATCATCATGCCATCTCCGTTTGCAGGTTCCAGTCCCTGAAATGCTTTCTGGACAGCCTTGTCGATTTTTTTCTGTTCTTTTTCGCTGATATTCTGGCTTGTATTGTCCGTGTTATATCCCGGCATGGTAACATTAAACAAATATCCTTTTCCATCCGGATCCTGAATCCAGTTGTAAGTTCCCAGACTGTATGGCATATCCTTATAGTTTCCGGACATCAGGAAATTGTCAATGGAAGAAGCTATGGCATTTGCCACCTGCGCTTTTTCCTCTGTAATATCCTCTTTAAACGCAACCATGACCCCGCCAAGCTTTTTGTCCATAGCAGCACGCAATGCTTTCGGCAGATCATATATACTGTCCACGGTTTTCTTATTCTGGTATGCCATATTGTACTTTAATGAGTTAGCTGCCGGGAAGTAATCGCGATCCCAGCTCTGGGACTGTCCATACATGGCATCCGTCACATTAAAGTTCGCATAATTTCCATTTCCTGCATCGGAATAAATATCGGTAATGTACCAGTCTCCGTCAATTTTTACCACATCCCAGCTATGGAATTTTTCTGTATTATGTTCCACTTTACATTCAATTCCCATCATCTGCATGAACATACGGAATGTAGTCGCATAACCGACACATACGGCATTGTGGTATTTTAACACACCGTACGGATTATCACAGTCTTCCTGTGTGGTCGGAATAACAGTCAGTGCACCGGAATCCTGCTGCAGCTTTTTGGTCATCCAGTCATACACAGCCTTTTCCTTTTCAAAATCAGACATGCTGTCTTTAATCTTCATATCCTTGATCGCTTTTTTTGCCATATCAAGGGTTTCTTTTTCTTTGTCTGTCAGCTTTGAAGTATCGCCGGATTTGTAGGCATCCGAAATATTTGTGGTAGGCTTGATCTCATAATTATCCGCGATCTTTACATAATCTTCGGTTGTCTCGGGATTTTCTTCCTTCTTCTGCTCTGCTATGTATGATTTTAAAGTGACCAGATTAAATGCGGAAATGGTGGTGCTTCCCACAACACCTGCAGCTAAAACAACAGCTACTACCCCTTTCCATGCACCGCTCTTTTTCTTTTTTGGTTCTTCCGGCTGTGCGGAACTACTTTTTACGCTTTCATAAGTTTCCATAATATATTCGCCTTTCTTCTTTTCTCTTTTCAACTTTCAACAGACATATCTGTCTGTGCACCCTAATTATAGCAATAAAGAATCGAAAAATGCGGATCTTTAAAGAAACTTAAAAGAATATTAAGATTACATAACATCTTCTTCTATATGTTCTCTTCCCTGCGCAATGATTCTTCTTACATGATCATCTGCCAGTGAATAAAATACGGATTTTCCCTCCCGACGGCTTTTTACCAGTTTGTTCTGTTTGAGAATTCGAAGCTGGTGTGAAATTGCCGACTGTGTCATAGAAAGCACGGCCGCCAGATCACAGACACATACCTCCGCTTCAAAAAGTACAAACAGAATACGGATACGGGTAGAATCTCCAAACACCTTAAACAGTTCCGCAAGATCGTACAGTTCCGTTTCTTCTGGCATCGTCTCATTGACAACTTTCAGCAGATCCGGATGTACTTTCATCTCACTGCAGCACTCAATATTGTCATTTTCCATGAAATCGTCTCCTTTTTTCTTACAACTTCTTTACGAACAGTGCCCGGATTGCATTCAGCACAGCAATCACCATAACACCGACATCTGCAAAAATTCCCATCCACATATTTGCAATACCTATCGTTACTAAAAACAGGCAGAGCAGTTTAATACCGATTGCAAAACAGATATTTTCATATACAATCCGCAGGCACTTTCTAGCGATACGGATTGCTTTCGCAATCTTGAGCGGATCATCATCCATCAGCACCACATCTGCTGCCTCAATCGCCGCATCCGATCCAAGCGCTCCCATAGCGATTCCGACGTCAACACGGGAAAGCACAGGTGCATCATTGATGCCATCTCCAACAAAGGCAACGGTACTCTTTTCCTCCTTGGTCTGTAACAGTTTTTCCACTTCAGAAACTTTATCTGCCGGAAGCAGCTGGGAATGTACTTCCGTAATTCCAACCTCCCCCGCTACCTGCTGTGCTACACGGTCATCATCACCGGTCAGCATTACCAGCCGGTGCACGCCGGAATTTTTCAGTGCCTGCATGGCAGCCGCCGCATTCGGCTTGAGCATATCTGAAATCAGTATATGGCCGGCATAGACACCATCGACTGCCAGATGTACGATTGTACCGGTACAGCTACAGTTGCGATACGCAATTTTTTCTTTTTTCATGAGTTTGTCATTTCCTGCCGCAACCCTGTGTCCGTCTACCGTTGCGATCACACCATGTCCACCGATTTCCTGTACATCTGTTACCCGGTCAACATCCAGTTTCTTGCCATAGGCTTTCTGCAGACTGATACTGATCGGATGTGTGCTGTGACACTCTGCCAGTGCCGCATACTCCAGCAGCTGTTCTTCCTCTTTCGTATATACCGGATGTCCGGACTCAACCGGACAGCTGCCGGATGCACAATTTGTTCCATGAATTCCGCAGACTTCAAATACCCCCTGCGTAATTGTTCCTGTCTTGTCGAAGACAACCGTGCGCGTTTCCGCAAGTGCTTCCAAATAGTTGGAACCTTTTACCAGAACACCCTCTGCACTGGCACCTCCGATTCCTGCAAAAAAGCTGAGCGGAATACTGATAACCAGCGCACACGGGCAGCTGATAACCAGAAATGTCAGTGCACGGTAAATCCAGATGCCCCAGTCTGCCAGAAGTCCCATAAACAGCATGCGGACAAGCGGTGGCAGTATTGCCAGTGCCAGCGCGCCGTAGCAGACTGCCGGTGTATAGTAATGCGCAAATCTGGAAATAAAATTCTCGGAACGTGATTTCTTGGAACTTGCATTCTCCACCAGATCAAGAATCCTGGAAACCGTAGATTCTCCGAATTCTTTTGTTGTACGGATCTTTAACAGTCCGGAAATATTGATACATCCACTGATGATTTCCTCTCCCACGGCGACTTCCCTTGGAACACTCTCTCCCGTCAGTGCACTGGTATTCAGGGAAGAATGTCCTTCCACAACCACACCATCGATTGGAACTTTTTCGCCCGGCTGTACAATAATCACCGTGCCGATCTCCACCTCATCCGGGTCTACTTTTTCAATCTGACCGTCTGTTTCAATATTTGCATAATCCGGCCGGATATCCATCAGATCACTGATATTCCGGCGGCTCTTACCGACTGCATAACTCTGGAACAGCTCTCCGATCTGATAAAACAGCATAACTGCAACGCCTTCTTTGTAATCGCCGAGGGCGATCGCTCCGACGGTTGCCACTGCCATCAAAAAATTTTCATCAAACACCTGCTTATTGCAGATTCCTTTCCAGGCTTTCCGCAGAATATCATAGCCGATCACAAGATACGGAACAAGATAGAAAAGGAACTCCAGCCACTTTGGTATAGAAACAATGCTTCCTGCAATCCCGATGATAACCAGAAGCACTGCCGCCACAATAATTCGTTTTAATACTTTTTTCTGCTTTTTATTCATGGTGACCTCCAATCTGACTGATACCTATGGGAAAAGCCAGAAATCTGTTCCGTTCTAATGGAAAGATTTCTGACTTTCTGCCCAGGACATCATCTGTTCTTCTTAATTAAAGAAAGATCTCACAATCATCTTCCACTTTCTTGCAGTTCTTTAACACATCCTGCATAACAGCTTTTGCATCTGCACCATCTTCAAATTCTACGTTCATCTTCAGTGTCATGAAGTTTACAGTTGCATCCTTTACTCCGGTAGTAGCTTTTGCAGCTTCCTCCATTTTATTTGCACAGTTTGCACAGTCCACATCAATTTTGTAAGTCTTCTTCATAGCCGGTTTCCTCCATACTTTCCTTTTACATTTTATCGTTCTTTCATATGAGCATTTGTTCATATGTTTGATTTTATTATAGCGCAAAATTCGTAAATGTCAATATATTTTTAATACTTCGGGATTATTTCGGAATTGAATTTTTCCATACCATTTTTTTAATAAACAGATTTGCATGTGTTTTTTAAGAAAATCAAGTGCTCGATCACTTTCCAAATTGATAGTGGACATATAGAAAATAAATGATTGATTATGTCCCACTTGCATTGTGTGTTGGGACATATATGAAATATTTTCCCAGCTATGTCCCACTTGCCACCGCCATCAGGACATATTCATAAACTTTCTTGATATATGTCCCTCTTCTCTATTCTTTTGGGACATATTACATAATTTTTCTACATATGTCCCATTTCCTTTTATATCCGGGACATATCGCATACTTTTTTCACATATGTCCCATTTAAACATCTTCCCCGTATTCACCGTCTGTTTCCGGTTCTTCATAATCATCTGAGCCATCATAAATGTCCTGCATCAATGGTTCTTTTACTATCGTTTTCTTTCCAATAAGCACTGCCGCTACGGCTGCGGTAATCGGTACGGTCAGCACAACCCCAAGAGTTCCCGAAAGTCCCTGCATAATTTCTGTTCCGATTACATAAGAATTGATCAGCTGATTATAACTCAGATTGTATGCATAATTGACAACGAGCGTAGACAACGAACCACCGACATAGGCAAAAATCAGTGTATTTGCCATGGTTCCCATCATATCGCGCCCCACACGGATTCCCGACACAAACAACTCTTTTGTCCCCAGCTGCGGACTGCGTTCGTGCAGTTCCTGAATCGTGGATGCAATTGACATGCCAACATCCATGGTTGCCCCAAGTGCTGCTATAATGATTCCCGAAAACAAAAGCTGTCCTATTTTTATGTGTGTATTCTGTGCCACATAATTCAACGTTTCGATATCAGACACATTATACCCGGTAATGCCTGCGGCTTTTCCAAACACAACTGCGGCTGCGGCTGCCACAACCACACCGCTGACCGTTCCCACCACTGCAGATACCGTCTTTTTAGAGACTCCGCCCAAAAGCCACAGGGTCAGCAATGTCGAGAGAATGACAACAACAATGGTAATACCGATCGGTGAAATGCCCCGGTACATCAGCGGAAACATCAGATAAACAATACACACACCGGTAAATGCCAGACTTGCGATGGCTTTGACTCCTTTTTTCCCACCTATCATACATATCACCAGACAGAAAAAAAGTACAAACAGATAAATTGCCATAGTACGGTCTTTGCTGTATACCGTAACGACAGCATTATCATCTGTGGAACTGACAATGACAATTACGCGCGAACCAACTTCACAGTTCTCCATGCCAAACAAGGAACCGCTTGGATTGACGGCATCAAACTCTTCCCCTGCATATGCTCCGGATTTAACCTGTACGCGCACCTCCTGTGTCCCGTATCGGTTTCCATCTTCTGCCAGATTATCTTTCGTGATCTTTGTCACGACTGCTTTCTCATAGCTTTGCCCTTCCGTGGAAATCAGGGATACTTTTTCGAACTGGTTTCCTTTGACTAATAACAGTAGGAACCCCACCAGACAAAGGGTTCCAACTAAAACTTTTTTCCAGTTTTTCTTCATTATTATTTAGCTGCTTTCTTTGTAACAGTAATCGTAATTGTTTTACCTGCTGCCTGATACTGGCTGGTTGCTGCTGCCTTCACCGTAATTGTAACCTTTCCGGCCTTTTTTACGGTAACTTTTCCGTTCTTATCAACAGTTGCAATCTTTTTGTCGGAAGAGGTATAGGTAAGCGGTGTTTTTGCTTTTGCATTTAAGGAAAAGGCTTTGTCTCCTACGGTTTTTTTGTAAGAGTTCTTCGCCTGAATGGTCTGCTTTACCGCATCTTTTACGATCGTATAGGTAGTAGATCCCTGTAACGTTTTTCTGGTCGTTGCATCATAAGTTGTTACAGAAAACTTTTTGTCCGTTACTTTTACTACGGAATAGGTTGGTGTCCAGGTCTGGCTTCTCTCAGAAATGAAGTCCTGTTTGGAAGCAATCAGGTTATAGAATTTTGAACCTGTTGCAGAGTTTGCTTCTAAATATACGGTTCCTTCCGGATTGGTAACGGTTCCGCCAACGGTCTTGTTTACAATTTCATAGCAGTTATTCTGTGCCTGATAATCACTGTCTTTTTCAGCTTCCTCTACAGATTTGTATCCATAAGTGCTGTAAGAAGTATGATCCTTTCCATCCCCCTCAAGCTGGAAGGTTCTGGAATAGGTATGATCATGTCCCTGCATCACCACATCAATCTTATACTTATCCATCAGTGGAGTAAGCTGTGTACGAAGCACCATACCATCGGAATCGGAATGGTCGTAACCACTGCCGTAAATATCCTGATGGAATACCGCAATACGCCATTTGGCATCTTTATTCTCATTGATTGCTTTTTTCATGACATTCTCATGCGTTGCACAGTTATAGTTGTTTGTGTCAAGAACAATGAACAGGACATTTCCATAACGATAATAGTAATCGGTTCCTGCCTTTGTCTTTCCCTGTACATAATTGGTATCGGTATCGGAAAAAGCATTTGGATTATTAAAATGCAGGCTGTACTGATTCGAAACACTGTCGTGGTTACCAATGGTCGTTGCTACCGGAAGGGAAGTCAGTGCCTCTGCCCCAAGATATCCTGCATATTCCCGCTCGTTGCTTCCGTAGTTCACCTGATCTCCTGCGGACACAAGAAAACTTACATCGGAATGATCCTCGAGTGCTTCATTTAATACGTTGTTCCAGTTATAGCTGTCATTTCTTGCTGCAAGATTTTTTTCCGGTGCAGAAGTTACAACATTTCCTGCATTTTCCATCTTTTCACTCTCACTGCTGGTCTGGCCTTTGGAAGCCCCGATCTGCGGATCTCCGACATACAGAAAAGAAAATTCATCAAATGCCTGTGTGGTATAGTTTTGTGTATCCTGCCACTTTCCATCCTGAAATACCTGATAATAATAGCTGGTATTTTCTTTGAGACCGCTTACGGTTACTTTATTGGAAAAATATTTCGTGGTATCTATGGTCACAGCTTCGGTCTGCGCTCCGGTGAACTCTGTCGCACCATCCATATTCTGTCTGGTAGAGATTCTCACCTTTGGAGTCTCAGCCGTTTTGCTGTACCATGCATAATTTAATTTTGTCTCGTCCGCACCCGGAGTCAGCGATACATGTTCATACTCACTGCTATAAGCAGCCCAGTTCTTTTTCCAGTTGCTCCAGTCTGTAGATTCCCGGGAAGCATCATTCCAGTGTTCCGTTGCTGCTGCAATCTTTGTCGGGATACCAGTGGCAAACATTCCTGCCAATACAGCGGTGGAGAGAACTCCTGCTGTAAGTTTCATCACATTTTTTCTCATAATTCTTTTGTTCTCCTTGTGAAATCTGTAAGATTTATTACAGGATTTATAATAAACGGGTTATGTAAGATGTACTATCCGGTTTCTGTAATCCTTTTGTAAAAACAAAAAGAGTGGATGCTTCGGAACATCCACTCCACATGCCGGCTATGCCATGCCGTTTACGGTTTTATATTTATAGAGCATCTCCGCGTGGTTTTGTTCTTCCACCTGGATATCTGCCAGAAGTTTGCGCACATCGGAATCCCCGAATGCAAACACATCGGTATTATAGGTCCCGGACACCATTTTTTCGGAACCGATACTGTCCGTGGCAAGGAAATTATCGTTTTTCTTATCTTCCGGATTGGTCATGGAATCATATGTTGCCTTTGGCTCATACATCTTTCCATCCCTGTCATTGACGTTACAGGATGGGACGCTGCCTTTCATGACCTGTTCCAGAGACTCCACATGCTTCTGCTCCTTTTTTTCCAGATCGGCAAACAAATCCCGAAGTACCGGGTCTTTTGCTTCCTGTCCGTAACGTTTGTACTTCTCCACGCAGGACAGCTCCTGTGTGTGCAGATCCTCAATTGTAGCCATCTCTTTTTCTGTTAAAACCATGGTTTAACCCTCTTTCTTTCCATAAGATAATCTTGTTGATTGCAGAACATGAACACTCCGCAACCTTCTCCTCTAGTATCTGTAAAAAAATGCAACACATACCTGGTAAAATTTCGTCAAAAAGGGTTGAAACTTCTCACAACAGATTGTATAATTTCGTTTGTATTTTATACAATATTTACAAAAAGGTGGATTATTTTATGGAAGAACGAGAACAATTAAAATCCCGTCTGGGATTCATTCTCCTGTCAGCCGGATGTGCGATCGGAATCGGAAACGTATGGAAGTTTCCATACACTGCCGGACAGGGCGGAGGCGGTGCCTTTGTGCTGTTTTATCTGTTGTTTCTGATTATTCTCGGACTCCCGATCATGACGATGGAATTTGCGGTTGGACGTGCCAGCCAGAAAAGTCCGGTCAAAGCCTACCATGCACTGGAAAAACCCGGACAGAAATGGCATATCCATGGGATTATCACATTGATCGGCTGCTATCTTCTTATGATGTTTTATACAACGGTCACCGGCTGGATGCTTCATTATTTTTATATGACGGTCACCGGACAGTTTCAGGGACTGGATGCCGACGGTGTATCCGGACAGTTTACCACAATGCTGAGCAAACCTCTGACCATGGGCTTCTGGATGGTGGTAGTTGTTTGCGCCGGCGTATTTGTCTGCTCCCGTGGACTGCAGAACGGTCTGGAAAAAGTAACAAAGGTCATGATGACTTCTTTGCTTATCATCATGATCATTCTGGCGGTCAACAGCTTTTTTATGGATGGTGCAAAAGAAGGCCTTGCCTTTTATCTGATCCCGGACTTTGAACGGATGAAACAGATCGGTATTGCAAAAACCATTACGGGTGCCATGAACCAGGCATTTTTCACGTTAAGCCTTGGAATCGGCGCGATGGCAATTTTAGGAAGTTATATCGGAAAGGAACGCTCTCTGCTTGGTGAATCGGTAAATATTGCCATTCTGGATACGTTTGTTGCTATCACCTCCGGACTTATCATTTTTCCGGCATGCTTTACGTTCCATGTTGACCAGACTTCCGGACCAAGCCTGATTTTTATCACCCTGCCGAATATTTTTAACCATATTCCGCTTGGCAGACTCTGGGGAAGCCTGTTCTTTTTGTTTATGTTTTTTGCAGCGTTTTCCACAATCCTGGCAGTATTTGAGAACATCATCTCCTGCGGTATGGAACTGACCGGATGCAGCCGCCAGAAATCCTGTGCCGTTAATCTGGTACTGATCATTGTACTCTCCCTGCCATGTGTACTCGGATACAATGTATGGAACTGGAAAGGTTTTTCAATCTTTGGCGGGTCTGTGCTTGACCTGGAAGATTTTCTGGTAAGCAACCTGTTCCTGCCTCTCGGTTCCCTGGTATATCTGCTGTTTTGCACAAGCCGCTACGGCTGGGGCTGGAAAAACTACACAACCGAAGCCAATACCGGAAAAGGATTAAAAATTAAAAACTGGATGCGCGGCTACATTACCTATATTCTGCCGCTGATTGTGCTTTTTATCTTTGGATTTGGCATTTATGATAAATTTTTTACAAACTAAGGAGGATTTCTTATGTATCACGCAAATGAATCACGTTACGAAACCATGAAATACCACCGCTGCGGCGACAGCGGACTGATGCTGCCGGAAGTATCTTTGGGCTTCTGGCACAATTTCGGAGATACCGGTGTTTATGAAAATATGAGACAGATGTGCTTTACGGCATTTGACCACGGGATCACACATTTTGATCTGGCAAACAACTATGGACCGCAGCCGGGCAGTGCGGAGGAAAATCTCGGGAAGATCCTTCGGGAAGAGCTTTCTTCCTACCGCGATGAACTGATCATCAGTTCCAAAGCCGGTTTTGACATGTGGCCGGGGCCTTATGGAAACTGGGGCAGCCGCAAGTACCTGATTGCCAGCCTTGACCAGAGCTTAAAACGGCTCGGTCTGGACTATGTGGATATTTTCTATCACCACCGCATGGATCCGGACACACCGCTGGAGGAAACCATGGGTGCACTCGACCAGATCGTGCGAAGCGGAAAAGCACTGTATGTCGGTCTGTCCAACTACGACGGGGAAACGATGAAACGCGCGGCTGCCATCTTAGAAGATCTGCACTGCCCGTTTATTATCAACCAGAATTCCTACAATATCTTTAACCGTACCATTGAAGAAAACGGTTTAAAACAGGCCGCGGCAGATGGGAAGAAAGGAATTATTTCTTTCAGCCCGCTCGCGCAGGGTATGCTGACCGACCGCTATCTAAACGGTATTCCAAAAGACAGCCGTGTCAACACGGACGGACGTTTCCTGCATGCGGATCAGTTTGATGAAAAGCGGATGGCAAGTATCCGGAGCCTGAATGAGATTGCGGCTGCCCGTGGTGAAAGCCTCGCACAGATGGCACTCAAATGGGTCATCCGTGACGGTGTGGTCACTTCCGTTCTGATCGGAGCTTCCCGCCCGGCACAGATTCTTGAAAATCTGAAAGTGTTAAACTCTGCTCCGTTTACGGAGGAAGAATTGGAAAAAATTGATCAGTGTGCACTTTCTCTCTAGGTAAAACAAAAACCCCGGATATTTATTTCCGGGGTTTTGTCTTTTCCTGCATCTGCTATTTGACTTTGACTTTTAATTTTAAAACTTTGGTCTTTCCATTGTTTAAGGTTACTGTCACGCGAATGGACGCAGTTCCTTTTTTGTTCGATTTTATGGTACCCTTCTTGTTTACAGATGCAATTTTTTTGTTATTGCTCTGATAAGAAACACTTTCTACATTATCCATATTTAAGGCAGCCGACAGGGAAACCTTCTTTTGTTTTCCCTTCTTCACCTGAACGGTTTTATTCTTCAATGTAACCGTTTTTAGTATTTTCGCTGTAACCTGATCCATATCTTTCTGATCCATAAGGACATAATCCTTTTTGGAATCTGCTGAAAAATTCACATTTCCGGCTTTTGTAACCGTATAGCTCTTGTCGTTTACAAGGACATAGGCACCTGTCTTTTGATCTTTTGCGCACACATACAGCTTGTTTCCGGTCTGTATGTCTGCTGTATTTACGGTCAGTGTATAGCTTACGTTGCCAGCCGGATCGGTGACCTGGATCGTCACATCTGTGTGTTTTCCATCGTTTTCTTCCAGTATCTGATTTATCAGATCAGCGGTCACCGTTGTTTTGATGGCTTTATTTTTCCGGGTTCCGGTAACGGTTACGGTTGGTGTATTTTGTCCGGCCGCGTTTCCATCGGACGGTGTTTGTGTACCAGCTGTATTTCCGTTAGACGGAGTTTCTACATCGGTTTTGTTTCCGTTGGATGGTGTTCCCCCTCCGGCTGTGTTACCACCCGAAGTATTTCCACCACCAGAACTTCCTCCGGAAGATGAGCCGCCTCCAATTGCTCCACCACCTCCGGAAGATGAGCCGCCTCCGGTTGCTCCACCGCCTCCGGAAGATGAGCCGCCTCCGGTTGTTCCACTTCCTCCGGTGGAACTGTCCTCTTTGATTGTAACGGTCGTGGCTTCACTTGTCACTGTTTCGTAATAAGTCTGTCCATCCTTATCATCCGGCTCATATACTGCCTTAAACTGATAAGAACCGCCACGTTTTAAGCCTGATACAACCGTATCGGCTTCCCCATATACGAGTTTTTCCTGTGCCTTTATTATGGTTCCGTCCTGATAAAAAGAAATCGAACCAAGCGGAATACTGCCATTTCGGACTCCATCTACCTTTGCATACAGATGTACGGAATTACCGTTTTCTGTCTCTGCCGTAAGACGAATCGATGGTTTCGCCGCTGTAATGGTAAAGGTTCCGACTTTTTCCACTATCACATCGTACTGGTTTCCATCCACTTTAAACCAGACATCATAACTACCCGGCTGCACCGGAACAACATTTTTCCCATCCTGCCGATAGAAAACTTCAGGCTTTACCTGCGAATCTACCGTCTGTCCGTTGTCCGTTCGGACTACATTTACCGTGGAAACAAGGCAGCTCTGTTTCAGCCCTGTGTACGCAGCTGTCTGCTGGATGGTATCATACTGCATCTTTACGGCAATTGGATTTACCGTCACGGTTTCGTTTGCCTGGGAAGGAAGTGCCCTGTAGTTTTCATTGGCTGCTCCTGCACCTGCATAAGAAACTGTAATTGCATTTTCTCCCATATGAAATCCGTTTGTCTCTGAAACCGGAATCTTTATGGCTGCCTCTCCGTTTTGAAGCGTGATGCCGGATACTTCATAAGGGGTCTGGTTAATGTATACCGAAAAACCAGCAGACGGCACGTTCTGTCCCTGTAAGCTGCTATCTGTATAGACCGTCTGCACGGTAAAATTCAGTTCATCCTGCATGGACACGGCCGTTGGTAATCCATTTATCGTAGTGGTTGTTTCCTTTGAAGTAGCCGTCGAACCGGATGTATCCGGATCTTTGTTTACAATCAAAACTACCTTCTGCTCAATTTGTTCATCTGCTGAAAATGGACGGATTGTGATGTAGTAGGTTCCCGGTTCTGGCAGTTTCAGTTCGCTACTAGTAGCATCATCATAAAATTCCGGTGTAATTGTATGTACCCCGTCCTGATTTGTCTCCGGATGAAATGCCAGTCTAAGATCCGAAACATTGGCATTTCCATCATCACCAACCGTTGAATAATATATATGATTATTGAACTCTACTTCGTATGTAAGTGGAACCTGATATAAAGTTTTCCCATTTTCGGGTGTCCCTTCCTGCCATTCCACATCCAGATAATACGATTTATCACTACTCATAATATTTGAAACATTCGCCAAAAGTACAGGATTTTTTACTGTAACATTTTTTACCGCAACCGGTTCATCCCCTGACAACTCACTGGTTTTCCAGATTTCTCCGTTTCCAGACGATGTCCGTTCCAGTGTCATTCCCGCCTGTCCGTCTGTCGGTGTAAAAGAAACCACCGTATCCGCAGCCCTTCCAAGTTCCAGATAGGTGTGACCATACTCCGCAATTCCGGATTTTCCATTTCTTCCATTCAGGGTTTCAAATGTAAGTGCACCCGTAATGGTATCTGTAACATTCAGCTTCTGTTCTTTTCCTAAGATCAGTCGGTTTCCTGCTGAATCCGCACTCACAATCGAATGTACCTGTGGAGTTTCCATCTGGGAAAGATCAATCGCACTTGCCCCTTCCAGTCTGACCGTACAGCTGTCCAAAGCTGCCGGTGCAAATGTTCCACCACCCTTTACTGTGAGGTTTCCTACTTTGCTTATACCTGGAATCCCGGTATAGGACTGGTCGGTATCTATGGTCAGAAATGTCTTCCCTGCGTGATTTTCAGATACTCCGTACACCTGTTTCATATCGGAACCGGTAAGTGAAATTTCCACATCGCCGGAAACCGTATATTGTCCATCCGCTGCCGGTGGATCCGGCTCCTGCGTGGAAAACCAGTCATCCTGATTTACATATGGTTCAATGGCACCGGATGCATAGATTTCCCCATTTTGCGTACCGGAAACGTGCGCAAGCACGATCTGTGTCTTACCGTCATATGTTCCGTTCATGGAACCGGCATAAATATTCCCCAGATTGGTACCACCACCCGTAATCAGAATCTGTGCCTCTGATCCCGGATGATTCCCCATATTCTTTCCATTCTCATAAAGGGATCCGCCAAAGATATCTACATAGCGGAATCCGCTGTCGCACGTAACATTCTCAAGAACAAGTTTATGCCCATTTGCAAAAATTGCATCGTGCAGACGATTGGAAAACCGCAGCGTAATGTTTTTAAATGTCACATCCGTATTCAGGATAAATCCCCCCTTACGGTTGGAAAAAGTATTTCCATTTCCGTTGACGGTCACGCTTTTATCAAAAATAAACGGTTCCGCAGCCTCGGCATTTAAAAAAGCACCACTTCCCAAAATTGAGATTTCATCCCCATTGCCGGCAGCCGCATAGGCATCCTCAAATAAATTGTAGGGATTTCCATAGCTTCCATCTCCGGAACGAGTAGAATTTCCATGTTTAAATTCCGTATAGATCGTTCTTGCCGCTGTCTGCACAGCCTCCTGCGCCTTTACCGGCACGACAGGCTGCACGGTAATACACATGGTGAGCACGATAAAAAATGCCCATAGACGTTTTGCTACATTGTCTGGTTTCATCTGATTGTTCTTTTTCATCCATTTCTCCTGATAATCAGAACAGGGGGATGAGTCAAAAACTCATTCCCCTGTCACTTCATTGATAGTCTCCGCCATCATCCTAACATGGTTTCCTATCATCGTCAACAAATTTATGACCTGTTTTTATACCTATATCATCTGCTGATTTTATATTTTATTATTTCTATCTGTTCTATCTGTGTGATATCAATCTTCTGATTGAAAATATAACGAGCCCCACAATATTTCATTTCACTTGCAGATGCATAGCCATCTCCAAGTTCTTCAAGATCTGTACCATCCATGAAAGGATGTTTCTTTTTTTCAGCTCCTTTTCTGTCATCGGTAAGAGGTAACTCTCCTATGGAATATTGCTTTCCGTCTTTTGTTGTTGCAACTACATGATAAAAACACCCTTTTTCTCTCCAGTCATTGACGGGACAAATACTAACCGTATAAGGTGTAATTTCAACAGGGATTGGTTTTTTTGTTTTCTTAACATCCGCTTTTAACATCTTCTCCTTCATTGGAACAACTTTTCCCTTAACCAAAACATTTTTTAATGGCGTATTTGAATTATCCGGTGATTGAAATCCCTTATATACTTTCGGATTTTTCCACGCAGTATCATCGGAATAAAAGCCGCACACATTGATCTGAATACCATCACCTGTATCTATTACATCCACCTTACTGGTAGTATCTAACCCACCTAACCAATAATTTGTTCCTTCCAAAGATTTTGCGTTCGGAAGGAACACCTTTGCACGCATAACCTTCGTATTTGAAGCAACCTGAATTGATGATATGATTATCTTTTGTTCTTTTCTGCCATCATCTTCTCTACTGTTTGATTTTGCATCAGAATTTTTTCCACACGCACACAGACAATATAGCATTGTAAAAATTAATAAGTACAGACTGATTTTCTTCATTCACCAGATTGCTCCAATTTCTTTTTCTTTAAAACACTAAAGATTAATATGCTTCCTATCACTATAATTCCAATGCCAGCCACATATTTCATCGAACTTCTGCTCTGTACTCCAGCTCCTGTACTTACCTCAGAATCTTCAATATAAGTATCTGAAATCTCCGCTACAGACTCAAATGAATAGACACCGCTTTCCACATTTTGAGTTTCCGGAATTTTCTCCATAACCGGATACTGGTACCCTAACGAAATCCAGATACGTGCTGTTTCATCATCCATCCCAAGTGCAACCGGCTGTCTCATTCCCGGTTGACTTCCCACCAGTACTACTCTCGTACAGTCCGATAATGCCTCTCGTTTTTCCAGAAGTATATCATAGTAAGGTTCCACTGTATGTTCTGCTGTCTCTGTAATCATCCATTTTCCGGCATGATTTTTTACTTCTTCCTGTTCTGCTTTTGTCAATACAGACTTTGCTTCTTCACGCAATGGAAGTCCTTTGGCTACGGTAAACATTCCATATGTCTTTTCCATTTTAAAAGGAATGACCCATACATAATTTGCACTTTCCAGAGCACTTATGAGTTTTTTCGCATCTGCCGTCTGCAATTTTATAAGATTACAATCCACATATACTTTTAATGCCTTGTCATAATCGATGGTTGCATCCGGCTCTTCTTTTTTCATTTCATCCTGTAAATTACTGATTTCTGTCCAATCGTTGCTCGTTATTAACTGATCCTGATCTGAAACCGGTATTTCCGCGGCATAGACAGCAGAACCTGCTATCGTAAAAATTGTAATCATCATAAGCATTATTTTTAAAATATTTTTCATGGCTATTTCCCCTCTCTTGTATATACTATACTTCATTTTTCCCATTATTCTTTCTGCATGTTAAAATTGGTTTGATTTTCGTCAAAATCTGCATTAAAAATCCCATAGCATACACCATGGGATTTTTTCAAAGATATAACACAATCTGAACCTCAAATATATTTTCATCGATATTTATAGATTTCCATCCCCCGTATTTGTCTACAACATCTGAAATATTCTGCATACCGATTCCATGCAATGCCTGTTGTTTCTTCCTTGTCAGTAAACGTTCTCCCTGTTTATTGACTTTTCCATCAAACGTATTTTTCACCTGTATACCCAGAATTCCCCTGTCGTATTGTATCCGAATCTCCAAAAAACGATCTTTTATCTGCTCCATTGCCTCAATTGCATTGTCCAACAGATTTCCAAACAAAACATTCCAGTCATATCCATCCACTGGCAACTGGCACGGAATCACAATCTGCGACTGAATCTGACAGGACATTGCCTCCGCTTTTGCCAGTTTATGATTCAAAATCATATCCAGTTCCAGATTCCCCGTATTCACATACTTATGCTCCGTCTGCAAATGCTCACTCATTTTATTTACATATTCCTGTGCCTTATCATACCTTCCTTCATTAAGATATGTCTGCAGAAGATACATATGGTTTTTCATGTCATGCCGCAAAGAATCCAGCTTTTTCTGATCCTGCTGCATGATATGCATCTGCTCCTGATAGACCATCATATGTTCCTTTAAAAGCCGTTGCTGCATTTTATCCTGATAAGCTTCTCCCAAACGGTCATACAAATAGAACATTCCAAGATCTACAACGATCATAATAGCCAGTGATAATACTGTTTTTGGCGAATTTTCGCCAGATACACTCTCAAGAGCATATATCCAGACAATATTTCCGGCTAATACAAGAATCATAAAGTAATAGTTCTGTGTTTCCATAACCCTTCGCCGACATATCACCTGTCTTATTCCCATTGCTATGAGCAGATTGACCATTGCCCCTGTGATGGTTCCCATTGCCCGCCCTTCGGAAAACAAAGAAAAATCTCCCAGATAATAATACAGGATAAATTCAATGGTAAGCCCCAGCAATACTGTAAAACAACCTGCCATTATTTTCTGTAGTATACTTCCTTCATACAATATACCTTCTGCCGCCCAGAGAAGCAGTACCATACTCACCGTAGTTCCCATGGCATTTCGAAAACCAAATGCAACAACTGTATTAATAAGCCATACGATCACATAAACAATATTTGCCATCCGTGGCAGTTTTCTTTTCTTTTCCAGAAAAACATCCGTCACTTTAAAACTTACGTACACACTTAATATGTTACATACCGCTTCAAATATTCTTTCTATGTTATTCACCCACCACACCTCATCTTTTCCACAATTGCATGATCAAGGTTATTTTTCATAGACCGACTGACCGGAATGTCATCCCCATTGATCATGTGTACGCTGTCTTTCTGAAAAGATTCTGCATACCGCAGATTAATGACATAAGATTTATGTACCACGCAGAATAAATGCGGATTCAACGCAGGAATAACCTCCGAAAGTTTTCCATACACACATAATGTATCATTTGCTGTTACCACTTGAATTTTTCTGGCAAGGCTCTGCAAATAAAAAACAGAATGTTCTTCTATCCGTATCGCATTTCTTCCTTTCCCAATTTCTATAATATGTGGCTGAAACTGATACAGCCTTTCATATTCATCTAATATATAATCTACTCGTTCCTGTTGTATGGGTTTCACGAGGAAATTCATTGGACGCAGATCAAAAAGCTGCATGGCATACATTTCTTTTGCCGATACAAAAACAATCTGCATGGATTCATATTGGATCTGGGATCGAATCCAGTTTCCAACGATAATCCCCGAGCTGTCCCCTAATTCAATATCCAAAAATAACAAATCATACCTTTCGCTTTGCTGCAGTTTTTGAATAAATTCTGCTCCACTTGTATAACCGTCAACATCCACTTTTATTCTTTTCATTTCTGCAAACCGAAAAATACTTTGTTCCAATTTATAAATAAATTGTATATCATCATCACATATTGCTACTTTTATCATTGTATATCCTGTAATTTATTTTCCTCTCTATTTCAGGATTTCCTGCAGCCGCGCATCTGTATGCAGGAGTTCCTTCGCGCGATCCCTATATTGCTGCTCATGCAGATACGTATAGCGGAACGGTTTGATCGACGGTGCCAGATCAACTGCTTTCTCAAAATCCTCCCGCCGAAGATCCAGTGCTTTTACATAATCCCAGAACCCCGTCTGCGTAAAGATCGTGTCTACCCTCCGGTAACGATGATCCTGCACAACACTCATCAGATAGGTTGCAATGCCGACCTGGATACCATGAAGCTGTGGATGCTCAAGCATCTTGTCCAGCGCATGGGAAATCAGATGTTCGCTGCCGCTCGTTGGCGCACTGCTGCCCGCAATCTCATTTGCAATTCCGCTCATTGCAAGAGAATCCAGAAGTTCCTTTAAAAACAGATCATCCTGTATCGAAGTAAACGGTGTGCGCACAAAACTGTTGACTGCTTTCTTTGCAATCATGACAGCAAAATCATTGACTTTTCCGTACCCATGTTCTTCCTCAAAAATCCAGTCATACAGTGCCGTAATTTTTGATACCATATCGCCGATTCCGGAATATAAAAATTTCTCCGGTGCACTGCGGATAATCCTTGTATCCACCACAATCCCATATGCAAGTTTTGCCGGAACGGACTTGCGGCGTCCTTCCACCAGAAGGGAAGCACTGGCACTTGAAAAGCCATCGCTCGATGCCGATGTCGGGATGCTGATAAACGGCAGATTTCGCAGAAATCCACAATATTTCGCACCATCAATCACTTTTCCGCCACCGATGCCGATGACTGCCTGCGTCTTCGCCGGCATGGAAAATGCAAGACTGGTCAGATCTTCCAACCGCACGGTATCAAGTTCCTGATATTCTAAAATATCAATGTCCTCCTGCTGCAATGCTTCCATAACGGTAGAACCAAACATTTCTACAAGACCGTTTCCAAATAATACAACTACTTTCTGTAACTGTAACTCTTTTAAGTAAATCCCCAGATTGTCCAATGCACCCGCACCGATCTTTAAAAGTGCCGGAATGGAAATGTGTTTTCCTGCCATAATAAATGTTCTCCTTCTCATTCTCTTTTCTTTCGATTTTAGTATAAACAAAGGTTCCTGAAATTACAATCAATTCCCCGAAAAAACGCACACGCTTCTCTTTACAATTATGGGTAAGAAAAAAGACGATTTCCTGCGAAACCGTCTTTTTCTTATTAAAATTTTGACGAAACTCCTGTACATTTACTTTGTCACTTTGATCGTCATCTTTACAGTCTTTGTCTTTCCGTTCTTTAAAGTGACTTTTACTTTCACAACTGCTTTGCCAGCTTTCTTTGCGACAATTGTACCATTTTTATTCACTGTTACAACCGACTTTTTGGAAGATGTATAAGTAATCTTCTTTACATTTTCCATGTTCAGGTTCTTATCAAAAGTAACTTTTGCCTTCTTTCCATTTGCAACCGTTTTTTTGGTATCCTTTAATGCAACACTCTTTAAGATTTTACTGCTCAGGGCTTTTGCATCCTTCTCATTCAGCAGTACATAATCACCGGCATCTTTGGTATCCGCTGTCACCGTTCCGTCTTTGGAAACCTTATAAGTCCTGCTGCTGATCAGGACTTTTTCTCCTGTCTTTTTATCAACTTTTACAAGTGTCAGCTTTTTGCCTGCCTGCAGATCCTTCGCATTGACAGATACGCTGTTCATCACTTTGCCGGAAGCGTTCTTCGTTGTCTGGGTAATCGTGATATCGCTGGTTCCTGCCTCTTGGACTAATTTTGCAACCACATCTGCTGAAATTGTAGTCTTCTTTGTCTCGGAAGTATTCTTTACTGTTTTTTCCAGCTGTGCCCGGGCATCTGTCACTTCTCCCTTATCGTTCTTTTCAACGGTAAGTGTCGCATTTGTATCTTTTGCAATGTTCTCAAATGTTTTGTCCGTTTTCCGGGTTTCCGATGGTTTTGTATCCGGTGTTGTATTTCCGGTATCCGGTGTTGTTGTGCTGCCGGAATTTCCACCAGAGGTGCTGCTTCCGGAGGAAGAATTTCCGCCATTATTTCCACTCTGGCTGGTCTGTTTTACCGCAATCAGACCATCGGCATCTGCTTTTGCAGCTTCTGCATCACTGATCGTTGTTCCTTTGAATGCATCAAAGTAAAGTACCGATTCCACATCTACCGCGGAACCTGCCGGGTTGGAATTACACCAGAGTCCGAATGCCTGCACATCTTTTAAAGCATCCCCACTAAGTTTTCCACCCGTCTTCCCTTTAAAAGCGGAGAATGGAACGGTTACTTCATAGGCATCTTCTGTCTTCGCAAGATTGGTCAGATATACTTCATACTCTTCTCCTCCTGCCTTGATCTGTACAACAACCTTCTGCCCTTTTCCATCAAGTTTTGTCCAGAATTTCAATGCATTATAGGCTGAAAAATCTGTATTGCCCAGACTTGCATTTACCAGACCCGTCCAGACTTCCGAACCGGTTGTTTTTAATTTGTAATGAAATGCAGCACCATATGTACCGTCTGCCTTATGCTCCTGATCCAGCGTAAAGGACGAACTGCATCCAGCGGCAGAATTTCCACCGTAAGCTGCATCCAGAAGTCCATTACTCCCGACATAGTAGTCAAAATTTTCCAGCACACCTGCCGGAGCTTTGTCCTTTTCTTTTCCGATACTCAGATTTGTGATCGTGGACAGTTCTTTTCCATCTGCAACGAGTGTAATGGATGCAACATCTGTTTCTCCGATCTGATCCATTTCCTCTTGTGTCAGCTGTGCCGTATAGCATCCATCGGAGCCTTTTGCAGCCGGCAATGTCAACTGTTTGCCCTTTGCCGTATCCTTTACAACAAACGATACCTCACCGGCATTGGAAACACTTGCCTTTAACACAGTTGGCTTTAAAATCGTATCCATATCAAACGGTGCTACCATGTATCCGCTGACATCTTTGTAATTATCCGTCTTTACTCCTGCGTACTTATCGATATTTCCATAGAAATTAGTACCGTTTCCAAATACTGAATCCTCATTGTTGTAGTAAGAAATGAAATCATTGATCATTTCCTGTCCCATGGTATCACTGTATTTATACGGCACATAGAAATTGGTATCGCTGAAATTTGCCCATACCATATAATATGGCATGTCGTTTTTCTTTGCGATATCATTCACTTTCTGATACCAGTTCACACCCGACTTTGCCTCACTGACCGGATTATTTTTTACAAGAAGCCCTTCGTTATCACTTCCATCCTTTTTCATCACACGTACACCGGTCTCCGAAATCGCAGCCAGCTTATTATGCTGTTTTGCAAGTGATGATACAACCTGACAGGTCTGATCCAGATGATCAAAGAATGAAGTATCACTCTCTGCCGGATAAGTATTAAAGTCGTTGTAATAATCAAATGCCAGAATGTCTACACAGGCATCTCCCGGATACCGCGACATATACTCTGCCTCGGTCTCCAGCGGTCCGTTTGGCGAATACACATAAAGCATATTGTGCACGCCTTGGGATTCCAGATAATCTCTGGTATATGCATACAGACTCCTGTAACTTTCTGCGGTGTTTGCACTGCCCCACCAGAACCAGCCGCCGGTATCCTCATGGAATGGCCGGAAAATCACCGGGATATTCTCTTTTTCCAATGCATTGGCATAGAATGCAATCGTATCAAGATATGCCTTAAATACCTCATTCTTCTCTCCACCAGGCAAAATCTTCTTTAACGAATCACCGGATAAATCTTTTGCTTCATTAAAATCACAGTTATAGAAATCGTAGGTTCCATCTGCATTCTTTTTAATCTTTGCGTTGGTGAAATTCGGCATATGGGTGGATAAGGTAACGATTGCACCGTTTTGGGCCGCCTTTTTGCTGTAGTCAATGGAATTCTGCAGTGCCGATGCCGCATCCGTACCACCAGCCTCGCTTCCAAACAATGCCAGAGAGTCAATGCCGAAAATACCGCTGACGGAACCGGTCACATCTTTTACATCTCCCAGATCGTTGTTTCCTACGGAATGGCTCACATCATTCTGATGTCCAAACAGTACCTGATCACTTTCGGTCAGTCCCTGCAGATATGCATACAATGCCTTTGCGCTATTGCTGGCATCCGGATCTGTCATGGTCAGGGTTTTATCTGTTGCTTCTGGTTTTGCCTGTGTTCCGTCTGTATTCGGTGTTGCGGTAATTGTCACAAAATCACCACTGGCATCCTTCTGGGAAAGTATCAGATTATCCAGATAAACATCCCCTGCAAAGGAACTGTTGGCTCCGATAAGTCCGATTGTCAGATCAGCCATTGGTGTGGCAGATGGAGAAAATCCTAAAGTAACTGTAACTTTCTTATATCCGTTTCCTGCATCTGCTGCCTCGGACGAATCTATGCTGGTATCTTTATCGATTCCGCTGTTGGAGAAAAATTTTATCTTGGAAATATTACTGTTTTCCGGATAAATCAAATCCACACTCACCTGATTATAATTGCTGATATCAGCCGGTGTCTTGGGTGTGAATTTCACTTTTGCCTCACTCCATGATTCGCCGGAGTTGGCTGTATAATTCAGGCTTACTTTTAATCTTCCGTCTCCGCCATTTGCATCATAGGAAAGTTCCGGAGCAGCATTTTCTTTTCCACCGTGGGAATACTGATATCCGGTTTCACCTGCCCACAGATTTACCTGGGATTCATTATTTAAATCAGAAAGAACGGTTGGCTCCTGTTTGATCAGCCCTGACTCTGATTCTGCTACGTCATAAACTTCAATATCCGAAATGGTAACCGTCCCTGTAAAATCAGAAGATGTATTATACTGGAAAAAAACAGACTGCAGGGCTCCTGCTTCTGCCGTATATTTAAATGTAACCGTTGCTTCTCCATCCTTAAAATCTTCTCCTTTTAAAAACGGATAGTCATCTGACTTCGCATACGTCCATCCATTCCCCGACTGTATTGCACTTGCAAGCTGAATGGCATTATACTCTCCTTTTGGATTTTCTGCCCCATCAAGTCCAGTCGCATCAGAAACTTTAACTTTTGCCTTTACTTTTACCGTTGTTCCTACTTTTACATTTTCAAGCCGAACCGCATTTGGTTGTTCTTCTGTATTATTACTCGCAAATGCCTTATCTGTCCATTTGTCATCTTTACCTGCATCAAATACCAGACTCTCACCGTCCCCACTCGTCCATACCTGATTTTCCGTCTCCGCTGCATACACCACCTCATTTTGTAAAAATGTGCATGCCTCCGGTGTCAGTGACCCCATCATTGCCGCTGCCAGCGTGATGGCAACAATCTGTTTTCCTACCCTTCTCATGTTTTTGCTCTACCTTTCCTTTCTTCTCCATTTTAGTTGTAAAAACCTTCCAGCACCCTCCATCTATCCGGTTTCACTTAATAAAAAAGCAATTGCACGCTGCTTCCCATATTTCAGGGAGAGGGTACTGCATACTTGGGGAGTGCAGTAAAAAATATGGGAACCAGTGTGCAATTGCTTAATTTATTTGATAAATTCAGTATATCACAAAGTAATTTTAAGTCAATATTTAGTTAATAGAAAATTAATCGTTTGTAAAGTATTACTTAATTTAAAGTTTTTTAGTCTTTTTTTAGTCTTTTAATTAGACATTTTCACAAGAGACGAAAGTACCAGTTCCTTATTAATTGAAAAAAGCACCTGTAAAACAGATTATGTTCTGCTCTACAGGTGCTAATATCGTGCTAGTTCTTTTAAGCTGCCTTCCAAAGAATACCCCCCTCTTTTTGTACATTCTTATAAAATGGAAGCACTTCCCCCCTCTTTTTCATATTTTCTTCTTTAATATCAATGATAGAAAAAATCTTATCATAACGTATATCCATCTCTGCTGACCAGCAAATAAATTTATTTCTTATTTCTTCATTCATATCATTTTTAGTGATGATTGCTATATCTATATCACTTTCTGATGTAGCTTCATTTCTTGCAACAGATCCATACAAAATAATCATTGATAAATTTTCATGAAACAGATTAAGTAACCCTTTTACCAATTCGTCTTTCATCATATCCGTTAACATTTATTACACCCCTACAAAAACTCTTTTTTATAGTCTACCATTTTTTCTGCACCTATTCCATATTTTCTTTTTCATAAGATTCCACCAGTCAAAGAACAATTCAAA
>ERZ791819.282-NODE-282-length-31494-cov-6.189701_pt1 | contig 31494 bp, 44 predicted proteins | sample MGYA00510301_ERZ791819 | MGnify/ENA primary metagenome ERZ791819 (study PRJEB30046, sample SAMN00791999) | human gut metagenome | study: EMG produced TPA metagenomics assembly of the A metagenome-wide association study of gut microbiota in type 2...
CGTTTGAGTTTATTCTTTAATCTTCATCTGGCAAGTGCCTTTGGGCACTTGCCTAATATGTACAATCAAGATTGAGACTTAATTGAATTTATTAGTCATGAATGATAAATTATTGGATATGTTCTTCGATGCTAAGAGGTGGTCTGTAGCTCTCAATAAAGGAGCATTGAAAGACGTAGACCAACCGGTATTGAGGCATTATATGTCTCCTAATGGGAGAAAGGAACTGTTGTTAGCAATTATGTCCGGACAATATCATATTGAACGACCTCATACTGCAAAGATTCCAAAGGATACTCCGGGTGAATTTAGAACGGTGTTTGTAAACGAGGACAAGGACAGAATATTCTTGTCTCTTGTGAATGATATGCTGTTTGATATTGCCGGAGATATGGTACATAAGAATTGCGTAAGTTATCAGAAAGGCATTGGATGCTCTAAGGTTGTGAAGGACATTAGTCGACAGATTGATGCTTTGAGTGGAAGTACACATGATGTGATAGGCTGGAAATCTGATTTAAGCAAATATTTCGATTCAGTGCCAATTGAATATATTGACGGTGCTTTTGATGAGATTGAGTGTCGGTTTGGAAAGTCAAAAATTATTGATATTGTGAGAGAATATTATCATAACGATAATTATTACGATAGCGAACTGAAATGCGAAACATCAAAATATCAAAGCCTGAAACAAGGATGTGCAGTGGCAGCATGGCTTGCTGATGTGGTCCTCTTCCAGATTGATAAGAAGTTGACCGATTTAGGAGAAAGTTATGTGAGATATTCGGATGACACGCTGTATGTGGGGAAACGATATGAAGAAGCGATGCAAATTATGGTTGAAGAGCTTGGAAAGATGAATATGAAACTGAATCCTAAAAAGGTTGAATATATCACCAACAGTAAATGGTTTAAGTTTCTTGGATACAGCATTAAAGGCTCAGAAATCAGTTTGAGTGCTCACAGAATAAAGACGTTCACAAAGGAGGTAACAGACCGCACAATCAAAAAGATTAGATGCGGAATCAAATTTGAAACGGCATTGAAATCGGTGCAATCATGGCTGTATTATGGAGACGGAGAGCATTCTTGGGCTTCTGGAGTGCTTAAAACAATTAACGTGAAGTCTGATATTGATAGGTTGAACGGATTTGTTATGGATTGTCTTAGAGCTGTAAAGGTTGGAAAATCTGTAAGCATGGACGATATAGGAGGTCTGGGATGGATGAAAGATAAGAAAGACGGTTGTATTCACAGAGGTAAAGGAAAGAAAGTCAGGACTTTAATTAATAAGACCGGCAGACTTGACGGATACTATACTTTGTGGTGTATGAGAAATAACTTGTTATTCGGCAAGGACTTGTATGACACAATCGTCAGAGGCATATAAACAAGCGCATGTTTAATGACTGAGACAAGAAAAAGTTCACATTCCAGTTTCAAACGTAGAGATGAAGCCATCAATCCGGCGTGGCCGCCGGCTTCGGTCGCTTCCTCTCCAGGATTCAACTGGAATCATTATGACTTTATAGATATGCGTCATTCTTGTGATGTCATTATGTTACTAAGACGTAGGAGCACAATCAAGACTGAATCAATTTAAAGAAACTGTTTCATATAAGGGACCTGACAGGGTCCGTCCAGGTTTGTTAACCTGGAGGACCATCTGTAAGGGACCTTAATCAAACGGTTTCTACATTGCCATATTATAGAGACGCCCATTTCAGTGAGATTGTGTAAAGAGTAGCACAACTCTATCTATCATAAGAATTGTGTTGTTTAGCTGGTGATGTTTAATATGACTCCGCCCAGCTCCTTGCTCTGGTAAGCTACCAGACCCGGAGCTTTGCTGAGTCATCTACATCCCTGTACATTGAGAGTATTATAGAAAGGTGCCAACAATTTGAATGATGTTAAATTGAAAACTATGTACAACGAAATTATAGAACGCATAAAACAAGGTGCTCGATTTAGTGTTGACTTCAAGAAAAAAGAGCTGAAGATTAATGGAAAAACAATAAGCACCGAAGGCTCATTGGGGATTAAAAAATATAGCAATCTTGATGAATGGCTTGATGTTGTGGAAGATCTGTATGATGAATATAAATACAGTAAGCCAACACAGCGTTCAATGGAAAGAGAACGGAAATCGAAGTTTAAAGCATTATCTCCAGATGAATTATTAAGTGAGTTTGGGCACAATGCTTTAAGTAACCCTGTTTCAAGAGACATCGCGCAGGCAAAACTGGAGATTTTCATTCTGTTCTCAATGATAAACGGTTCGTTTAATCCAGATGAATTGTTCGCAAGAGACTGGTATTATCAAGGAGCAGATAAGTCATTTATAATGTTGAAAAATTGGTTTAAATAATTAAAACGAGAATTTATGGTAGCAAATAAGAAAACAACAAAGGTAATCTGTCAAAATTGTGGTGCAGAAATTGAAATCCCAGCAAAAGAATTTGTAGCAGCTGGAGTGGTAATTGGTGAGAATAGCGGATTGGGGGCAATTATTATCCCCACGAAAGACGGTGCAAGGTGTTGTCTTAATGAATCAACCGGAGCGACTCATAAACAACCGTCTTTGTCTCAGGCGTTGGAAATATTGATTAAAAAGATTGAGGACAGTGGATTTATCGATGTGAACGGAATTGTTAGACGATGGATTCCTTCTCAGTGTTTGAATATGATATACAGTCAAAAAGGGTTCCATGAATCATTAAAGTTGCGTGGATATTCATATTCATGGAAAGTCATGATGAATGAATTGAAAAAACAGGCAAAATTATATACCGATAAAGATATTGAAAGTTATGCCGATAGAAATAGGTGGTATAATTCTGAGACAATATGTAAAATGGCATGGCACTATATTACGCTTTTGGAAATGGCAACCAAGAATATGAAAGTTCATTTACACAAGGGACGTCAATACATTAAATTGCGTTGCGATTTGAATAATGGCCTTGGGGTACATATCGATGAGCTTCCAGCATTGTTCATCAAACTTAATCAGGCGGTGGCAAAAATCAAAGGCACAAAAAACCCTAAGACGTTGTACGAAGCTGCTAAGGCTTTCTATGAAATGATTCATAAGATTTGCTGGGAACCAAAAGATGTATCTCCAGTGTTTATCAATGCGTATAAAGCTGCCGGGGCATATTATACGATGAAAGATTTGATTATGTTTGAGGGATGTAAAATCAAAGTGGACAGTGATGGTTCTACTGTAATAAAGAAATATAGATACAGAACACAGGCTCCAAGCAAATTCGTTGAACAAGAAGAATCTCTGGCTGAACTGGAAAAGAAAGCCACAGATGTAGTCAATTCCGGAGTAGCAAACAATGGATATATCATGTTGGGGTTCTTGAAAGAATTTCTGGAATATAACAACTTTGATTATAGTAAGACAATTGATAAATGGAATGAGCAAAGTCAGATTCGCAAGGCTATGAGGACTTTAAATAAAGGAAACAGACGCCTGAGAAAGTGATTTGATTATAGGCAATCTACTACAATAAGATGGGTATAATTTAGACACCCTGTTTTAATTAAGGCGTCGAGATGGGAACGATCTCTACCGTGATCGTTCCGATGTTCGACGCCTCTTTTACAGTGTGACATTATTGTGTTATAGAATGCCTCGTTCCCATAAAGTTGTAGTAATGTTTTGGTGGACATTTGAAGTCAGATAAACCATAGTTTATGTATGATCCTTCTGGATCACCTGACCTCCGCGTTGACACGCGGCTCTTCAGGTTGCAAGAAGGATCATATCATTGCAATATTATAGAATCACCACGGGGTTATATGACTTTATTGTTTAAGTGATATTTGTGTGTTAATTTTATAAGTTACGATTGTTTTGTTTGAATCACGTCATTGGTGCACGTATTTTCACACCTTTGGCGTGATTATTTCTATTTATAAGAAAACAATATGTGGAAACAGGAATATAAACAACATTTATCAAAATGCTCAACAGATGAGCTTGTAAGTCAATATCACGATGTAACATCTACCGTAAAATGTTGCACAGACATGTTAAACGACATAGATGTTTGTGATAGAGAAATGTGGCAGAACCAATACGACGAAGCATCGGAGTACAAAAAATTAATCGAATGTGAATTGTCTTATAGACGAATTAATATTTAAAATGGAAACATATACAATTGATTATTGCGGAACATCATATCCAGTAGTTGATGTTACAATATTCGAAGGTACTTCAAATGAAATGAATGTGACCGTTTCAAATACAGATTTGGAAGAGAAATTGATGTATGATATGGAAAACGGAATTGGGGCTGATGAAGCATATAGGCTGGATGAAACTATTGGCTTTTATATTCGTCCCGAAGAAATGAGTTTGCCATACGAACAGATAGTAGAGATAGTAGAAGAAAGTTATAATTAATGCCATACAAAAGTGAAAAAATTAAGATTTCTGGAACCAAATTTGATTTGCGCAGAAAGTTGTCTCCAGAGCAGAAAGAAGCAATTAAAATCCTAAGCGAAAAAGGATATAGTCAGCGCAAATTGGCTGAAATGTTTAGTTGTAGCAAGCGATCTGTGCAAAATATTATAAAACCTCAGAAGCGTACAACAAACAATAAACGTCCAAAAGAATATTGGACTGAAAAGAAAAGAGAATACCGACTTCGTAAACAACAACTTTACTTGGACGGTAAAATAAAATACAAATGACAATTTTAAATTCATAACTTATGCCAAATTGGTGTTTTAGTCAGGTTGTAATTGAAGGCAACCACCAAGAAGTGAAAACTCTTCATGATATTATGGACAATCTTTCCAAAATGAAAGAGCCATTAATTGCAAATGGATTTGGAACCACATGGCTTGGATGCCTTGTAAATGCAATAGGGAAAGATTGCAATAAAGTGTATTGTAGAGGTTCATGGAGTGATTTACAAATGGAAGTAAATGGCGACGTAGGTATATTGAAATTTTCTACAGAAACCGCATGGCGTCCAATGCTTGAAGTGTTTCAGGCGATTTGTGATACATATAAGTCAATGTCATATTTCTTCTTATCAGAAGAAAGCGGCATGGGTGAATATTATACCAATGACATTAACAAGAAATATTTTCGAGAAAGATATATTGCAGATATTTGTACGCCACAAGAAGAATATGAGACAGAGTATTTTGAAACTTTAGAAGATACTCTTGCATACCTTCAAGAAAACGAAAATATTGAACTTAAAACGCTGAATGATGTGGAACTTCTTGAGCAACATTGGCAAGACATTAATCCGGATTCATATTGCAGCGTACATGAATTTCAACTCATAAATTAATGAAAACGTATGATAACAAATAAAGACGTTAAATTGACGTGGAATCAGTTGCGAGAGCTATTTATGGCTTACAACGACATCCGCACTGACACCAATAACGCTCCGGGTAACAAAGAGCCGTTACATGCTGTCGTAGTATTCAAATCATCCAATTGGCCAATGGTCCAATACTCATTGGAAAGTCGTAGTTATCATTGCACAAGTGCTAACAAGTGTTTTTATTCACGTGCAGCTGGCTATTCGTGTTATGCAAATTCACTGGATGGCGATGATCCAAGAGTCGATATTACTAAGTACGATTGGGAGATTGATTACTGCTATCTTCTGTGATAACCTTCTTACTTATGTATTATGAAAATTATTCAATTTATTCAGCAATGGTGGTTAAAACTTAAATCAAAAAGAAAGGCTAAAAAAGAGGCCGAACACGCCAATCATTTAAAAATGATTAGCTGTACTTCAATTAATGTTATGGAATTTTCCGGTAAGTTGTATGTTTCGTACAACGGGGTTCCAATCGTTAATGTAGAAAGATTGAATATCAATGTTCCAGATTTATTGGAAGAATCTCGTTGCAATTATATAGAGTGGAAGTCACAATTTAAACATGAATAAAAAATGGGAAAATCAAAATTTAAAGTCGGAGATGAAGTGAAAATCGTTTCAAATGAGATCCAGCCGCAATTTTGTGGCAAAGTAGGAAAAGTCAAAAAGGTGTATATGACTTTCTCGGAAAAAGAAGAAGGAGGTCAATTACAAAAAATGGCTTTGTATCGTATTGCCGTAGGAGCTGTTACTTTGAATGGTGTCGCTTGTGATTCTGATTTGGAGGCTGTATGAGTAACGCACAGAAGTTACCAGATGTAATTGATGAATCAGGCAAGAAACACGATTTGAAGTTGTTCACCCGTACATGGATGGATTACATTGAATTAAGTCGTTATTTATTTGCCAACGACAACGCAATATATGATGTAAATGAGATTCCTCCTAATAACAAGTTTTATAAGCCGGCAAAAGAATTGGCGAAACAGCTTGGAATTAATTGGAAAAACATGACTCATGAGGACAGCAACAGATTAATGCTGGCGTTGCTGGAAGATACTTATCGAGCGATGGAAGAGGTGTCCAACCAGAAAAATCTTGTAGTTGCAGTTAAGTTGAAAATCATAAAACCAGATAAAGCAAATGAATAAAGACAGACGAGAAAGGCTTCTGGATGTTGCCTCTGTTATTGAAGATGCTAAAAATCAGATTCAAGATATAATAGAAGAAGAGGAAGAGGCAATAGACAATATGCCTGAGTCATTACAATGTACAGACCGAGTAATGCGAATGAATGATGGAATCGTTGAAATGGAGCGGCTTATTGCTGGTCTCGACGCCTTCAATGAGACTTTAAATAAAACAGTTGAAAATTTAAAACCTACAAAAAATGGCAAAGTATCAAATTAACCCCGGATGGGAGGATGAATCGCATTTGCAGCTAATAGAAACAGCTGCTACCGAATTGGCTAATATGGGAGTAATTACCGAGGAAACGCTGCGTGATGTTAAAGATGCAGTGCAGGAAAGTAGGCTTGGTAAGTAATTCAAATGCTACAAATGTATTAAAGAGTTTGGATACCACAAATTATTTACATACATTTGTAGCATTAACACTACGACAATGAATAGACTTGAATTTTGTGATTTGATGGTAAAGGCCAAGGAACGGTCTGGAACAAGAATTTCTGATATAAGTTTTCAAATGCACATGCTGCTCCCCACTCTTAGAAGATTAGAAAAAGGACAGCATAATTTCAATATGAAGAAATGCATTGAATATCTCGATGTGATTAAATCTAAAATTACATTGGGTTCCCAGGAGATTCATACTTATGATGAATTGGTGGAAACCATTGTAAATATAAGGACTAAATCATATAGTCAACGTTCTTTGGCTGAAAAAATAGGAATGTCTTATGTTTCAATAGCTAATGTGGAAAGACATAAGGCTGTTATGAGCGTTGACATGTTCCTGTTGATTGCCCAAGCACTTGAACTTGAAATCAATATTGTAACTTATGACTGATTATATTTTAATTCAGCCCATATCCTCGAAGATGTGGCTTAAATCGGCACATACACGTGATGGGCAATATGAGTTACGTTTTGGAGAAAGAGCAATTTTCATGAATCCGGTATATGAAGCGTGGTTCGGGGCATTATTGTATTCAGGCAGATGCGATGTCGTTTCCCAATCTATCGCTTCTTGTTTGCGTAATATTGTGCCGTCAGAATTGGAGCTGTGTTTTAGTAAATTCAAACAGGAGCATGTGATTGAAAAGATAGAATATTCATATAAAGACATACCTCTGTTTGCTGATGCTGAACCGTTTGAATTTAGCTCTCCGTTTCATACTATTGCTATTACCCTGAATCGGTCTCAAGAAAAAGAATTGCTGGATATAGTGGCTGACACTCGTATTCGAAATCGATTGAGCCGAATGGAAACGTGGTTTCATCAATATCGATTGAGATATGGACTTGACACAAAATTAAAAAGAGATCGCCAGTGTCAAGACATTGAGTTAGCTCTTCAGTTTTGTTATATTCATGGGCTGGACCCAGATGAATTAAAGAAACAGCCGGTGGCTGATTCACCTCCAATCTTATCTTATAAAGAGAGGGGCGTCAATATTATTTTGACAATTGTCGGAGTATTAGTATATATATTGATTGCTGTTTTGGTCATAAGGCTTGGTCAATCAATACATAATATGATAAGTTCTGCAATAATCATGTTATGTGGTGTTGCTATGATAACAGTTCCAGTAGTTTTAATGTTTAAAAGAAAATGATTGAGCTTAAAGACGATGAGATTAAGAAAGTAGCAGAAATCACTGGGGTATCCTATTATGACATTCAGAAATTATATACAATGGGTTTGCTGCATGAATCTAACACATTGGATTATATAGTTAAGCATGATTTTGAGAATATAAGAAAAATGGGGAAATATAGAACTTCTCAAATAGTCCAACGAATATGCATGAAATACCATATATCAAAATATAAGGTGTTAAATGCTATCTATAAGAAGCGAAATTCCTTGTATTATTGCATTCAGTGTGATAAAAAAATTCCAAAATCAGAATATGTTCGAAACGATGGATTGTGTGACCATTGCGTAGCTACGTCAATAGATTTATAATTCAAATATTATGAAAACAAAACAAATTGAGGCGTATGACTTTTATAAAAAGTTATATCCAAGTGCTGTTATTTTGTTTCACGTTGGAAGTCATTACGTGGCCCTTCAACAAGATGCAGAATCAATAGCAAAAACGTTATCTATTAATATTGATTGCTCCGATAATTCTATCAGTATATCGGACGATGATTTAAGGTCTTTATCTCGTATTGGTGATTACCATGAAGTAAAGATAATAAGTTATCGTGGTAGAGATGATAATTACGATTATCCGGATGTAAATCAATTAAAAAGAGAACAAGATGAAGATTTTTAATTTATTTACTACTTAATAAAAAGGCTGAATCGATAAACGAAAACAACTCGTTGAGATTCAGCCTTTTTTGTTTGTAACATTACTGAATTTGACTTAATGATAAGTGTTTAATTATCAATATTTTAAGTCAATAAATCAGATTACTTTTTATAAATTATACATTATCTTTGCATTCAAATTGTGCTATTTGATCATTGAAAAAATAAACAACTTCATACAATGAATACTCAAGAACCAATTTCAGAAAAAAGAACTACTCGTGTATACACGAAATTAAAGTTCGTAAAATCAGATGTTAGCGGTGCCACTGTTAGCTTTGTTTCACAAAACCCCAAAACTGGACGGATATGTGGAGTGCGTCAAGATTCTTCATACCCTAAAAAAATATGCATGGTCGACAAGGCAATTGCTGGACAGATTATTATGAACGCTTTGTACGATTGTACCTTGATTCCTATGACGGACAAGAATGGATACGTTGTTATTTCAGCGGAGCCGGTTCAGTTTAAGGCCACTGTAGAAACCACGTATATTAAGAACAACGTATATCTTGTAGAAGTCAAGTTTGGAAACAAAGTCATTAGATTCGACCCTTTTAATGGGAGAAAGGAATCTGTAAAATCATTCCAAGCATGCAAAGCCGTGCTTGAAAAGAGAATTGACGTAAAAGACATTATCCAGGTGGTCGATGACTTCGAAAAAGCCGCAGAAAAAGTTATGACCTTAATGGAAATGGACAGATTTAGAGGTCGTAAACTATGAGACCGACTAAAGGTATTGCCACTGATGCAGCTCATTCCACAAAAAATTTATTGACCGAATATCAAGGAATTGATTTAGCTACCGGTAAACGTATTTTTTATAAGAACCTGGGAAACCAGACAGTAAATATCGGTGAATTTTTAGCGGTTGTGGATGCTGCAAAGTATATCATCGAAAATGATTATCAACCACGAATTATCTATACGGACTCGAAAACTGCAATATCCTGGTTTAAAAACAAGTCCACTGCATCTAATAAAGTAAACCATGACGTAAAAAAAGCGGAATTGTTTTTAAGGGTACTGTCGTATGATGTGGATACTATAGAAGTTCGATACTGGGACAACAAAAACTGGGGTGAAACTCCAGCAGATTTTGGAAGAAAATAGCAAATTGAAATACACCATCTTAATGCTGATTATTATGACACAATTTCATGATCAAATTACTTTATGTCGATTTATTCTGCGGAGCGGGTGGCACTTCAACTGGTGTTAATTCCGCGAGAATAAATGGAGAATCATGCGCTAAAGTCGTGGCGTGTGTAAATCATGATGCAAATGCAATTGCATCACATGCATCAAATCATCCAGATGCATTACATTTCACTGAAGATATTCGTACTTTAAATCTTGACCCCTTGATAGCACACTTAGAGAAGTGTCGTCAAAAATATCCGGATGCATTGGTTGTATTGTGGGCCAGTCTTGAATGTACCAATTTTAGCAAAGCTAAAGGAGGCCAACCAAGAGATGCAGACAGCCGCACTTTAGCGGAACATCTGTTTCGATATATCGAGGCAATCAATCCGAGTTACATTCAAATTGAAAATGTAGAAGAGTTTATGAGCTGGGGAGATTTAGATGAGAATGGGAAACCAATAAGCAAGGACAAAGGGAAATCCTATCTCAGATGGGTCTCAAATGTACAGAATTACGGATACAGATACGACTATAGAATCCTAAATGCAGCTGATTACGGTGCACGAACTACACGAAAAAGATTTTTTGGCATATTCGCTAAAGGTTCTTTACCGATTGTTTTTCCTACTCCAGCGTATTCTAAAAATCCGTCAAAGGATAAAAAGAAATGGAAGCCTGTTAAGGATGTCCTTGATTTAGAAGATGTAGGAAAAAGTATTTTTGGGCGTAAAAAGCCACTTGTAGATGCAACATTGAACCGCATTTATGCCGGACTAATAAAATTTATAGCCGGAGGTAAAGATGCTTTCTTAGTCAAATACAATTCCATGAACAAGAACGGTAAGTACATTGCTCCAAGTTTAGAAGAACCATGTCCTACGGTAGCTACTCAAAACCGCTTGGGTATTGCTCATGTGAATTTTCTATCTAAGGCTTATGGCGGAGATCCGGACAGTAAGAACATAAGTGTAGACCGCCCAGCTGGAACAATAACAACCAAAGACCATCACACTTTTATTTCTGTCCATTATGGCAAAGGGTATGTTCGGGAAATAAATGAGCCATCGCCAACTTTGACAACCAAAGACAGGTGTGCCTTGGTTAATTCAGTTTTTGTTGATGCTCAATTCGGTACTGGAGTAGCGCAATCGGTTGAAGCCCCAATTGGGGCTGTTACGACGGTGCCAAAGTATAACCTGGTAACAGCTGAACCATGGATTATGAATACTTCTTTCCAGAATGTAGGAAGCTCCATCAATGTTCCGGCTCAGACAATTACGGCAAATAGGAAACAGCATTATTTAATGAACCCTCAATTTAAATCTCCTGGAGGCTCCATTGATAACCCATGCTTTGCTCTTATTGCCAGAATGGACAAGCGTCCTCCATATTTAATTGAAACAACGTCTGATTCGGAATTGCCGGATTTTATTGTTCCAGCCGATAACGGGCTTTCGTATGTCATTTATAATGATGATACAGAGCCTATGAAGAAAATCAAAGAGTTTATGTCGTTGTATGGAATTGTCGATATAAAAATGAGGATGCTCAATATAACGGAATTAAAGAAAATCATGGGGTTCCCAGAAAACTACGTCTTAGTTGGCACCAAAGCAGAACAAAAGAAATTTATTGGCAATGCTGTAGAAGTCAATATGGCCAAGGTATTATGTGAATCTCTTTGTCAAAAATTAGCTTGATATGGAAGATGAGTATGAAAAAATCAAGCAAACATTGCAAGATCAACTCTGTGAAACCTGTCCTTATATGCTGGGCCAGGTTTCACTCCCAACTGGGATGTCATGTGACGGGCAGTATTGCGATGAAGCGGTAGAGAATTATATTAATCAAAATGAAGATGAAAATGGATAAATGGCTGTATTACGCATTCCAGCTTTCAGAAAGCAGCAAAAGACAATTGCATGAATATGTTTCTACTCAATTGTCGGAACAATTGCAGTGGATGGATAAAATATATTTGGACCATTGCACTTTGCTGCATCGGTCTCAATACAATAATGAAAGAGCTGTTCTTATTAAGAAACGTCTGGACTTGTTGTTGCGTACTGGAAAAACCAGATTTACCCTTCAAGTCAATAAGGTTGGTGTTTCATATCAGGCTATGGCATTTAAGCTGGTGGAATCTTCGTTTCTTTCTTATGTGTGTTTCAATCAGATACCTCATATCACTATAGGAACTACTTATCGTGGCAAACCAGTGGACAGTAATCAAATAACAGATTGGTTCGACATGGGGTGTACAATTGGAGTAGAAGTGGAATTAAAAATATTTTACGCATAAAATTATGGATGAGAAAGGTGCAATTATAGAGATTGATACGGTTTTGGAGTATCGTAATGGAAAGGTGTACATTAAAAAGATGAACACTAACGAAATGCCTGCAAATTTGACGTTTGAGCTTATAGCAGCGTTGAATAAAACTATTGTAGAATATTATCAAACACATAAACCATGAAAAGTAAAGAAGATTATGTTTCTCTTGAAGTCGCTGAAGCTCTTGAGAAAAAGGGTTGCAATCTGTCGTCTGAAAAGTGCTATATAGGCGGCAGATTTACTGATTCTGAATTTGCTGAAGAGGCAGATGATGTAGTGGTGTCCGCTCCGTCTTTGTATGATGTACAAAAATGGCTGCGCGTCCAGCACCACATTCATGTGAATGCAGATTATGAGGTGTATAAGGAAAAATGGTTTTTCTCATTGTGCGTGCTGGACTCCAATCGGATCTTCCAGTTTGAAGATATGTCAGAGAGCATTTATGATTCTTATGAATCAGCTTTAAATGCTGGAGAATTAGATGTGTTAGATTTAATTCAAGATGAAAATGTGGACTGAAAAAGAACTATCTGCTGTCATTCCAAAAGGGACAAAAATATCTGGTATTAAAATGACACCTGATAAACCTGTTGCTTATTTGGTCCATGAGGCCACGAGAACCAACATCTCTGTATACAAGCCTATCAATGTCTTTCAGAGATGTATGATACGAATATGTTTTGGATTTAGATATGTAAAAGTTTGATTATGACAAAGGAAGAATATCAGAAAAAAATAGATGAAAAGCGTGCTCTGATTGATGAAATCAACCATCAGATTGATGAATTAGAAAAAGAGTGTTGTATTGAGCACTCACCATTAAAAATTGGAGATAAAATTAAGCTGAACGATAAAGAAGGATATATTACGGATATACAAATGAGTGCAATTGTAGGCTTGTTCGAGTATAAATGGAAGCCAATTAATGCTAAGGGGAAACCTGGGTATGAACGTAAAATTTGGTCTTTTGATGTTCAAAAAATCATGAAGGTGTGATGCTATGACTATAAATATTTGGTTTGTAAATGATTGAATTATGGGCAAGCAAACATTATGTATTGAACAGATGAGACATTTAAAAGAATTAGGTCTCAATATAGATAATGCGTCACTATGTGTAAGAGTAGCTGACCCCACTGAATACATGTTTAATTATGCTGCATATTCAGATTTAATGGAATATGGCTTTGAAACGTTTCCAGTATTTACTGTGCAGGATATTTTGGATTTATTACCAATTTATATCGATGCTCAAATGAGTAGATACGAATTGCGTATTAAGAGAATGGGGTTTGATAATGATAAGGTCATGTATGGTGTTTTATATGAAGCACAGGACTATATTAACTGGTATGTTATGCAATCTTATCCGGAATTAATAGACGCAGCCTATGAAATGTTGCTATGGTGCATTAAAGAACAATACATAACAGTAAACCAATAATATATTATGATAAAGATGACACAGGAGGCTTTAAATCAAGCAGCAGATTTAGAAATTAGGGATACCGTGTCTCGCCTAATAGATGATTCTGCGATCAACTATGAAGAGTCTAATTATGAAGCAGGTCGTCGAGACGCTTTAATAGATAATGGGAAAGCATTGTTTATTGCTGGAACGAAATGGCGCATAAATAATGCTTGGCACTTTATTAAAGAGATTCCCAAAGAGTTTAAGGCAATAATAGCGATTAGACAAGATGGTAGTTGTGAGAAAGTGTACTTCACCGATTTATCGCGTTGGAAGTCGTTGATTAAAAGATGCAAAATTATTAAATGGGCATATCTTGAAGATTTGCTACCTATGGAGGAATCAGATGAGCAAAGTTGATTTGATAATGAAACAAGATTATTCACAATCTTCGTCTGTTGTTCGTTCAGGCCCTTCATTTTTACCATCCTCAGATGATACGAAGATGGTAAAAATGAAAAGGGAAAAGCGAAAAATTATAAATGTGAAAAAGAAATTATAATACAGATTATTAAACAGTAAGCGTTATGGAAAATAATCAGAAACCAGTGGATTTACATGTTGGAAGCAAAGTTGAACATATCAACAAGGAAAGTCACAGCGGTTATCCACACGATAAACAGTATTTTATAACTGGATTTTGTCGTCTCAAAAACCCAACTACACGTGAATGGGTTGATGGAGTTTGTTATTGCGATGGCGAACAAGTCTTTGTGCGTGAAAAAATTGATTTCTACAATCATTTCAAAAATGTGCAATGAAACGGATTCTATATTTTGGAACAATGCCCGGTCGAGCTGGGCATTGGCCATACGCATACAGCACTTTTTCTCCGGATGAAATAGACAAATTTAACCAGCTCGATATTCTGTATCAGTTTACAGACCGCTGTAAATTTTTCCATTTTCAGATGGGGGATACGAGCTATTTCGGATTTGGCGTCCCGTACAGCCCAGACGACCAGCGTGCTGGATGCAAGACTTTGGTGCTTATAGAAAATGGCACAAAAGAAGATATAGTTGAGGTTCTTAAATCGAACCACGATATTGGTAAGCAGTTCAAGAAAGTATTTATAGAACGCCAATATACATCTGAAGAGTTGAATGCCTGGTTTGATGGCATGATTTTGTGATATTTATGGATTTAATAGAATTAAAAAAAAGACAAGAATGGAATCTAAATCAAAAAATAGACCATAGTTTAGGGGTAATTGACCAATTTATTTCTCATTTAGAAGGAAAAGTATATGTGAGCTTTAGTGGGGGAAAAGACAGTACCGTATTGTTAGATTTATGTAGAATAATAAATCCTAATATTAAAGCTGTCTTTTGTAACACAGGAAATGAATATCCTGATATTGTTAGATTTGTTCGCGAACTAAAAAGCACACCAGGATATAATATTGAAATAATCACGCCTAAAATTAAGCCAGTAGAGGTTTTTGAAAATTATGGATTTCCATTAATAAGTAAAGAAACTTCAAGGTGTATATATGATGTTAAGTTTTCTAAAAGTGAAAAATTAATTAATCATAGACTTTATGGAGAAGGAGGAAAAACTAAAGGGAAATTACCTATTAAATGGAGGTTTTTAGTTAACGAGGAATTTAAAATATCTGATTTTTGTTGCAAAAAATTAAAAAAAGACCCTTTTCGAAAATATGAAAGATTGACTGGGTTGTCTCCGATTTTAGGCATTATGGCTTCTGAATCCATTTTGAGACAATCCACCTACATACGTAGGGGGGGGTGTAACGTATTTGGAGATGGAACTAAAGCAAGTCAATCATTGCCACTCTCTATTTGGATGGAGAACGATATTTGGGAATATATCAATAGCAGAAATTTAAAAATATCAGATATATATCATAAGGGTGCGCAAAGAACCGGATGTATGTTTTGCGGATACGGATGTCAGTTGAAAAATGACAACAGATTAAAAATATGCTATGAAATGTATCCTAAAATATATAATATGTTTATGAATTACTCAAATAATGGAATAAAATATAGAGAAGCGTTGTCCAAAGTATTGGCCGTTAACGGTCTGAGTCTTCCAGATGAATTATATACACAAGAAAAATAAGAGCCATGGATTTCAAATCAACAATAGCAACATCAAGGCCCCAGTCAAAACGATTGCTTGACTTGGGGCTAAAACCTGAAACTGCTGATATGGTTTACCACCATTCAAATAGTATAGTTAAGCAACTGGAATGGGAGCTTGAAACTAAGCCGCCTACTTTAAGAGGTAAATTTTGGACCCCAGAAAGGATTGCAAAATTAAAGAGTCCCCTTCATAAACATCCAGATGGCACCCCGATGACAGGGGAGGAAATTTTCGATTCTATCTGGGGGCAGGATATTCCGGCATGGAGCGTAGGTAGACTGTTTGAATTAATGCCTGACCAAATTTCTTGTTTAAAAGAAGTTGAAGTTAACCAATGGCAATTAAGTTTTCCAGAACATGAACACAAATCTATTAATGACGGAAAGGAAATTTATGGTGTGTTTGTAGTTAGAGAACAAGAGTTAATTGAAGCATGTGTAGAAATGCTGGAATGGCTCACCCAGAATAATTATTTGAACAAAGAACTTCTTAAAATATAAAGTTATGAAAAAGTATATTGGAACTAAAACAGTGAGTGCCGCACCAGCGTGGCGTATTGATGGAAAAGTGTATCTTAAAGATGGTTCAGTGCCGGTACCGCGGTCAATGAATCGTGAGGATGGATACAAGGTTGTTTGTGAGGACGGCTATGAAAGCTGGTCCCCGAAAGATGTCTTTGAGAAAGCGTATAAGGTTGCTGAAACTTTTCTCGACCGTTTGCATATAGAACTTAAAGACCTATATGCAAAAATGGACAATCTAACTCCATTTATTGAATCTGGAAAGATTGATGAGGTGATTACTGATAAATACCAAAATCATTTGCTACGCTTACAGCACAGACTAATGAGTCGCTACATTAATGTATTGGAATGTCGTATCGGAAGAGTAGATGGAGCACCCGAATGCCAGCTACATCAAATGACATTCGGTGATGCCATTGAAATCCTTAAACAAGGTGGTATTGTACGAAGAAAATTATGGAATGGTACAGGACAGTGTATTATTAAACAAGTTCCAGCATATATCACTGAAGTTACTATTCCACACATGCAGTCTTTACCACAACAAGCAAAAGATTTGATTTTGCGAGATGCCAAGTGTATTGATTATGCATCCCAGTGTTTGATGTATAATGCCAAATCAGGCCGGGCAGATTCATGGGTGCCTTCTATTGCAGATATATTTGCAGTTGATTGGGAGGTTGTTTTATAATTTATGTAATTATGTCATCATATATTCAAACACCAAAAAGTCAATTACATATTTAATGTATAAAGCTACGAAAACAAATATTGCAGTCTATAGACTAATCAATATCTTTTAAAGATACATGATGAAAATATGTTTTAGACTCAGATATGTTAAGATTACTTCACATTATTAATTCATTGCCCCTTCTGATAAAATTGGAAGGGGTTTAATTCTATCAATATGATTATCAATATTACGCAGCATTGTTCACTACGTTGTCCTCATTGTATGCAAAATGCAGGGCCGGAACGCAATGAAATGATGACAAAAGAGACTTTTGAACAATCCATACAATTTGCTAAAAATATAGGTTCACGGGTCATCATGATTTCAGGAGGTGAACCAACAACGCATCCGATGTTTCTTGATTTTTTGAAGATATTAAAGCATCAAAGTTTTTTGTCAATAGTGGTGTTATCTAACGGAACTTTTCTTAAAGACCATAAATTTACTGAACAATTTGCAGAGATAGTACAGTATGATTCGCGATTTTCTTTGCAAATTTCATCTTTTAAGGGTCTATATGCAAATTATGATGATGTGCATAAGCCTGGGTTGAAAGCACTGAGAATGTTTGGGGAAAGAGTTGTGGTATGCGACACGCTAGATGATATACACATGCAACCATTGGGGCGAGCATGTAGTGGTCCATGGTATGAAGAAGCTAAGCGAGTAAATAGCTTTCCTTCATGTACTAATTCGTGTCTCATGTTGGCACAAAGCGAAGAATTGCCAATTGGAGCGTTAATGGAGTTACAGCGGCGATTCTGTTTGCCTATGGTCAGCTGGAATGGAAGCATTCGCTTGGGGGAATCAGAACAATGTAAAGTTGTTGCTCATGTTACTGAATCTTTGGAAACGATAAATCAGAAGTTATTTGCATTTCGTCCTTGCGGCTGTTGCGATTCGTTTAAATGGCATTTTTTAAAACCTCATACAACACAAGAAAAATTAGTGTCACAAATATTATGGCCTGATAATAAATGAATTGAATACGAGGAACGATCAATTCATTTGACAATAATTGAAAAGAAGTAGATAAATATTTATAAACAAATAGTATGGAATTTATTAATAATATTGCCACAACTTACGAACAATCACAACGGTTGCTTGCGTTGGGAATAAAGCCAGGTACAGCAGATATGTATCTTGAAAAAAGTCAATTGCCTGAAGCTGGAGATTACTATCTTCATTCGTTAACGCGAGATATTGATTCAGAACATTGGTTTGCCGCGCGTATGAATCATGATATAATTCCGGCATGGAGTCTTTCGCGTCTCATTGAAATGCTTCCAGTAGAAGTGCCAGACCCAAAGCCTGGATTTGAGCCGCATCATCCAGAATTAATTAAGCATGAATTGGGGTATAATCTTTCGATCAGAAGAAGTACCGCAGATTGTTTAGTAGGTACACACATAGAAGATAACCCAATAGAATGTTGCGTATCAATGATTCATTGGTTAGTAAAGCATAAGCGTTTTAACAATAAATTTTTAAAGTGATGGCAATACAATATATACCTCAATGGGAATATGAGTTGAATTACTGGAAATTGGAATACTTGAAGGGGTTTGTTTATTCAGTTGATAAAGTCTATGAATCTCCTGAATTTGTTCAAAATGACCCAGTGCAGTTTCCACGGAAATATTCTGGTGTTCAAGCTGAGATAAGCGGTTTTATTACTTCTTGGATTTCTTTTGGGAACCGCAATGCGATAATTAAAACAGCAAAGCAGTTAGACCAAGAGTTTTGTCATAATCCTTATCAGTGGGTTATGCGCGGAGAATACAACAAATACGCCGGCAATCATCGCAAGATGTATCGTTTTCTCTCTTATCATGATTTATATCTCTTGGGAGAGCGTTTAAGAAGGCTTTATAGCGATTATGATAGCATGGAAGATATGATAATCGCTCAAGGTTTAGAAAGCCCCGTACAAGCGATTGCAGACTATTTTAAAGGCATTAATGGTATTCCAGATTACAGCAAAGGGTCTGCTTGCAAGAGAATATGTATGTTTTTAAGATGGATGGTCAGACGGAATAGCCCTGTAGATATGGGTCTCTGGGTGAAATTGGACCCAAAATGTTTGATTATTCCTCTTGATATGCATGTACATAGAATAGCGGTTAAATGGTGGTTTACCAGCCGTAAACACGCTGATATGAAAGCAGCCGTTGAAATTACACAATTTTTCAAACTTATGTTTCCAGACGATCCAGTTAAGGGAGATTTTTTGTTGTTCGGATACGGTATTGAGCATAAGAACGAGAGGTAATTTAAATAATAAATTTGATGGGTTTTTAACCCATTTGGTTGCTTGATAGTCTATTCATATATGAATAACTTATCAACATCGCGGAATAGAGCAGAGGTTAGCTCGTCAGGCTCATTACCTGAAGGTCTCCGGTTCGAATCCGGATTCCGCAACTAACGCTTTTAATAATAGCCCCACCAAAGTAGAGGCTCTTCTTTGTTTTACCGACTGGACGGTTCACCACGTCCAGTATTGGAAGGTTGGCTGAGTGGCCGAAAGCACTTCATTGCTAACGAAGCAAACCTGATGGTTTCGGGGGTTCGAATCCCTCACCTTCCGCAAAATGTTTTATGGGTAATGAAGATAATAGAAAACTCACTTATCCCATTCAAGGGATTTCTGGCAATAAACATATTTGGTGTTATATTCATCAGGAAAGGAGGTGTTCTAAATGAGGTTGTGCTCAACCACGAACAGATTCATACAGCCCAAATGAAAGAATTGGGGTATGTGGGTTTCTATATTCTGTATCTTATAGAATGGATAATTCGATTGTTTTTCAATCAGAATGCCTACAAAAGCATTTCGTTTGAAAAAGAGGCATACGAAAACGAACGTAATTTAGATTATTTGTCAAACCGACGTCATTACGCTCAGTGGGCTTAACATCAAATGTCCGGTAATAGTTTATGTTATATATATTTAGGTTTAGTCATTTCTTACGTGGTGGGTCGCATTTGCGGCCCATTTTTATTATACATGTTTATTAATCAATAAATTAGAACGCAATGAAACAGAAAATCATTAATTTCTTCAAATTCAAATGGTTTGTTGAAAGTAACCGGCCATATCATTTTGCCGTATTGTTCGTGGTGGGCCTGGTTGCAAGTTTTGACGCAGTGGTTGGAATCTCAGGTGCCATCGAGATGAAAGACTGGATGTGGAATGGGAAAAAGGGCGGCATTTTCGGATGGGTGAAAGGTAATGGCTTTGATTGGATAGATTTCGCCGTTTCTGTGCTTGGAGGAATTGCAGGACGATTGGTAAGAATAGCAATTCTATAATCAGATGTTTCACAGGTCCCAGCTTAAAATATTAGGACGGGACCTGTTTTATCGAGTGTACATATCTTTGGTGTCTATATATTAGGCACTTACATTTATATTAAGTGTAATTTTTAACGATATGCTACATAAATTGTTGGTATTTTATTGTTTATATAGCACACAGATATAGATTTTTTATTATATATTTGTACAGAATCTGAGAGAAGATTGAGTAATCGAGTGTACCATAATAGTACATTGCATATTTTTTGATTACAACTAAAGTATTGATAACTAATAATTTAGAGAAGAGATATTGCGGTGTCCCGTACGCACCGCAAGCTTACAAAGCAAAATTAGGAAAAGCTCTGATTCACAACAGAATCAGGGCTTTTTTCGTTTCCGGGCGGAAGCAGAATATGGTGGTTTTGCGAAGTAAGTCAGGTGCAAAAATGGTTGCTTTTTTCAGACCTCAAAAAAATGCAACTAAAATGTATTACATTTCGCTGATTTTCATATTTTTACGTAGGTTTGTTTTGTTCCATAAAAACTAAGTTTGTAACACTAAAAACAAAGGAGTATGAAACAGAACACACTAAGAGTGCTGTTCTTCGTTTTGAAGAGCAGGTTGTTAAAGAATGGTGAGGCGCCGATTATTCTTCGAGTAACTATAGATGGCCAGCAGGATGAAGTCCGGATTCAACGTTCTGTTCCGTTGAAGTTATGGGACAATGTGAAGGAACGCAGCAAAGGAAAAGACCGGAGTTCAACGGAGCTAAACAGCTATATTGAGGCATTAAAAGTAAGGCTGTATCAGATTCACAAGGAACTTCTCTGTCGGGAAGCCCTGATTACCCCAAAGAATCTTCTGATAAAGTTATTCTCTAAAGAGGAACGACATCTGGTTTTGCAGACCATGCGGAAATGTATTGATGACTGGACTTCCCTGATTGGTACGGAGTACCAGCCCTCCACCATTTCACGTTATAACAACTGTTATGAATCGTTGCAGACAGTCATCAAGAATTTCTACAGGAAAGAGGACATTACATTTCATGAACTGAATGGGGAATTCATTGACCGGTTTGAGATGCATCTGAGAACGGTACGCAAGCTTTCCCAGAATACCCTGACCAAGTATATGAGCTGTTTCCGCAAATTTCTCGGACTGGCCCGGGAAAACGGATGGCTGGAACTGGACCCGTTGGCCGGAAAACGAAAGCGTCTGTTTCGGAAGGAAGAAACGTGTCCTACGTTCCTGACCCTGGAAGAACTGAAACGGATTATGGAGAAGGACTTTTCCACGACACGTCTGAACACCGTGAAGGATTTTTTCCTGTTCTGTTGTCTGACCGGCCTGTCATACATTGATGTGAAGACCTTGTGCCCGGCACATCTTTACAAGGACAATGAGGGGAAACTGTGGATACACAAGGCCCGCGTAAAGATTACTACTCATAAGGAAAGCTGTACCTGCAATGTTCCGCTTCTGGAACCCGCACTTGTCATTCTGGAGAAATACAAGGACTGGAATCCGGAAAATCCTGAAGGTCCCTGTTTCCCGATTCCGTCGAATCAGAAGATGAATGAGTTCCTGAAAGAGATAGCCACCCTATGTCGGGTGAACAAACGGCTCACCGTTCATGTGGCCCGGCACACGTTCGCGACGACTGTTACCCTTGCTAACGATGTCGCCCTGCAGAATGTGTCGAAGATGCTCGGCCATTCTTCAACCCGCATGACACAGCATTATGCCCGTGTGTTGGACAACAGTATCATGAAGGACATGCAGGATGTCGCCCGGGTCTTCGGATAATCAGAAAAGGCTATACTTCACAACGCACAGTGAGGTATAGCCTTTTACATAAGGAAAAGTTGTCTGCTTGTATGGATTGGCCACGTTTTTACCGGGATTATCTCTTCTTCCCTTTTTCAATCAGTCTGATAACATCCTGTCTTCGATAATAGGTTTTCCGGTCAATCTGGGAGAAGGGCAAGGTACCGTTGCTTCTCAGGGCCTGCAATGTTCTCTGCGATATGTTCAGTGCCATGCATACTTCCTGATTGTCCATCCAGTCATCCAGACTTTTTGAGGTTTGCCTGCTTTTGAGGTTTTCCAGTTTTTCTTTCAGCAGTCGGATGGATGTTGTCATTTCTCTGAAAGTACCGGCTTCAATGTTTACGATTTCCATAAAGTATAGTTGTTTGGTTTGAGGCAAAGATAGACGGTATGGGCCGACCGGCCAATATCATGTCATCAGATGGCATCAAAAGTCATCAGATGTCTCATGTTGCCTGTTGCAGGAACCGGTCTTTCAGAAATATCCGATTGTTGAATCTGGGAGGTACAGCCGTGTTCAGGAAAGACATGTATTATACTTCGTTATATTGCGCAATTTCGCATAGTACTGTATTTCAGTGTATTTACTAAGTTTGCACCAAAACAGAACGTATGAAAGGAAATACACTGAATGTAATGTTCTTCATCTTGAAGAACAAGTTGTTGAAGAACGGTGAAGCACCGGTTGTTCTTCGGGTGACAATCAACGGACAGCGGGATGAAATCCGTATCCAGCGCTCTATACCGGTGGAGTTATGGGACAATGCGAAGATGCGTAGCAAGGGAAGGGGGCGGAGTTCGGCAGAGCTGAACATGTATATTGAGACACTGAGGGACAGGATATATGTCATCCATAGGAATTCTGTGTATGATGGGGAAAGACTGACTCCGAAGAAAATCCTGGATATTCTCTATGCCAGGGAAGGACGGCATCAGGTTCTGAAGGCCATGAAGGAATGCATAGACGGATGGGCGGCTTCTCCCGGGGATTTGCATCCTGCCACCCTGGCACGTTACAACAGGTGTCACGGATTGGTGGAGACAGTCATACGGGATGTTTACAATAAGGAGGACGTCGCATTCTCCGAACTGGACAGGAAGTTCATCACGGCATTTGAAAGATATCTGAAGGAAACCTGCGGGCTGGCCTGGAATACGGCGGCTAAATATCTGGAGTGTTTCCGTAAAGTTCTCAAGGTGGCTCAGCAGAAGGGCTGGATGGAACATGGCAAGTTTTTGGAAGAACTGGGACAGTTGTGCGTAAAGGAGAAGACTTCCCCTTCTTTCCTGGACTGGGATGAACTGAAAACAGTGATGGAAACGGATATGCCGTCCGGACGTCTGAAACGGGTGAAGGATGTGTTCGTCTTCTGTGCGCTCACCGGACTTTCCTATCAGAGGGTAAGCACCCTTTGTCCGTCGCACCTGTTCAGGGATGACGAAGGAACACTGTGGATTTGCAGGACACGTGCTGAAGGAGGGGAGGCTGGAGACAACTATATAAGCCGTGTTCCTCTTCTTAAACCGGCAATGGTCCTGCTGGAGAAATACAGAGGTTGGAATCCGATGAATCCGGAAGGTCCGTGTTTTCCTGTCCCTTCAGTCCAGAAAATGAATGAATACCTGAAAGAGGTTTCGGTACTATGTCGGATTTCCAAGAGGCTTACCACCCAGATGGCCCGCAATACGTTCGCTGCGACAGTCACCCTGGCCAACCGGATTCCCAAAGAACACGTCGGGGAAATGCTTGGCTATTCTTCCGACTATATGTTGCGCCATTATATGCAGGCTCTGGAGAGGAATTCCCAAAAGGCATGAAGCGGATATATACAAAATATGATAAAAAGTGAAAGGCTATACTCCAATGGATGTGGTGGTATAGCCTTTCCCATAAACGGAACTGGATGTGAGAACGCTTCTTTTCGATTCAGCTCAAGCAGACATAATTGACAAGAATGAGTACCACTAAGACGCGGTTTATACTGAAATAATGATCCTTTTGGCAAGCCCTGAACCTATAGAAGCAAAAACTAACCAGTAGCATCACCGTCAGAACATTCGGTTCAATATGCCTGTCTAATGTGAATATTAGATATAGTCTGGGTACTCAAATCAGGCTTCTAACCAGCCAGTGAGTGATTTGCTGATGCTCACACATCATCTAGCAGTCGATATAAACCCAAATAGCAGTATACCCGTTTATATGAAGCCATTTGGTAGCGAAAATCCGAACAGCTCTACACATTCATCTAGCTTCATGACTTTTGTAGATAAGACCTGATATCATCATAGAATTCCGAATCAAAAGGTTGAAGGTTAGAATAAAAGAATCTGACTTTAATATCCGATTTGATGAGGTTCGAATTTACAGAGTTAAGATAATACTTCAGTTCAGCCAGTTCTGCAAACAACCATTCATGTTTTTTTTGTATCCAGATACATAAGAAAGGGCATTTCTTACCTGTTCCGTCAATTCGGACCAAGTCCGAATTACACCTTCTGTTGTCTTTAAATAATTCATATTGGATACACTCCTGCTGTGTGCCTTCTTTTTTTAGAGGATTGCTGCTGCTGTTACATAGTCCTTTAGTGGCACGGATATTCAAGCAAGGTTCTTCATTTACAGCCATCGCAGCCATAATTTCAGTATTCAAGAAGATGTCCACATAAATATTTTCCTCAATCGGGTGTTCGTCCAATGGAACACCTTTTATCGGATTAAACTCGACATCCAATTTATATCCGTCCGATATGAGATGCGAAATCCAGTGAAACCGGGAAAGAAGGCTCATTTGAGACCGGTTCTGCTTCAGAAGATAGTAGTCTATTCTATCATTTGCCAGATCCAACAAGTCAGCCATACGTATAAGAATCATCATATATTTAATACTGACCAACTCTTCCTTTGCCTCAGACTTCAGGCTATACACGTGTATGCTATCCCAACCATGACTTTCTGAAACTTTTGCAATCGTATCAGCTTCAACTTCTGAAAGATGAGACAAGATTCCTTTCTGCCAACTTCGGATGTATTTAGCGCTGTCTTGCGGATGGGTACTTCTGACCTTGTTCTCAAAAAAATTGAAAACCTTCTGAAAAGCTTCTACTTGCAATCTACCGATTTTTTTCCGTAATTGAAATATTTCTGCTAGAGAAAAATGGTCTTCTTTAAAAGTCCTAGTGACATCATTCTCTATCTTTAACATTTCATCCATCCATTGACTGATTAACACTTCTGAATCCGGATTTGATTCATTGAAAGACGCTATATTCGGATGAATCACCATACTGATGTCATGCAGATAACAAGCCTGGAATAACAAGAAATAATCCGTTGATTTTATGTTTAAAAAATCAATGTTGTTAACCATTCTCACCACATTCTTAATCAGATTAATGGCATGCTCATGGTTGTGAAGCGTGTAAGCGTTCAGAAACTTAGAACCATTATGCCACAAACTTTTCACAAGCCGATGCGTCTGGATGAGCCGGTCTATTTTCATCGGATCTTGTACTCGTTGCCTGAAAATAGTCAAAGCTTCTAAGATACCCACGTCAATTTCCATCTTTTCATTCACGTCCTTATAATCTAATTGCTGTAGGAAGTGAAAGAAATCCTCACAATTGCATTTTCGGTTCCTTAGAATGGATAAAATACGTAATTCATAATATCTTACCGGTTTCAGATCCGTATGTAAGATAGTTAGGCTGTCTTCAACCCTGATTCTGCAAGCCAGCGAAAAGCAGCAGTTAAGTATTTTCCGTTTGAATTCCGATGAATTGATAAAAATAAAGTCCACCCAATCAGGTAATTCAATCCAACATTCTTTCTTCTTTTTCTCCTTATCCTTATTCTCCTCTGCTGGAAGAAATGTTTGTTTTCCCCAAAAACCTTTTTCGTTTATAGTATGATCTTGATAGATTGCATCCAAGAACACCTCAATATTCTGAAAAGGGAAAGTGCGTAAAAGTAATTGCTTCAAGGAAGCATAGCTATCTGTTTGTTGCAGAAAATGGGTTTGTTCCAATAATTCAGTAGTCTTATAGTAATACAGCGCTTTGAAATTGCGCTGATTCGGACAGTTATAGCTTGCTAATTTCTTATCAAATGATTGGATATTGTGACAGAACTCCTTTAAATCATCGGAAGTCATTGCCTTGGCAAACATTCCTATTTCAGCCTGGAAGATTTCCTCCTCAAATTTATTAAATATTTCTTTGACGGCTTTGTCTTGATTTTCATTTGCCTCCATACCCAATGTCGTGATATGGAAATGATCATAAAACTCTGCTTTCATGGACTCATCAAACTGACCATTGATGATAAGTTTCAATTTCCGTTGCCGATAAATGAAATATTTCAAATATCTGGATAGCCATTTTATTCGGGTTTCGCCCCATTGCTTTTTATTAGGGTCCTCTTCTTGTTTCTTTTTTACCTCTAAAAGTTGGTTTTCTACTACCGTTTGGAGTGCATTGAGTTTCTTCAGGGATACATGTTCGTCCACTTCATCAATATTTCCATGTATCCAACCTCCCATTGAGACAGGTCGTTGCACCAGGAAGAGCCCTTCCATTCCGTTAAACGCCTCTTCAATGGTACAGATTGTACTTTTCTCGTCTTCATGAAATTTTATTTGGTAGTTAATTTTTTTCTGAAAATCCAGGTAAACTTGATTCAACTCCGGCTGTTCGTCACACTTGGCCGGTGATTCCTTGATAGTATTGTTTAGTCTAGTTATCAGTGCTTTAAAATTTCCTTGGTTAATCCCTTTAGCAAAAATAACCGAGTCATCCACATAAAAATAGGCATCTGATTGTTTCAACTCTTCGGTTGATGCCATTTTGTCCGCAATGTCAATCATACATAGATTCCCGAAGAAATAAGATTGAGGCAATCCCTGAGCAATTCCCCTGTTCATGAAAACCTCCTTAAAAGACGTCGTGTCCGTATTCGGATAATAAACATCCATCCACCCTCTCAGAGAATCTTCCTGAATCTTGAAATAGAGCAGTTTTACAATGGCTATCTTCAAGGTTCCCAAATCGTTCTTATCGGGATATTTAGGAATTAATAGATTCAGGATGAAATGATACATCCTGGCCGGGTCTATGGAAGGAAAGAAATCTGCTAAATCAAGGTTGATTACCGTATCATATTCTCGTGTCTTTAAATATTCCCGGCTCTTGTCTTGGATAATTTTAGAATATTGTCGATACTTTTCTGTCCAGTTCATAAAAAGACTATCTACACTTTCACTCGGCATATTACCAAAAAAATTATGTGGAATCATCCTTGAAAGCTCCGATTTGTTCCGCACGCCTTTACTGTCATCAAACATCAGTGGAATCAGTAAAGCGGCCATACAGATTTGGTCAATCAGACTTGCAGTATGTAGCGGTCTGTAAGTAACTACCTGTTTTCCGTTTTCTTCTTTTAGTTTCTTTATCTTATAGTATACTGAAACGGTAAAAAAATCATCATCTTCTTCGTTCAGTATCTTCTTTAATTTCTCCTGGCATTTCTCTATAACGTTCTTGATTGTTCCGTCAAAGTCAAATTTATCCTTCAGCAGATAATAGCACTTCAGATCCTCTACCGATAGAAGATTTTGCTCACAGATGTAGGAATCCAGTGCATAAATAGCCTTGTAAATGTTCCGTCGGTGCGTGATAGTATCAAATAGACTCATGTTAATTCTGTTTTAAGGTTGCATTATATTTCTTTTTTAATGATTCAACGAGGTCGTTAAACCAATTAACAGCTTTGTATAAACCACTATCTTTGCCTTTCCCGTCACCTTGACCAGATACCATAAGCTGAGTTTTTTGTTTCTTTCCTTCACATAAGTACAAACCAAAATGATAGTGGTAGTTTCCTGTCCGTTTTTTAAATATGGTATTGAAACTGTCTAGATTGAGAGAGGCACTGATGATGGTATCTTTACATAAGAATAAGCGTAAAATACCATCAAATTCTAGTTCTACACATTGTTCCGTTATAAAGCCCTGTAGAGCGGTTACGTCTCTCACTACCTGATCCAGAAAGCTACACCAACCATTCAGAATCTGGTCAAAAAAATCTATCTGTTGCTCAAAAAATCCAAAGTTATAATGGAAATTCTTATTGGCCGTAATGAAAAAGTGCAGTCCTGTCATGTAGTCGAAGTTCGCATTTTTCCTCATCGAAATCTGTTCTTCCAGCATTGGATCAAAAAGCATCAGTGAAAACAATTCTTTCTGAGCTAGATACCGGGATTCATATTTGGTATATCCCTTTTCGTCTTGTGGATTTCCATTGGCTTGGGGCTCATCCTCAGCTGGAGCCTGTTCTAGCTCGATAAAGCTGATTTCAATGAGCCGGCTCAGCATCTCTCTGGAAAACTCTTTGAGTGAAGGCTGAATGACGTTTCTTTCCAATTTATCTTTTTCCATCGCCTTTTATTTTTTTAAGTATAGATAATATGCAGAATAATCCTTGAACAGCGCAGGAATCGTTGCGCATTTCAGACGGCATCCGTATCTAAGCAGGCTACGGTGTAAGTGATAGAAAGCACTTATTCCAGCTTTATCATTATCATGGACCATCACCAAATCAAATCCAGATAATTTATCTAGTTCCGTTTCCGGGATAGTCGTTGCACTTTGAATGGCAACAGCAGGATATCCTGCCGATAGCATAGCCAGACAGTCAGTAATTCCCTCCATTATATATAATTTGCTTCCTTCTTGCAACTTAGCTAGTAAAACCATATTGTAAAGCTGTTTACGTGAATTGCACAGCATTTTGAACCGAGGTATATTTTCGTTTGTGCCCAAGTAGCGAGATTGTAAAGCCACCAGTTTGCCTGTTCTGTCAAAATACGGTATCAGTAACGAAGGAATATTGATGGTTAATTGTATCTTGTTGTTGTCTCTTTTTAACATTTTACATTTAATTAAACGCTCTTCACCAAAGGTATTCATTAGAATCTCTTTCATTTCTGTCGAATCTTCTACCGATTTGATTTTCATCTTTTCCACCACTTGGGCCGACAGTTTCCTTTCCGTAAAAAGAAACTCCTTTCCTTTGGCTTCCAAATCAGCTAGGTTTATGATGGCCGAAGCCACGTCACCATCAAAATCAGGCCTACTTTCTTCCCTGTCGATAACAAGAGTTCTTCTGTGTCTGAGTTTAGGTCTCTTTTTTGTGTTTTTCAGGTTAGTTGAAGGCATGTAAATATGGTATTGTTCGCAAAGCCACGTACACGCTTCTACAAACGAAAGATTACATTTTTCTTCCACCAGAGAGATAGCATCCCCACCTTTATCGCAAGCAAAACATTTCCATAAATTGTTCTTAAAGGCAAGGCTGGGCCTTTTGTCCTGATGCATAAAGCAATGAGCCTGATGCATATTGACTTCCAATCCTAGTCTTCTAGCCACATCCTCACAATTCAGTTCGTGCAGTTTTTTTATTGTTTCAGGAGAAATCATAGAAACCTTTTGATTTTAAAATTATCTAGATATTTATCATTTTTTTCTTTAAATTGAGACATCCTTTCAGCGTGGACTTTTTTAGTTAATCACACATAACTCTTTATTTGATAATTTCTATATTTAACGTAAGTTCAATATAAACGAATAAATATTTCATTGAAAATTAGAAATATAACAACAAAAAGTGTTAAATCTATAGTACTCAATTATAACATTTAAACGATTACTGTTATGTTCTCAAAATTTAAAATTACAGAATTTTTTTGTATGGCCGATAATTTTTGCAAGGAATTTGTATTGCAGTAGGGAAAATATATGATTGAAGACAAGAGGGCTAGGCATCATACCAAGAATACAGAGACTTATGGAGAAAATGAAAATGGCCATTAGGGTGGTCGCAATCCCCATATTATATAAGCGAAGTCGCATTCTCCATTCTACGAGAAACCTGTTATATAGCATGCTAAACAATTCATAATTTATGGATTGTGCAATAGATTCAGGTTGTGTACCCTATTGTGAAGCATGAACTGTTTCAGATTGGGCCTCTATTTCAGATTTTGGTTCTGTGCTATTGTTCATGATTTATTGATATTTGTAGGTAGCTTATATTTTAACATTATCTATCCCCTCCGGTTATTCAGGTACTATTACACCATCTTCTTGAAGCTACAGGGAAGTGTTTCATAAAGTGTGTCCGAGGTAAATTTACCCAAGGAGTGATGTACAAATTTAATTTTTTATCTTGTATCAAAATCGTTGATTTTGTGATGATGCCGGACGAAAAAATGGGCTTTGTTGAGGAGTGGTGCGTTAGCAATATAAAGGTGTCTGGGAGTCGTTATGCAAGTGTGTTTTTTACTACTTAGCAGACACACTTTGGGGAGCAATATCCAATCGCAAAATTACAACTAGACTATATAAAGTAAGAATTAACTGAAGTACATCTTGAGTACATATTATAACAACATGAGGGTGCACTTCAAAATGTACATTTTGAAGTGCACCCTCTTTCCCATAAATAGAACTGGATGTCAGAACGCTTCTTTCCGGTTCTTTTCCAGCAGTCGTACGATATCGCTTTCCCGGTATAGGATTTTTCCTCCTATCTGGTAATAAGGCAATATGCCGTAGCGTCTGTAGTCCAGCAGCGTACGCTTGCTCAGCTTGAGTTTTCCGGCCAGTTCCGTATCTGTCAGGTAGTTTTCCCCGTCCAATAAGTGCCGATTGTCCGCCTGCAAATGGTCTATGAGGTCCGATATCCTTTTCATTTCATCGAAGAAATGAAGCACTTCCTTGTCTGATTTGGTAATGATTGTTCCCATAAAATGTTCTTTTTGGTTTGAAACAAAGATATCCGCATTCTCATGCCGCTGCAAACCGCCGGAGCTTGTTGTCATCAGATTTCATTAAATGTCATCAGATTTCATCGGACCGGATTCCGACTTCCAGTCCTTCAGCTTGTTCTTTAATACCTTCATGTCCTCCGTGACTTTCCTGTACGTGATTCTGGCATAGGCTTGTGTGACCTTCAGATTGGTATGTCCGAGCATTTTGGAAAGCGTTTCTATCGGAAGCCCGTTTTCCAGACAGACAGTCACGGCAAACGTGTGCCTGGCTACATGGAATGTGAGGTTCTTTTTAATCCCGCACACATCGGCAATCTCTTTCAGGTAG
>ERZ791819.302-NODE-302-length-29107-cov-11.476938_pt1 | contig 29107 bp, 36 predicted proteins | sample MGYA00510301_ERZ791819 | MGnify/ENA primary metagenome ERZ791819 (study PRJEB30046, sample SAMN00791999) | human gut metagenome | study: EMG produced TPA metagenomics assembly of the A metagenome-wide association study of gut microbiota in type 2...
TTTGCCACGACCTATCCTCACAGAATAATGATACGTCCGCATGGTGCGGTTCTGCCCACAAGAATGGGAATAGTTGAGATACTAACGGAGCTTTCCAAAGCCGTCTGCCTGCTTGTAAAAAACGACACACAGTAAAGGGGGGTGCATAGATTATGAACAATACTGATGTGCCTATTTGGGAAAAATATACGCTGACGGTTGAAGAAGCGTCCAAATACTTCCGCATTGGCGAAAAGAAATTGCGTAAATTAGCCGAAGAAAATATTGACGCTGGCTGGGTTATCGTGAACGGTAATCGTATTCAGATTAAGCGAAAACAATTTGAAAAAATCATAGATACATTGGACGAAATCTAATGTCATTGAGCCGTAGATATGGTATAATAAGGTATAGCGTATCACGGCTCATTCCATGACGGAAAGGAGCTTTACACTATGTCTAATGTAAAACGAAAAGACAGTAAAAATCGCAATTTGCGTAATGGAGAGAGCCAGCGAAAAGACGGAAGATACGTTTATAAATATACCGATATATACGGAAAGCCACAATTTATCTATTCTTGGAAACTTGTACCGACAGACAAGACACCTGCTGGAAAGCGTGATGATATATCGTTGAGGGAAAAAGAAGCACAGATAAAAAAAGACCTTAACGACGGTATCGACACAGTCGGTGGTAAAATGACAGTCTGCCAGCTCTATGAGAAGAAGAACAGCCAAAGAAAGAACATTAAAAGGGCTACTGAAAAAGGACGACAGTATCTTATGAACGCTCTGAAAAACGACCCATTGGGTATGAGGGCGATTGATACTGTGAAGCAGTCGGACGCTAAAGAATGGGCTATCAGAATGAGTGAAAAAGGATATGCCTATAAAACGATTGATAACTATAAGCGTTCCTTGAAAGCGTCATTTTACATGGCGATACAAGACGACTGTATCAGAAAGAACCCATTTGACTTTAAGCTAAGTGATGTTCTGGAAGATGATACGGAGCAGAAAGTTATCCTTACACCAGAGCAGGAAGAACGCCTGCTTGCCTTTATGGAAAAGGACAAGATTTACAGCAAGTATTATGATGAGGTTGTGCTTCTGCTGGAAACGGGACTTCGTATTTCTGAATTTTGCGGACTAACGACGCATATTGATATGCAGAACAGAATACTCAATATAGACCACCAGTTATTGAAAGACAGCGAAATCGGCTACTATATTGAAACGCCTAAGACCAAAAACGGAAAACGGGAACTTCCATTGACAGAACGGGCTTATCAAGCAATCCAAAGAATACTAAAGAGCAGAGGAAAAGCACAACCGCTGATTGTAGGTGGTTACAGCAATTTCCTATTCTTAAACCGTGAGGGCTTGCCTAAAGTTGCAGGAAACTATGAGGGCATGGTGCGAGGATTGATTAAGAAGTATAACAAATATCACACGGACAAGTTACCGAACATCACACCACATTCATTCCGACATACTTATTGTACGAATATGGCAAACAGAGGAATGAACCCTAACACTCTGCAATATCTCATGGGACACGCTAACATAACCATGACACTTGGTTATTACGCACACGGTACATTTCAATCTGCAAAAGCGGAGCTGGAAAGGCTGGCTTGTTAATATCGGAGCTTATATTTACTACTCATTTACTACTTTTGGTTGCATTTTCATGCTGGTAAATGCCAGCTTATGCAAGGTATCTTCCAAAAAGAAAATACCGATAAAGCCCTAAAATACGGGATATATCGGCATTTACCAACTTATGAAAAGATAATCAGAAATTTAGTAAGTTTTTAATAAAAATTATAGTCAGAAAATCCCTGATAAAAACTATCCCAGCATGATTTGATCTTTTTGGTAAATTTATGCCAAACTCCTTTTGCATTAAATCCACCATCAATATACATAAGTTCTATATTTGATAAACTAGTGAATTTTTCCATTTTATCATCTCTCCTTTGAAAATATACTATTAATACCCTAACAGAAGCTTTAAACAAGAATAACCAAAGCCTACACCAGCACCTACCCAATAGCATACGTCTTCAGTTTTAATTTTTCCACCTTCTACAACAAGCAGTTCCTCACTACTTATACATGTAAATGTTGAATCCATAAATCAACTATCTCCTTCCATTGATTTTTTCCTACGCGCGCTCATAGGATTTATTTATATAAACCGGAAATCCCGGAATATACCTTATTTATCTTACTAATCTACTAAATTTATCTTACTCAGGTCGAAATGCAGAACACTGTCATCATCAACAACAATTTTTGCCTGTGCAGCCATTCCACTTTTCAGATTTCCTTTTTCTCCATCCTTATTCTTTATCTCCATATTTTTACATTCTACTTTTACAATGTAATATGCATTACCGGTATTCTGGTCTACAGTCACATCTTTTGCAATTTCTTTTACTGTTCCTGTAAAATATCCATATTCACTTGACGGATATGAAGCCATCTCAAATTTTACTTCCTGATCCGGTTTTATTTTTGCTATGTCAGAATTTTCCACATACACCTGTGCAAAATAACCTGACTGCTCCTTTGGATATATCTGTCCTATGGAATCTCCTTCCTGTATATATGTTCCATTTGAGATTTCCTTATTTGTGTAAAAATATCCTGATGATCCTGCCTTTATGGTACAGTTATTATTTTTTATATCATAATCTTTTAAATAAGCCTCATACTCCTGCTTCTTATCCTCATAAGTAAGAATTTCAGCCGACACATTTCCTTTTTCCGTAAGAATCTTTATATCTGAATCATCTGTATTATTAGAATTTTCTGTCTGCTTCTTTTGAAGTTCTACAGAGGATATATTAGATTTAAGGCTTTCTATCTGTTCATTTGCAGTTTCTATCTGCTGTTCTATTGTTGAAATCTCATTAGACTCAAGATTAGACAATGCCTGATTTTTTTCTGTATCCACCTCTGCCAGTTGTGATGAATCCATTGTGGTTTCATCCTTTTTATTGTCATATTGAAGTGCTGTATAATCATATGATGAAATATAACTGTTCACCATTGAATAATAATATGTATCGTTTTGGTCGAATGTGTTATTACGCGATATGATACATTGCTTTACATTGTTAAGTTTATTAATTTTTTCATTATACTTATCAATAGAATCATTGATAACTGTAATATTTTCATCGTATACCTCCCCAGTTTTATTCTTTTCCTTTCCTGCATCAATTGAAGTATTTAATAATTCTTTCCTGTCTTTAAATTCTGAATAATACTGGTTATCAGACATTGCATCAAATTCAGAATTATCTCCGTCAAGACTCTTCTGATATGCATTTAGTATGTCAAGACGCTGCTGTACACTATCAAGTTTACTCTTATAATCTTCGATAGTACTTCCAAGGTTTTCAATATCTACCTCATACAGTTCGTCTCCCTCATTCACATACTGTCCGTCCTTTACCGACATTTTAGTTATCTTTCCTGTAACTGCACAGCTTACTGCCGTACTGTCATCGTCACCTCTAAAGACACTATCAGCTTTTACTACTATATCCATCCTGAAAAGATACATCCAGATCAGGGCTATTGCCAGAATTGCACATATTATATATATGGTGTACGGCACAAATCTGTTTGGCTTAGAATCATATACTTCCGTACTGTCACTTATATCCTTTAAATCCACAATTATAGGTTTCATAATTTTCCTCTTTTCATAATCGAAGTTATGCGGTTGCTTTAACATCCACAGTATCAAGCGACTGCTGTTTTACAAGCTGTGCATATTTGCCGCCCTTTGCTACCAGCTCTGTATGATTTCCACTTTCTATTATCTTTCCATCTTCCAGCACATATATCTTATCGCAATTTTTTATAGTGCTGAGTCTGTGTGCTATAAAGATAGTTGTAACATCTTTTGAAAATTCACTTATTGTCTTATCAAGTGCTCTTTCAGTTATTGCATCAAGATTACTCGTAGCCTCATCCAATATCAATATATCCGGTTTTTTAAGCATGGCTCTTGCTATAGCCAGCCTTTGCCTTTGACCGCCTGACAGGTTTGCTCCGTTTTCCTCCAGTCTTGTCTCATATCTGAGTGGCAGTTTATTAATAAATTCATGAGCCTGCGCCTTTTTTGATGCCTCTATGATGTCATCCATCGTTGCATCATCCAGTCCCAGTGTAAGATTTTCAAATATTGAACCACTAAACAAAAATGTTTCCTGTGGTATATATGCAATTTTGTCTCTAAGTGTCTCTATCTGTATATCTTCTATATTATTATCATTTATCAGAATATTACCTGACTCTGCCTGATATAAGTGCAAAAGCAGTTTCGATAATGTTGTTTTTCCTGAACCGCTTTCTCCAACAAAGGCAATTTTTTCGCCCTTTTTTATTGTAAAATCTATATCCTCAAGTACCCTCTGCCTTGTTCCGTATCTGAAATTCACATGTTCGAATTTTATATCCCCGGCAAGACTTTCGGGTGCCATTTTTCTTTGTTCATTTTCCTGCTTTTCAGCTTCAAGATCAAGTATTTCCCCCAGTCTGTCTGCCGCTACGACTGCAGTCTGCATCTGCGGCTGCAGATCCACCAGATTTTTTACAGGATCAAGGAAATATGCCAGCAGTGAATTAAATGTAATAAGTGCACCTATTGTCATGTCTCCGTTTATAACACTGACACCGCCTGCCCACAGGATAACTACACCACCTATGAGTTCTACGAAAGTTTTCAGTGACACTTGTATATTGTTAGCCCATGTGAGATTGAATACACTTCTTAACAGTTTTACAAATTTTATCTCTGTTTCCCTGTTTACTTTTCTCTCCGCATTATAAGCCTTTACAGTCTGTATTCCATTAAGAGACTCGACCATATAAGACGTAAGCTGGGCATTATCTTCCATTTCTTTTCGATTAAGTTTTTCATACCATTTATTAAATCCAAGTACGATTACTGCGTACAGTACGATCATTATGATCGTGATAAAAAATAATTTTGAATTCTGTATGTATAAAATAATTGCTCCGGCAACAGCCATAAGTGTATCTATCATTATGGTAAGTGTTGCTCCCGATATGGCATCCCTTACCTTTCCTGCATCATTAAACCTGGAGATAATCTCTCCGACCTTCCTTGTTCCGAAAAAGTTCATCGGAAGTTCCATTACATGCCTGTAATATCCCAATAATAACGCAATATCCAGTTTCTGACTAAGATACAAAAGTAAATGTGACCTGAATGCATTAAGGATTACCCTGAAAAGATTGAGAAGTATCACTCCTATTGATAAAGTCATGAGCGTTTTCTTCAATCCATCCGGAAGAACACTGTCTATTAATATCTGAAAATAGAATGCTGCCAATATTCCAAGCACGGTATATATAAGAGATGCTAAAAAGATCTGAAATATAAGTTTCTTCTGTGGCATGAGCAGATGAAAAAATCTGGAGAAAATTCCTTTTGTCTCATCCTTTTTCTCAAATGTCTCATTCTTAACAAGAAGGATAAGGATACCGCTCCACTGATATTTCGGAGGTTTTCCCTCATCATGCACTTCTCCAAAAAACTCCTCCGGGGTAAGTTTTACAATACCTTCTCCCGGATCTGCAATGACTACCGTCTTTTTCGTTATTTTATGAATAACAACATAATGCAGTAATGCTCCATCTACTATAACATGTGCTATACATGGTAATGGAAACTCTGAGAAAAATGCTTTTTTATCTCCCTTTACTCCTTTGGCGCTAAATCCAAGTTGCTCGGCTGCTTTTATAACACCGTATGCATTTGTTCCCTGCTTGTCCGTACCGGCAACTTCACGTATTTTGCTGATACCTATTTTATATCCATTCTGTCTACAGATGGTTGCAAGGCATGCAGCTCCACAGTCGGTTATATCATGTTGTTTTATACAGTAATATTTCATCTTTCAAATCTCTTTCCAGTTTTTAATAGAAATGCCGGTATTAATATTCCTAAAACCATTCTGTTTACAAATGGTAGCAAGACAGGCTGCACCACAGTCGGTGATGTCGTGTTGTTTTATGCAATAGTATTTCGTGTTTTCACCCTGTTTCAACAAACCAAATCATCGCATAAATATTTAATATCCTCCACATATGCTGATGGTAAATATACACTATAACCATTCGTATCTTCTATTAGTTCTATAGGTGTTGCCAGCCAATCTTTATATTTATTACCAAACATAAATCTTGTAGTATTTTCTTTCTGTATAATAATTTTTCTTCCCCATTTTTCTCGAGATATCCGTTCAATTTTTTTTACAATATTATCTTCCGTTTTTAATTTTATTTTTTGAGGTTTTGCCATCGAACTAAATATTATTGTCATCAATACAACAAAGCACGTATCAACAGAAATAAGTGCAATCATAAAAATTGGTACTAAAAGCTCTCCACCATCTGCCACCAGTAGCAAAACTGCTACTAACAAAATCATTGCTCCTATTCCCATAAAATGAACAAAATATCTATTAAATGTTCTCATTATCGCTTTCCTCCCTATCAAGTATAATTCACCTCTTATACAAAAAGAGGTGAATTATACTATACACAATTAATTAAGTATTATATAATCACTTTAAACTGGTGTATATGCTCCGATTGTTGCGCCACCTATTGCTCCCGCTGTATAACACTTCCATAATTGATTTCCAGTCAAATTGCCTGTCACAATACCCTTTGCAGCACCAACAATTAATCCTCCTGTTCCACCAAGAATTGCACCTGCTAATGCCCCTGCCAACAATCCTCCCTCAACCTGTTTCAATTTATTCTTTTCTAATTCAATAAAATTCTTCACTGTATTCTCCTCATTTTTTATTTGGCTCATATTAACTATATTTCCCTTCTGTTAGTTTAATCCCAAAGTGAATATATTATAGCGCCTGCCGCACCGCCTATTAATCCTCCCACAACTGTCCCAACAGGACCTCCGGCTGTACCTACAGATGCACCAATTTTAGCTCCTATATAAGCACCTCCTCCTGTTGCAATAGTTCCACCTACCAAATCCCAATTAATTCCGCCTTCTACGATCATAACCTCATCGTACATCATTTCATAAAATCCATTATTTAATACTATTTCCATTGCTTTAAATCTCCTTTTCTTTAATAAATTTTGTTTACACCTATTAAGAAAAGTGATATACTTTACTCGAGTACTTTTCTTAAAAGTGCTTGTGCTTTTAAACTCTGATGGTTGCGCAAATTTATCAGAGTCCTCTTTTTATATAAAACAGTCTACTTAAAGCAAAACTATTTTATAACGTAACTTATAAGATGTTTGGGCTAATTCCCACATATACATCTATCTCTGTGTTTTCCGGATTCAACATGTCCGTTTTCTTCGTAACATTATAGCCTACTGTTATAGGCTGTAATCTACGCTCCATTATGTATTGATTCAACTGGTTGCATGCATCCTGCAACCCCATTGGATGACCTATATATGATGCAACAACAGCATTTACTATCTTAATCTGGTTCTTGAAATCAAATTTATCCATTGATTCAATGCTCTTATCTATAGGCATAAGCAATTCAATATCAATCTCATCACCTTCAAGTTCGTAAGTAGCAGTTATAGGATTTCCTACACGTTTTGCACCTGCACTCTGAATATAGCTTTCCATTTCTTTCCCTATATTCTCCAGTTCTGTCTGTTTTAATTTCCCTCTGTAACTAAGAAGATTAGTTACATTCAATTCCTGATTTTCTTTAATTTCTAACATTTTACTCCTTTGGCGCTAAATCCAAGTTGCTCGGCTGCTTTTATAACACTATATGCATTTGTTCCCTGCTTGTCCGTACCGGCAACTTCACGTATTTTGCTGATACCTATTTTATATCCATTCTGTCTACAGATGGTTGCAAGGCATGCAGCTCCACAGTCGGTTATATCGTGCTGTTTTATACAATAGTATTTCATCCTTTTATTATTCCTCTGTTTCTGCTTTTTGTAACTAATACCAATAGTAACTTTTCTAGAATGACTGCAGTTCATACATATTGAACTGCAGTCAGATATGATATTTTACACAAGTAAAATGATATGTTTTGAATTCATAACGTTAGCCTAAATTTTGGCTAAATATATTATCATACTTTATTTTTTTCTTCACACTAATCCCAAAAAGTAATGTACTCAGCCTATGTACTTTTCTTAAAAGTGCTTACTTGTTTGGAGCTCTAATGGTTTTCGCAAATTATATCAGAGTTCCATTTATATAAAACAGACTGTCTTAGACATATCCGATTTCTATCTGATTTAATTTTAATATGCTATTGCATCCACACAACTAATAATCCAATAAACCATAAACATAATAAAACCAATTCCACAAAATTCCTTTTTGAAGTTGAATTTATTAACATTGGCTTCATCTTTAATAATAAACACTGTTTTGGCTTTAAGTATCACTATTATGGCAGCACTTATTACAAATATAATTTCTGTTAAAATTGTATATCTCCCGCTCGGTATATAACCCGATATTATCGCTCCAAATAAATTAAATGCCATATGCAGATAAATCGCATACCTTATTTTACCGGTAATAAGTACAATGTTCGCACACACTATTCCCATAAAAATGGTATATAAAAACTGTTCCAGATTTGCATGAAGCAGACCAAAAAGCATACTGCTTATTAAAATTGCTGTAACCTTGCCATATGGAAGTAATTCTTCCAACAGCACCTTTCTGAATAATAGTTCTTCAAATACAGGCGAAATGATTACAACACATACAAGGAGTATCCATGCTGGTACATTTCCTATATAATTTTCAACAACACCCACATTTTGTGTATGAACCAGATATCGCTTAATAAACTCAAGTATAATATCCGTAATTCCTGACAATATTGTTGTGCCACCCAATAAAACGAGCAGATATCCGATGCCATCCCAAACCGAGAATTTTTTATTTAACGATATTTCATTTATATTGATTTTCTCGATTTCTTTAGTAAAAAGTCTAAAAAAATAAAAATATCCCACGCTGGCGATGCTACCACAGATAACCTTAATTGATTGCATATCCAGTGGTAAATTTAAAGTTTCCATAATTACTAATACTACACCGCTTAATACGCTTGACAACAACATAGGTATAAGCAAAGCTCCACTTATTTGGCTAATTTTTTTCATTCTTAGATTATTTCCTTTTCATAAGGTAACCTAAAATAAATACTATTTTAGGTTACCTTCCATAATATTATCCGTATATATGTGATACACCCTCACAATAATAATGAATAACTCGTCCTACATAATATCCCATTAAATGGAACACATTTTTTCCACCATCAATATTCAACATATCGTTTTTTGTAAGTTCACAAAACATATTCAATATCCTCCCTACTATTTACATTTTCTGCACGGTTTTTTAAAACCATCAACTACTCCACATATGAAGTCATACGCTGGCTGAAGCAACCCGATCCAGCCTAACCCTTTTCCACCATCTGTTGTCATAGTCTCATTCACAGTCATTTCAGTAAAACGATTGTTTACTTCAAGATTCATATTTCCATCTCTCTTTCTTAATATTATTATTTCTCTTATGCGCATTGTTGAGAATATATATAAAGCAATTTCTTGCCTCATACCATATTTAATTGTTTTGTCGTACAGCAGTGCAGCATATTTTATACCGACTGTGTTTTATAAAGCCAATTTCTAATTTTTCCAATCAGATACTTTATGGGATTAACTAATGGTCCTGTTACGCATCCTCCATTAACCTGCATAAGCATGGTGTTATTCATTGTTACCAATCTTTCTGTTGTTTTCATCATCTACTCTCCTCCCGAATTCATCTGAAATTCTTGCCTATAAATTTTTCAATTGCATGGCATAAATCCCAAGCAGAAAGTAACATTCCGCCTCCATCATGTTTCATCAATTCTCTTTCGTCTAATTCAACAAACATCGCTTTTCTCCTTTCGAGATTAAACATATCATCATACATTTACCATTTCAATGCTTTAGTGCTATTTGGTAAGATTTCGGTGCTATTTGGCAACAAATCGTAAAAAATACTTTAATCTTTGATTTATTTTATTTATAATACAAATATAATCTATATGGAGGCTGCAAGTATGTATTTAATTTACAAACTTTACTTTTCCTTAATTAACAATCTTATAATTGTACTGTTTTTATTTCGCTTCTCAGAAAATAATATGCACACTGTCTTTTCCATAAAAAGAAAAATAATAGTTTTTACTCTTGCTTCACTGTACTCTATTGTCCCATTATCAAGATTTGACTTAATTATTTCTAATGTCTTTTTCTTATTGACACTTTATTACCTGTCTGATTTTAAACTTAAACAAAGTATTATAATTCTTATAAAATTTGAGGTATTACTCCATATAGCATCTGCTATTATATGTTTTTTACATAGCCTGCTATTTTCTGATGCTCAATTGCTATATGATAATGTGATCTATCAGGATTACAAATCCATTCTTGTGGAAATAATAGCTTACGTTGTTTATTGTCTATATTGCAATCTTTTCAAATCAAATACCATCAAAAACATGTACTTGTTGCTCTTCAATATTACTATTTTAGGCATTTGTTTATTGTTAAGCTACATAACCTTGTACATCTGCTACTCACTTCCAAAATCCTATATGCTTTCAGCTATTTTTGCCATTATTTTCGTACTTATTATCATATGTATTTCACTATATGATAAATTTCTGGCAGTCATTGAAGAAAACACCAATTATCGGTTCAAACTGGAACTTGATAAAATTGAACAGGTATATTCTGCCAAGCTCGACGATAAATTAAATCAGCTCCATTCTTTAAGACATGATATGAAAAACCATCTGATAGTAATTGATGGTTATGCTTCACAGCACAATGATAGGAAAATTCATGAATATATTCATAATATTTCTGAGGATCTTTCTCTGACAAATACTGTAGATTCAGGCTCTCATATCGTCTCAGCTCTTATAGCTGAAAAAGAGAACAAGGCAAAATCACAAAATATCAGATGTGAAATTAATATAAGTATACCCGGTATTAATATTGACGATTTTTCAATTACGACCATAATAGGTAATCTGTTTGATAATGCGATAACAGCAGCCTCTGAGTGTGAACATGGCTGGATCAGATTCTCCCTAACCCAGACCGGCTCATATATGAATATAGTTATTGAAAATTCCTACTCCGGAAATATTATAGAAAACAATGGTGAATTTACATCTACCAAAAATGACAAGGTCTTACCTCATGGAATAGGCATAAAAAATGTCCGTAAAGTCGTTTCCAACCTTAACGGACACATTGATTTCTCTTATGCCAGCGGATATTTTAGCGTAAAGGCAGAACTCCCTAATTATAGTTAAGTTCCTGCTCCTTTATAGTTTAATTTATCGTTTTTTTAAGTTATAATATTAAACATAAGGAGACACGGTATGAATAATTACATTAATATTTTTTTAGAATTTTTATATCTTCTTTGTAATGCATTCTTGCTATTCAGAATATGTGAAGAAAATATGCACAATAAAATCAGCATTCCGATGAAGTTATTTTATATTATAGTATTTGTAGTTTTTCCAGCCACAATACATGCTATCGGGATATTATCATATTTTGCTCCTATCCTATTCATGCTTATAATTTTTAGAAAATTAAACAAACTACTGTTGAAATGTTTATTCAATTATATAGCTATATTATTTCTATTTATACCAATTGCCACTATACAAACTTTACTATTAAATGATGCACATTTTGCACTGAGTTCTCAGGAATATTTAAATTATAAAACCACAACCATTTTTATAGTTGTTTATAATATTTACATACTTTATACCAACAATATAAAAAGAAAATCCAGTGCATATTTTTATTCATATGCATTTACAATTATTATATTGGGATTAAGTATGTTACTTGGCTACATTACGCTTTCAATATGCATTGAAAATCCAAACTCTTATAATTTGATTGTTATTTTTTCAATTATATTTTTATTCCTTATCATATGCATTTCACTATATGATAAATTTCTGGCAGTCATTGAAGAAAACACAAATTATCGGTTCAAACTGGAACTTGACAAAATGGAACAGGTATATTCTGCCCAGCTCGACGATAAATTAAATCAGCTTCACTCTTTAAGACATGATATGAAAAACCATCTGATAGTAATTGATGGATATGCTTCACAGCACAATGATAAGAAAATTCATGAATATATTCATAATATTTCTGAGGATCTTTCTCTGACAAATACTGTAGATTCAGGCTCTCATATCGTCTCAGCTCTTATAGCTGAAAAAGAGAACAAGGCAAAATCACAAAATATCAGATGTGAAATTAATATAAGTATACCCGGTATTAATATTGACGATTTTTCAATTACGACCATAATAGGTAATCTGTTTGATAATGCGATAACAGCAGCCTCTGAGTGTGAACATGGCTGGATCAGATTCTCCCTAACCCAGACCGGCTCATATATGAATATAGTTATTGAAAATTCCTACTCCGGAAATATTATAGAAAACAATGGTGAATTTACATCTACCAAAAATGACAAGGTCTTACCTCATGGAATAGGCATAAAAAATGTCCGTAAAGTCGTTTCCAACCTTAACGGACAAATTGATTTCTCTTATTCCAGCGAATGTTTTAGCGTAAAGGCAGAACTCCCTAATTATAGTTAAGTTCCTGCTCCTTATATGCTCTCCTTATCTTGTCCAGATGAAGTTCCTTTATCTGATCATGATATTTCCTGCTCAAAGGGACTTCCATGCCTCGTCCAAAGCATACCACATCTTTTTTTACTTCTTTAATGTAATTAAAATTGGCTATATACCCCTGATGTGTATACATAAATACATCATTATCCAATCTTTCATATACATTTTTCAGAGGCTCATAACAGCATATTTCCTCATCCCTTTTATGGAATACACACTGATTTCTGCGTTTTTCTATATATATTACATTTTGAAGGTCTATGAGAACATCTTCATATCCGGATTTAATTTTTAGATATCTTTTTTCCGCTTTTTGTGCATTTTTACGATAATCAATCTGAATTCTTGCTTTTTCGATAATGTGCTTTACCTGTGTATATTTTATCGGTTTCATAACATAATCAAGTGCATCAAGTCTGAATGCTTGTATCGCAAATGCATCATAACTCGTCACAAATGAGATACATACCCATGGGTCGATTTTTCTTAATGCATCAGCCATCTCAATACCTGTCATACCGGGCATTTCCACATCAAGAAACAATAAATCATATTCCTTACTCTTAGAAAATAAATTATTCATGAGTTCTTTTGCATTATCATAGAGATCGATGCTTACATTAACATCCATTTCATTTCCGTATTCACTCACAAATTTTTTAAGTTCATTCCGAAAAAATTCTTCATCATCGCATATTGCTGCTCTTATAGTTTCGTATTGCATATATTAAATTCCTTAAAATCCCCCTATAACCACCTTACAGTCCTTCTAAGCGTCTTACAGTTACAATGTCATATATTTATGTAATTGTCGCGGTCTACCTCTATCACGGTATAGTAATTCTTTCCAAGCTTTTTCCTGACATTTTCCTGTATTGCATTGCATATATCATCATCTGAGGTGATATAGCCGAATGGAACTGCAATGTCAAAAACCAGATTCGTATGTGTATCACCTCTGATAATACGGAAATCGTGCATATTTATGTGCGAATCAAGCCCTTTTATCACAGAGAGCACATCGGCCTTCAGTCCGGCTACCTCCTCATCCTCTATCGCTACCGGGTCCATGTGGATGGTCACTATACAGCCCAGTTCCCTTCGTATCTTACGCTCCAGATTATCGATTATATCGTGCAGCTCGACCATATCCCCGTCCTCCGGCACCTCTGCATGAAACGATACTATCCTGTGTCCCGGTCCATAATCATGCACCATAAGGTCATGCATACCGAGTATGTTTTTGTCAAAGTCCAGTACCATCTCCCTTAGTCTCTCGACAAACTCTGGCTCCGGCTTTGCTCCAAGCAGCGGGTCTATCGCCTCTCTGGCTGATGATATCCCTGAATAGAATATAAACAATGACACAAATACACCGCCTATTCCATCCAGATTGAGTCCTGAAAAGTGCGCTATGAGTGTGGCTGCAAGTACTACAGATGTAGCGATACAGTCTGACAGACTGTCCCTGCCTGTCGCTTCGAGTGTTGATGAATCAAGCTTTTTTGAAAAATAGAAATTGTATACCGCCATGACGCATTTTACAGCTATTGATGCCAGTAGTATCGCTACAATAAGCCATGAAAACTCTATGTCCTGCGGCTTTATGATTTTGCCAAAGGAATCCCTGAACAGCTCAAAGCCCATGATGAGTATGATTGCTGCAACTGCCAGTGTAGCCACATACTCCATCCTCGCATGTCCATATGGATGCTCCTCGTCGGCTCTCTGTGCCGCCATCTTGAAGCCTGCTATCGTGATGATTGATGAGCCTGCATCTGACAGGTTGTTGAATGCATCCGCAGTGATTGAGATTGCACCGCTAAGCATTCCTGCAAAGAGCTTGCCGGCAAAGAGTATGAGGTTTAAAAATATACCGACTATACCGCACAGCATGCCATATTTATTTCGTTTTTCAATGTCTGTTTCTGTCTTTGGCATTTACTTTACCTCTATTTTTATTTTATATCCTGATTTACAGCTTATTTCACCGCTCCGAATCTGTCGAACGGGTAATATCTGAATATCGCTTTTGCAAGTATATCGTCCTTGGACACATATGTGTGCTCCCAGACTCTTGCGTCTGATGAGCCATTTCTGTTGTCACCGAGCAGCAGATATGAGTCCTGTGGCACCTTAAACTCGTAAGGTCCCGCATTTACTGTCCACGGATCCTCACCGCTCTGGTTTGACTTGAGATAATCCTCCTCAAGCGCCTCACCATCTATATACACCCGGCCGTCCTCTATGGTGACTGTCTCTCCCGGCAGACCTATTACACGCTTGATGTATTTCTCAGAAGGCGAATCCGGTGCATTGAATATGACTATATCCCCTCTCTTTGGGTCAGAAAATGTATATGCGAGCCTGAAGCCAAATATGTCATCTCCAATCTGTATGGTGTTCTCCATCGAGCCTGACGGAATATTTGCATTTATAATGACATAGTTCTTTATGAGTATTGCCGCTACAATGGCGAATGCGATTGTTAACACCCAGCTTAAGATTTCCTTGACAGGTGATGTTTTTTCCTCCGGCTTTTTTGGCTCCATCTCATCGGTTGTTTTTGTGTCTTCTTCGTTGTTTAAGTCTAATATCTCCATTTTCATGTTCTCCTTATTCATGCCTCAATAAGTGTTTGATAATATATGTCATGGCGGTACAGCCTATGGTGCCATCCACCACTTTATAAAGTCCTTCCTTGTAAAATAAAGACTTGTAAGCCCGTAATCTGCGATTTCCCTGTCTGTAAAGGTCTTTGCTATATACGCATTGATTTCATCCGGGAAGTCTCTCTCGAGGCACCACTGTGCCTGCAGGCTCATTGGCTTTTCCAGCTCATATTGGTGCACGAGCTCGCCTCCAAAATCTATGATACTGTTCCATCTGGATGCATTGCCCAGTATCCTCTGCTTGATATTTTCTATGATCACAGCTCTCGCAATCCTTACCTTTTTGTACTTTTCGGCGCGCTGCAAAAACATTGCATTGCGGTTGTGGGTATTTATCACCAGCTCCATCGGGTCTGTCAGCTCATTTGATACCAGACAAAATACAGGGTCCAGATCATAATACTCCGGTCTTAGCACGTAGTCGTTTCGAAACGTTGCTGCTGTCTTTGCCACGGTTAGGTCTGCCGATACATCCGTGTATATGATGCCCGGCATGTCACCCATAACATACTCCATCGATGTGATATACGGTGTCATAAACTGCCAGAAGGCTCTGATATTCTGCTCAAATACTATGATATCGTATTTGTCAATAAACTGACCATAATCATAAGGGTAGTTCTCCCTATAGTGTGCAAAAAGTGCCCTCTGCATGAAAGCTATCTTTATTTTCCGCCCGATAAAGCCGTTTATTACTGTCCTCACCGGAACCTCTACCTCGCGCTCCTTTATATATACAAGCACCTGTACAGCTCTGCTTACCAGCTCGTTTTCCGCCTCGTATTCACATACCAGCCGTTTTCTGCCATCTGACAGATACTGGCCAAGTGTAAGCGGGCTCTGCCCAAAGGCATCTATGATAATCTGTCCTATATACTGGCGGAGTTCTATAAGCTTTTCATCGAAGGCTGCTCCGTCTCTTGATATGCTTATATTTAGAAACCTCTTTTTGATATTGAGCTGATATGAGAAATTGTCTATCCATGATGGTGCAAGCCCCAGTATGTCTGTAGCATCTGACACAAGGACTCCCTGCTGGTACAGCGTGGACTTATGAAAATACCCCTTGTGCTTTGGATGATATATGGCAACATAGCCCTCAAGCAGGCTGTTATCCACTCGTATGATATTCATGCCAACAAGCTCATTCATCGGATAGTTCCACTTTGCCTTTGGCTGTGACAGGCATACCTCCCTCGTATCACACCTGATATTTACAGGTATAGGCAGTGTAAGCATATAGTGCTTTATGGTTTCTACTATAAAGTCAAGATCTATATACGGCGCATATGATGGTTTTACGGGGATAGAGATGCGTGTGCCCGGTGTCTTTTTCTGCGATATGACATACTCTATCTGTCCGCTCTCCCCAAACCACTTTGCCATGACCGGTGCGGTATCCTGCGGATTGCTTATGTTCCAGGCAGTGTTTATGACCTTATCCTTTTTCGACTCGATGAGCACAGCCTTTGAGACTGTAAAGCACGAGCACAACCCAATGCCATAGTGGGAATACGGCTCATACTTAAGCTGCTGATTGAAGAAATCTGTGCTTGTATAATAGCTTGCCCCTATCTGTGCGATAAAGTGCTCCAGGTCATATTCATTTATGCCTATTCCATTATCCTCTATCGTAAACAGTCTTGTATCACTGCTGTACGTGATGTCTATGCGTGGCTCATATATGGCCCTGACATCGCGCATCTGGCTTGCCTGCTCCATCTCAAGGAACTCCGTGCCCCAGCTCCACTCAAGCGCCTGCCGCACATTGCAGGCATCCATGGCATTGAGCAAAAGCTCCCTGATAAAGACCTTCCACGAAGCATAAAACTGCTGGCTTGCAATAAGCGGCAGCATATTTGATTTTCCTAACTCTACATCGATGCTTTTCATGCTTTATCCGACCGCCCGTAATAGCTGCCGTAGTAATTGCCATAGTACCCACTGACATGGCTGTTTTTCTTGTTGTTTACCTTGTTGAGCACAGCTCCCAGTATCCTCACTCCCGATGCCTCGAGCTGTTTTTTCACACTCTGTATCATCCTGGCGCTCGCCATGCCCTGTCCTATCACTATTATAGCTCCGTCACAATACTTTGCTACAACTGCCGCATCTATGGCAGCTCCTATCGGTGCACAGTCTATAATTATGTAGTTAAAGTGCTCCTTGCCGAAATTAAGAAGCTCCTGAAAGTATTTTTTCTCAAGAATCTCTGTCGGATTCGGCACAGACGGCCCTGCAAATATCATAAAAAGGCCCGGTATTTCCGTGCCATACATCACTTCCTCAAGACGTCTCTGACCGGAAAGATAGTGTGACAATCCGCATATCTCCCCTCCACTTGCCGCTGTGGCACGCAGACGCCCTGCAAGAACCGATTTACGCATATCAGTATCTATGAAAAGCACTCTATTTCCTGACTCTGTAAGCGACCGCGCCAGATCAAGTGCCACGGTGCTTTTGCCTTCATTTGGTACAGAGCTTGTCACAAGAAGCGTGCGTATATCATCCCCGCAAAACTGTATATTTGTCTTCAAAGCTCGAAGTGATTCCTTCATCGTATAGCTTTGTTCTTTTAGCTTGCCAAATTTTACTAATTCCATCTGCCCATCTCCTGATACAGGCTTCCTTATGCTGAAGCCGATTTCTTTTTTCTTTTCTTTCTGTGGCTGCCTCTGCCATGCTTTCTGCCCTTTCCTTGCTCTCCGTCATCTTCCGATTCATCGAGCGGAAGTGTACCAAGCACGTTCATGCCAAGCTTCTTCTCCACATCCTCTGTATCTATGATTGTATCATTAAACAGATAAGAAACCACTATAACCGCAATCGACAGAAATGCTCCCGCAAAGGCTCCTATCACTGTGTTTTTGCCGATATTAGGGCTTACCGCGCCTCCATCATCATATCCGCTCTGGATGATAGTCGGCGGATCCTGCTTCATCTTTTCCGCTATATATGCTGATGCGACCTTTGCTATCTCATCTGCTATGGTCTTTGCCATCTGCGGATCGGGATCCGTTACTGTGATATTGAGTACTCGCGAGTTGGACGGATTGTCCAGCGTCACCCTGCCGCCAAGTGTCTTGTAGCTCTCATTCAGATTCAGATTTTCTATGACCTGATCCAGCACCGGACGTCCCTTTACTACAACTATGTAATCATTTGTCAGGCTGGTGCCTGTCTGGATATCCGCAAGGCTTGTGATGGATGTGCTCTTTGAAAGTACATAAAGCTCAGATGTCGATTCATACATAGGTGTAATCATAAATCTGCTTATCGCAAATGCCACTGCACCTGTCGCTATCGTAACAAGAATTATCCACTGCCAATATGAAATTATCTCAAGAAACAGATCCTTTAAGTCTATCTCTATCTCGTTGTCAAAATCCTGTTCTCTCTCCATTATTTATCCCCGCATTTACACTGATTATCTTCCGTTTATTATATTTTCCGGTGTGGTCTGCATGATTTCCTGCGCGTAGTCATCACCGAACTTCTTTGCCACGTACTCATAGCATTTTTTCATGTTGCAGACGCGCTCCTTTGTGCCATGGCTGTCGCTTGCTATTACATCAACAAGCCCTGCCTTCAAAAGCTTCTTTGTATATCTCTTGAAGTGTCTGCCATCTATGCCAAGCACTGAGTCTGCATTGACCTGTATGAGCGCTCCCAACTCCTGCAAATCCTCTATACGGCTTATATCACTGAGACATTCATATCTCTCCACATGTGCTATCACCGGTATATATCCTGCAAATATTGCTTCGCGCGTCATCTTGTATACAAATGAGTATTCGCTGGAATGTGAATACTCTGTGAGTATATACTGTGTATCTGCCAGTGTATGACACAGCCCACCATGAAAGGCATCTATCATATCGGTTGCCACATGATACTCTGTGCCGAGCTTTAATTCTATTCCAAGCTTATTTGCATATGGCATCAGCTTTTTATAGTGTCGCTCTATCTTTTCAAGCGGATGCTTAAACATTCCATGGCGCAGGTGCGGTGTGAGGATTATACCTGTGATGCCCTGCTTTTTGGCTATCTTGAGCATCTCTACCGATTCCTCGAGCGACTTTGAGCCGTCATCCACTCCGTATAATAAATGGCAATGTATATCTATCAAAATTCATGGTCCTCCGTTTCGTTTTCCTGAACTATTATTATACTATATACAGATTTTTCGTGCAATTCTTTAGATATTAAATTTTTCTTCTTTTTTGTTGGGAGGGCGTGGCGTAAGCGCCGGGCATCCGTGCATCGCACACACACTCCCGCGCCTGCTACGCTACGCTGCTAAGAGAGCTGTACGAATTATGCCTTTGGGTGGTTCTATGCTTGACGAAACCGGCTTTTATGCGCCGTCCGTGGCGCATAACGCCTTGCCCGGCCGTCCATGGCCGGGCATTTCTGTTTTTCTTGGGCATAATTCTACAGTCTCTAAGCTGCTTCGCTATTCGCCTGCTCGGGAGTGCGTGTGCGCTGCCGGATGCCCGGCGCTTACGACGCTTGTGACAATATTCCTGTCTGTTGCCATTTTGGAAGATTCCGATTCATTGCGATTTCAAGTTTAACGCTTTATATACCTTTGATTCTTGCTATTAGGCTTATCTGGAATAGTACGTTCCACCGCCCCAATATTTAATGCAGGATCCATATAATTCTTTCTAAATGTCTCACGTGATTTAAGCCCTAGCTGTTCCATCAAAGAAACAGCTGTATATGGCACATCGAATTCCATTATCTCAAGCAAACGTTTTACATATTCTGATTCATCATTAATGGATTTACGAATTTGTTCATTCACTTCATCAAGAATATCATCTATACACTCCAACATAAATTCAATAAAAACATTCGAGTTTCCATTTACGTGGCACTCTGAAATTGCATTGTAATAATCATTTTGAAATTTTTCTATCTGGCTTTCTAATGGTATATAGGCAAATACTGGATTCCATTCATTTAATAACATGGTATGCCATAGTCTTGCAGTTCTTCCATTGCCATCTGAAAATGGATGAATAAATACAAATTCATAATGAAAAATCGCTCCCATTATCAATGGATGTACCTCTTTTCTATTTGTACTCATCCAACCGAATAAATCTTGCATTAGTGAAGGTACAAACTGCGGTGGCGGGGCCATAAAAATACAGGTATCACCATTAAAAACACCTTCATCACCATCGCGAAACCTTCCTGCGTCATCTTTTAATAGGTATTCCATAATTCCTTGAACTTTTTTCAGATCATCTAAACTATATGGATTTACCTTTCCAATCATTTCATACGCTTTGTACGCATTTTTAACCTCTTGAATCTCCTGCTCTGGTCCAAGAACCATACGACCATTTATGACATCTTTTGTTTGTCCTATAGTCAACGAATTGGCTTCAATTTTCAATGATGAATGCACCGATTTAATTCGATTATTTCTCCTTAAATGTGGCTTATTATCCAAATTGTGGTATATCTCTATTCTCCCTAGCTTAGTCGAAATAGATGAAACCAGATTAAGCATTTTTTCAGTTATAGTATATGGTGGTTTATATTCTTCCATAAAATCGCCTCATCTTGCTTATTATCTTGCTTATTATCTTACCATAATTATATATCTTTATACAATATCCATCTACAAATATCCACAATTTTAATACCTTCATACTGATAATTTTTATTACCATTTTTTGAAAATAATTCTTTTTTTGGTAATAGATTCTTTTTCCCAAAGAATCCTAAAAAGGTGGACTGCTACACATAGCAATCCACCCTCTGCCTTATTACAATTAATTTGTAACTATCCGATTTGTCTGACGAGATTTATCATTTCGATTGCACCGAGTGCACAATCATATCCTTTGTTTCCGGCTTTTGTTCCGGCTCTTTCTATTGCCTGCTCGATGTTTTCGGTGGTGACTACTCCAAACATTACCGGGATTTCTGACTCGAGTGATACGGATGCGATTCCCTTTGATACCTCGTTGCACACATAATCATAGTGGCTTGTTGCACCTCTGATTACTGCTCCGAGACAGATAATTGCATCGTATTTTCCACTTTTTGCCATCTTCTTTGCGATGAGTGGTATCTCGAATGCTCCCGGCACCCATGCTACGTCTATGGTCTCCTCCGGTACGTCATGTCTTACGAGTCCGTCCTTTGCTCCTCCTAAGAGCTTTGATGTGATAAATTCATTGAATCTTGCTACTACGATTCCTACCTTGATTCCATCCTGTGTCATTTTTCCTTCGATTACGTTCATTTTTTGTTCTCCTTATGTTTTTTATTTTTACTCAGATGAGTTTATCTGCAATTATTAACTATTTAGAATTTGTTACTATTCAGAATCCCCGCACACATTGCAAAAACGCTCGATGCGGTGTACTAATATGAGAGTATATGTCCCATGCGGTTCTGCTTGGTTTTCAGATAAAACAGGTCGTGCGCTGTGGCGCTCATCTGGATCGGCACTCGCTCGCTGATTTCCATGCCAAACTCTGAGAGCTGGTATACCTTGTCAGGGTTATTTGTGAGAAGGCGCAGGCTGTGTACGCCAAGCTCTCTTAATATCTGTGCTCCGATATAGTACTCGCGCTCATCTCCGGCAAAGCCGAGTGCCAGATTTGCTTCGAGTGTGTCCATTCCCTGCTCCTGAAGCTCATATGCCTTCAGCTTATTTATCAGGCCGATGCCTCTGCCCTCCTGACGCATGTAGAGCAATATTCCTCTACCCTCCTCGTCTATCTGTCTCATGGCCGCCTCAAGCTGCTGGCCGCAGTCGCAACGCTGTGAGCCGAATACATCTCCTGTGAGACACTCTGAATGTACTCGGCAGAGCACATCTCTTCCATCTGCGATTTCGCCCTTTACAAGTGCCACATGATGCTCTCCGTTTAATCTGTTTACAAAGCCATATGCCTTGAATTCACCGTATTTGGTAGGAAGCTTTACCTCTGTGACACGGTCAACGAGCTTTTCATGAATCTTTCTGTATTCCTGAAGTGCCGCTATTGTGATGAACTTGATGTCCCACTTTTTTGCAAGCTCCATGAGCTCTGTTGTGCGCATCATGGTACCGTCCTCGCGCATTATCTCGCAGCACAGTCCACATTCCTTTAGTCCTGCAAGCCTGCACAGATCGACTGTTGCCTCTGTGTGTCCGTTTCTTTCCAACACACCGTTTTTCTTTGCAAGAAGCGGAAACATATGGCCCGGACGTCTGAAATCCTCTGGTTTTGCATCATCAGAGACACATTTCATTGCAGTGATTGAGCGCTCTGCTGCTGAAATACCTGTTGTTGTTGAGACATGGTCTATTGAGACTGTAAATGCTGTCTCATGATTGTCTGTATTTTCCTGCACCATCTGCGGAAAACGAAGCTTCTTTACATATTCCTGCGACATCGGCATGCATATCAGCCCCTTGCCGTGCATAGCCATAAAGTTGATGTTTTCTGTTGTGGCAAATTCTGCCGCACAGATGAAATCGCCCTCATTCTCTCTGTCCTCATCATCTGTGACAAGTATTATTTTTCCTGCACGAAGCTCATCAAGTGCTTCTTCTACTGTGTTGAATTTCATATTTTATATCCTCGTCTTTCTATTGTGATTTTATAGCTATTCAATTGCGCGTTTTGTTAAAAGCCGTATTTTGCCAGGAAATCTCTTGTTATTCCATCCGGTTGTTTTTTATTTTCGCTGGATTTATGTGAAGCATTTTCCTTAATTGTCTGTGCTCCTATTATTTCCTCCGACTGCCCTTTAAATAACAGCTTCTCAACATATTTTCCTATGATATCTGTTTCCAGATTTACGACAGCTCCCACTTTTCTGTCCTTTAACACAGTCTGGCTTACAGTGTGTGGTATCGCTGATATCGAGAAATTATCCTGTGCAACCTTTGCGACTGTGAGACTTATTCCATCGATTGTGACGGAGCCCTTCTCGACTATATAGCGCATGAGCTGTGGTGCGGCCTGTATTGTATACCAGATGGCATTGTCATCCTTTTTGACCTCCACAATCCTGCCTGTTCCGTCAACATGTCCCGACACTATGTGCCCGCCAAATCTGCCATCTGCCGCCATCGCACGCTCCAAATTGACATGTGCTCCTCTTAGCGCATTTGCAAGCGATGAGCGATTTAGCGTCTCGTGCATGACATCCGCTGTAAACGCATGTGGCATGAGCCTTGTGACTGTGAGGCAGATGCCGTTTACTGCTATGCTGTCTCCGACCTTTGTTCCATCGAGCACTTTTTCAGCTCTGATTGTAAGCACTGCTGAGTTTGCTCCACGTGAAATTGTATCTATTGTTCCAACTTCTTCAACTATTCCTGTGAACATTTTGTATTGCCTTTCTTTTTAAGTATTCACAACATCACTCTCGATGAGGAAATCATCCCCAAGCTTTGTTACCTTACTGTTTCCAAGCATCACGGCATGTGCCGGCGAGTCGGTTCCCATTCCCTCTATCGGTGTTTTTGCATTCGCTCCGCCGAAAAGCTTTGGTGCAATGTAAGCGTATACCTTATTCACAATCCCACTCTCCAGGGCTGACCAGTTAAGTATGCCGCCTCCCTCAAGCAAAATGCTGTCTATGCTTCTTTCGCCGAGCTTTTGCATGAGGTCATTTAAATCAATATGACCATTTTTTTCAGCTACATACAGAATTTCTATTCCGTTTTCTTCAAGCCGTGTTATTTTTCTGTTTTTTTGATAATTATTGTTTTCTTCTATACTGTCTATTTCAGTATCAGGTAAGGCTTCTGACTGTGCGGTTTCACGATATCGCTCACTGACTGCAACAATCGTCGGCACTTCCTTTGCAGTATTTACTATCTGCGATTCCAGTGGAAGCTTAAGGTGCGTATCGCATATTATGCGGATTGGATTTACTCCGCCCTCGATTCTACATGTAAGCAGCGGATCGTCTGCAAGCACTGTTCCTATTCCTGCCATTATGGCTTTATATCTGTGACGCAGGTTTTGCACATGTTCTCTCGCTTTTTCTCCTGTTATCCACTTTGATAGCCCTGAATATGTGGCTATCTTTCCATCCATCGTCATGGCATACTTCATAGCGACATATGGACGCCCGGTCTGTATGAAGTAAAAGAATACTTCATTCAGCCGGTCGCACTCTTCTTTGAGCACATTCGTGATAACCTCTATCCCATGCTCTTTAAGGATTTTGATACCACCTCCGGCGACAAGCGGATTCGGGTCATCCGAGCCCACATATACTCTTTTTATACCAGCTTCTATCACTGCCTCCACACATGGCGGCTGCTTGCCATGATGACAGCAGGGCTCGAGAGTCACATACATATCCGCTCCCTGTGGCGATTCCTTGCAATGTTTTAACGCATTTCTTTCTGCGTGCAGCTCTCCGTATCTCTCATGCCAGCCCTCTCCGATTATCCTGCCGTCCTTTACTATCACAGCTCCGACCATCGGGTTTGGCGAGGTATATCCCATGCCGCGCTTTGCAAGCTCAATCGCCCTTCTCATATATTGTTCATCAGTCATTTGAGTTCCTTTCCTGTCCTTTTTTATATTCCACAACATACATCTCGAATTCGCTTCTTACGAAGCTTCTCCGCAGTTTACACTGCTACAATTCTCGATTTATGTTGTGTCGTCAAATGTTCGCATATCTCCTTTCATGCAAGCATGCAGATATATATGCTCCATTTTACCTCTTTGTTCACTAAAAAAGCCCCAAACTAATATCGTTCAGGGCTTAATGATTTCAAATATCATAATCTCAAATAAATATGCACTGGCTGCATCTCACCATAAATGAATTTTGATACAAAAAATCCGGAATGTATAAAACACTCCAGAGTCACTATCATATCCACATCTTCTTTCATCCAGACTTTACTGTCGGCCTCGGAATCTCACCGAATCATGCCTTGCGGCTCGTGGGCTATACCACCGGTAGGGAATTGCACCCTGCCCTGAAGAATAATTATTTAATTAGCTTACGCTAACTATAGTAAACCTTTGCGGTTTGGATGTCAAGATTATTTTCAACACTTTGTGCATTACTGATTATTTATTTATGCTTAATAGCGTAAACGTGTAGGCTACACCTTATTTTGTCACCAAATAATTAATTTAGAGCAAACCATGTCTCTCAAGTTCGCCCTGTATTCTATTATCATCGAGATGATTGTATACTATCTTAAAAATTTTCTATCAATTAAGTTTCCATTTCTCCGAACGGAACACTGCCCTTAATTTACTTGGACTTTCCACTCTGGTAACGGCTGTCTGGTCCTATATGACAAGTCTGGTAATTCAGGCACTGAAAACCTTAGGAAAAAATAATGTAACCTCGGAAGTTATCCAGATTCTTTCAACAAAACTCTCTTTATCAGAAAAACAGGCTTGTCTGAAAGAAGCAACGGAATCTACCGACTGGGTTTATGATACAATACAACAAATATGCGGAGGTAATACTCTATGAGAAAAATTGCATGTCTGCCAGATGATGACCGGAGAGAACTCTTCCGAAATACCGCTGATAAAATGGGCTTAAATGATGCTATTGTAGAAAAAGACTTCTGGGTATGCCACAACGATATTCCAGACATTACTATGATCTCTATAGAATGGCTCAGACACCAGTAAAAGATGTTGCCTTCTCTCACATAGACCTTCTGAAAACAGTCGTTGATTTTAAAATGAAATTCTCCCTTTTCGGAAAAGTGTTCCTACTGTATATAAACTCATTTTTATACGTTTTCCACCATTTTTATTCATTTTTCCATAATGGTGAGTCCGTTTTACACTAAGTTGTCGTGCAATTTATTAGAATGGAATTTTTGAAAGAGCCAGCACCTTGAATGGGCTGGCTCTTTCAATGTCACCTGTAATTGACAAACTTGAAGTTTCCATTTATTTCTTTTTGCGGTATTTGGGTTCAATACCTACTACATACGCTACCATAGCCGCAATACTAATAAGCATTGCACCCAATATAGGTATAATAATCAAACCCGAATTCTGCCCATCTAATAAAGGCAATCCAATTAACGTAAACAAAACACCATACACGCACCACAATATGCCCAAAGCACGATTATAGCCTTTCACATCTTCTATGGGCGCTACCTCAGCATTTGCCCAAAAACCGAAAGGTTTTGCTTTCTTGGAATTAAAATCATAAATGCCCATTACAATAAATAATACGCCGATTATTACCCAAATAACAAATGCTATTAATCTTCCTTCCATAATATGTATCCTTTCTTTGTAGTTCTGTAGTCGAGTAGACTTACACCTCACAATGTAAGCCCCTCACAGAACCGTACGTGCGGCTTTCCCGCATACGGCTCTTCATAATAATATTTACAGTCTCAAAACAAGCTGACATAAATCTTTGGCATTGCCAATGGATAATATTTCAGCATTTCAATGAATCCTTCTCTTGTATAACTCTTTCTGTCACTTCGTCTATTCAGCACCTTAAACAGAAGTTCTCTCACTTGTTGTTTGTAGTTTGAAATCATTCTGCCATTAAAACTTATGCCATAGTACCTATAATGACCTATTAGTTTCAGATTTAGCATACCCATTAGTTTCTTTAGCGGTTGGTCTCTATTCGCATATAACCATACCTTGATGTCTCGAATTTTCTGTCTGAATTTCTTAGAACTTGTCTTTGGCATTATATATGGCATACCTTTGCGTGAACACCCACAATAGAATGTGAATCCCAGAAAATCAAATGTTTGTAATCTGATACACTCACCGCTCTTTTGCTTTGCCCTTGCAATATAAGCACCGCTTTGTAAGAGACGACTTTTACTATCTTCTAATTGCAAACCGAACTTTTCCATTCGTTCTTTAAGAAGCTTGTAGTAATTCTCTGCTTCCCATTTGTATTGAAATCCTGCAACAAAATCATCTGCATATACAATTAGAAAGTTATCTCCCTTGCATTCTTTGGTAATAATAAACTTATACCATAGTGTCAATACATTGTGCATATATATGTTTGCTAGGATTGGACTTATGATATTGCCTTGAGCTGAACCTTCTTCATTCACCATAAGTTCACCATTATCCAGCACTCCCACTTTAAGATACTTCTTGACAAGACCAATTATGTTGGGGTCTTTAATATAAAGTTTGAGAAACTTGATAATCCATTCATGCTTCATATGGTCGAAGAATCCTTTGATGTCAGCATCCACAATATAGCAGATTTTCGTGTTGTTTAATCTCTTATACAGTTCTTTTATTGCGTTATGACATCCTCGATTTGGTCTGAATCCGTACATGCAGTTCAGAAATCTCGGTTCATAGATAGCTTCCAATATCTTCTTTAATGCTAATTGGACTATTTTGTCCTCATAGCACGCAATTCCTAATGGTCGAAGTTTTCCATTGCTTTTAGGGATATATACCCTAATTGATGGCTGTGGTTTGTATGATTTTCTTTTCAGTCTTTCTACCAAGTCATCTATGTTTTGCTCCAGATTTCTCTCGTACTCTTTCTTAGTAATCTCATCAACACCGACTGCTTTGTTTCCGTCTAATTCTTTGTGACATTGCAAAAGCATTTCTTTATTGATTAGATGATACAATGATGTGAACTCTGGTCTCGGCGAATTTGCCGATATTTCTGCTATTCTTTCTAATTTCGTTTCCATCAATACCTCCGTCCCTGAGTACGGTTGATGTGTCCTCAGAAAGACCATTATTATGTAGCTCCCTTTCCTCCGTTGGCATTACCCAACTTCTTCAGTACTATGAAGCTATCCGACTGCCTACTGTTCTTTTGACATTCTCCTGTTTTGCAGTTGTTTGCCATACTTGCAATGGCAAGAAACAATAGGCTCTCCCCAGTTGACTGAATAATCACAATGTAAAACATAAAGTGCTCTTTGACCCCGCAGAAGCAAACCATTTCTCACCAATGCGAATTGATTTGTATTGCTTTCCGTCGAAATTAGAACGTCAGCCTTCTAAATGTCAAAATTTCGAGGCTCAATCACACTTTCTATTTTCTCGCTGTCTACGCTTAGCAACTACCATTACTGACAGTCACCCAAGACTCGCTACTGGCGGTTGGTTAGACCTTACCAGACAGGCATTCCACCTGCTAGACTACTCGCCCTTATCTGGGCGCACAATTCCGATTTGTATGTCTCTATTATACTATAATGACACTATTATGAAAAAGTAAAAAAGAGTTCACAGTTTATAAGTTTTATAAGCTATCCCTTCATCGACTTCGCCAGACTCGTCAGCAAGGCTGCCATCTCCGGATTTCCAAGCACTTTCATAAGCCGGGCATTCTTTTTGCGGTCCTCGTCCAGAATATGTCCATATACCTCTGTTACCATGTCTGCCTGCGCATGACCGGAATCGTCCTGGACAGCCTTTATATCACCGCCACTCAGTTTCAGCTTGTATGTCACTGATGTATGACGCAGGCTGTGAAATACCACATCCGGTAATCCTTCCTTTTTAATAAGTTGTGTTTATCCTGCTAACACTAATGGTATATCCATTGACTTGATAACAAAATTTGTGTATAATTTTGTTATCAAATAGGAGGTGTTTTTATGCCAACAATCAAATCAAATGCTGATTTAAGGAATAATTACAATGAAATTTCTACATTTTGTCATAATTATCCT
>ERZ791819.303-NODE-303-length-29053-cov-5.387647_pt1 | contig 29053 bp, 22 predicted proteins | sample MGYA00510301_ERZ791819 | MGnify/ENA primary metagenome ERZ791819 (study PRJEB30046, sample SAMN00791999) | human gut metagenome | study: EMG produced TPA metagenomics assembly of the A metagenome-wide association study of gut microbiota in type 2...
TATTCACAAATCTTATATCAGTTTTTAACGTTTACACAAAACTTGAAACGGTCTCATGTTTATTTTAAGAACTATCTTTATGTTTATTATGTAAAAATAGCATTTGATATTCCATTTAATGAAAATGCAGCATTGCTGTTTCAAAATCAAACAACAATCACTGCAATCTTTGTAAGAGGTTCTTACTACTTCAATGTAACATATTAATATATAAAATACAATCGGGAATATTCAGTATTGATAATCATCACTATAAAAGCAAGGACAAGCCTTGCTTCTACCGCCTTCCAAATTAACCCTTCGGCTTAATTTTCCAGTTGGTGTAATTAAATACTTATATATCCGTTATCCAGCCTTTCCCGTAACCTTAATCATGTCTTCTAAAGACATATCAAACATTTCTTTTATCTGCTGTTCCGGTATTTTAAGGGCAATCGCTTCACATATCTGCTGTTTCCTACTGTCGTCTAACTCACAAATATACTGGTTTATGTATTCGACAAGTGGAAGCTGCATATCCTTTTTAAGGGTTACACTCTGCTCTTTATCCGGATGGGCTAGCTTATCCAGTTTTTGCTCATACTCTTTTTCCCTCAAAAAGGCAATCATCATTTTTTGATCATCATCCACTTTTTCATATGGCTGCGTATAATCTTTATACAGGAAATTTTCATCGATGATGATTTTTTTTGCCCCTGCGGGAATCTCTGCGACTTCCTCAACCTTTGGTTCAATAATCACAGTTTCATATGCACCTGTTTTAGTATTAAGCATTCCTCGAACCGCACACACATAGCCGCCATCCGGACTTTCTTTATTTAGCTGCATTGCAATCTGATACGCTGAATATGGAATAACAACGTTTTTGTTAAAAATACGTCTGAATTTTGCAAAAAGGATTGTGCTGCGGCTTGCTCCGCTTTCCCATGGAAACGCTTTACGGTCCATTATAGGCAGTTCACCCTCAAGGAAAATTATACAATTTTTTCTGCTCATTCGGCGCACACCTGCAGGTGTCATTAGTTCCTTTCCGGTTTTAGCGTAGTTGGCGTTAAAACTGTTCCCATGCTTACCATCTGTGAAAGTATCAATTGTCATTTTACCTAACATTTCCGAAATATATTTCTGCGTCGATAATGCACCGGCACCACAACCGAGAAACACGATAGTTGCACAGTTATCCATCATGATTTCCCATTTGTTTGATTTATATAGTGCTTCAGCCTGCGACTTAGACTGCAAAATAGGAATTAAAGAAATGTTACGTGAACGGATAGTACCCATTACTTTTTCTGCGTCAGCCGGTCTTGCCCCGGCATAGTATTCGTCCATCCAAAAAGTAAGAGGAATTGGCAGTCTGCCGCCCTGTGCCTTAAAGTCATAATCTGCCATACGGCACAGAATCTGCAGCGCTTGGCTGTATAACATACTGGCAACAAAATTATAAGAAGAATCGTTGTCATCAGTAACGATAAACAATGCGATTTTCTTTCCTGACGGTTGTTCTACGCTTCCGCCAACCCCTGTTGCAAACTCCCGAATATTAAGGTCATCAGCTTCAAAGACACGCTGCAGCGCCTTCGTTTCGCACAGCTTTAACATTGCATTTGTGATAATAATAATGGAACGTACTGTTTCTGTAGCCCCCTCTTTTAACTTACGGTAATCTCTTACTGCCGGATTACCATCACCATATTTTTCTGCAACAGCATTCATTTTCTGCTGCAAAACTGTTGGTGGCTTCTGTCCTTCTTCAACCTCAACGCTTGTATCATATTTAGCTTCGTCATTAATTAACATTAATACATTATTGAAAGTTGCTGTTCTGCCTTCCTCTTTTGCCATAAACCACTCATAATAAAATGTTGCCTGCAGATACAGCGCAACGCCTTCCTGCCAGAACGGGTCACTCGACATCGAATCTGGCGGTGTCAGTGACTGCTGTATATTTGCAATCAGTTTAATCAGATCTTCTTCTTTTTCGATATATGCAAATGGATTATATCGGTCGGACAGTTCCGGGTCTTTTAAATTTAAGACACGGATTGTATAACCATCATTCTGCAGCTTTAAACCGCATTTATACAACAATTCCCCCTTTACATCAAGGATAATATAATTTCCTGTTGATTCCAGTATATTTCGCATAACAATAGACGTAGATTTGTACTGTCCTGAAGACCCCCACAACATCATGTTATTGTTAGACGGTGCATTGTCACCCTCCGTAGCAATACGAACGTTTTGACTAAGTATTCTGTTTATTTCCGGGTCTGGATTACTTCTTCTTTTTGTAACATCATATGGGTCTGCCCATTCCTCATCACCGTATTCATGTCCAGCTTGAAAATTCCGATAATGATACAGAATATACCAGCACAGGAAAACCCATAAAATTATACCAACACCTAAGCAGGCAGGTGTTTTTTCATTCCACCAGACTTTATACCACTGTTCAAATATAAGTGGAAGATAATCTGTTGCGTTTAAAATTGTCATATCCGGAAACGTAAATATTCCAGATATGTAATAACTTACAATTAAAATCGGTACTAATAACATCATTAAAAATGGTATTGATACCTGTTTCTTTTCTATCATAACGCTCCTTTCAAAAAAAGGAATGCCCATTACCGGTACATTCCTCATTCTTTCATTATTTAATTTTAGGTTTTGGGCTTTTAACTCGTGAATTAATCTGCGGATTAAAAGCTTTATTCCTCTGCGGCGACCAGTTCTTGTTGTTATGTTCATCGAACTGTTTAAATATATCTTCTCCGCTTTGGAATGGATTATTAACTGCATCCGGTCTTCCATTTATAAATACTCTTGGCACTTTATCTTTTTCAAGGAAAGCTATATATCGTATCTTACTTTCCCCCTTAACTTCAAATACATTTCTCTTGTTAAGCATTAAAGACATCTTTCTGCCTGTGTATGGAATAATACACGCAAACGCATCTTTGCCATATTCGCTGTTTTTCAGGTGTCCATAAAGTGCGCAGTCTTTTACAAGCGTTTCATGATCAATACTTATCATCACAAAATCATCATTATTTTTTAAATCAACACAGTCTGCAGATGTTGATGGTCGAATCTCATGTGAATACTCTATTATTTCCTTTTCTGTTTCATCTGGCGGAATCTGATTATACTCTGCCATCCGTTCTTTTACATCGTCTGTGACAGAGTCCATCCATGCTTCAGGAGTTTCACTGGCAGTGTTAAGATATTGCTGCTCATTCATTACGGTCATCTCCGGAATCTCTGGCTGTTTCTCTCCTCCCGAAGTATTGGCAAGCAGCTTATGCTTATATATGTTATATGCCTGTTCCACCATATTTAAGTCGGAAGTTGCCACCCGGAACTGCTTTTCTCCGTCACCGGGCATTAAGTCCGGCAGATCCGAAAAATTAATATCCAGTGCCTTAAATGCCTGCACCATATCCTGTGCTGCGGCATCCGGGACAGATACAATGCTTGTCTTTCCGTCTGTAAAATTAAGCAAATCTTTACCACTTAACTCTCCTCCGGTAAGATTATCTCTTATATATTGAGCATAACACATATTAAATTTTGCTACATCTTTACTCTGTACGCACACATGCACTGCTTTATCCTCCGGATTTACGCTATCCTGTATGCAGTATGTTATTCCTGCCTTATCAAGATATTGCTGTATTGTCCCTTTTGCATCCAGCCATAACTTGTTTTCCTTGTACGGCATACGATACATCTGGAAATCGCCTTTACTTTTACGCAAAAAATCCGTAAATTCCTCTGTATATCCCTGCGTTACTATATTTTCTTTTGCTGCACGCTTAATAAACTGCATAAGCTTCAGCAGTGCATATGCATCCAGGCGACTGAATTTAAGATATGTTTTAATTCCTTTAACACCTTTTTGGATTTCAGCATACGCGCCATTTGTTAATTCACTCATTTAATTCCTCCTTTACATTCTTGGTGCTGTTTCTTCCGGCATATTTTTTACTGCCTGTTTTGAAGTATTCTTCTGCTTTTCTTCTGTTTTAAACTTCTGTTCAAGCTCTGTTGCAGCTTTTAATGCTTCAATCGCAGATGTATAAGTCTGCGGATTACCATTTTTATCCGTAACAATATGCTGCTCTTTTTTATCGAAAATGTAATAGTATCCGCTTTCAGTAAGATTGTTATTCTTATCCGCATTATTGGATACTTCCTGATATTGGGCAACAAAACGTTCCGGCTTTGACATTTCCTGTATCGCATTTAAAAAATATGCTTCAGACGTTTGTGCATCCTGAAGCTGCCTTTTAAAAACATCTAAGTAGCCCGCTACATCTTTTCTGTCTTTTCTTATGCCCTGTTTCAGGGCTTCCGCAGAAAGTCCCAGGACATTTGCAAACAGATTAATCTGCATATCATTAAGCTTTTCCGTTCCGGCTTCAATCTGCGTAATGTTCCGTGTAAGAGTTATCCGTTCCATATCTTCCACGGTCAAGCCTTTCTCTTTGCGCACCTCATTTATAATTGTGCTGTATGGTGTTTTATCCATATAAATAAATCCTTTCCGTGACGAACTTCGTCACAATCAAAAAATGTAATAAATACAAAAAGGAACCTGCCGGTTATGACAGATTCCTCTTATACATTCTTAGAATAACTTATTAAATTTATGGATTCCAGTTCCATTTAGTGTCATTTTCAAACTAAACTATAATAATGCTATATCAGTAATTTCAATTTCTGAATTTAATGGATTCTCATTATCTTCTTTTAAAATTTTAAAAGTATAATTTATCCAGACAGAAATATTATCATTTCCATCTTCTCCGTTATTACTAACTAAATACGTGTATGAATGAGTTGGTATGTCCCCCCCTTCACCATCCCACACCTCTGCAAGCGTTACCACATCACCAATATTTAAATTCGGAATGTCAATATTAAAATCCGGTTCAAACTTATTAATTTCATACGCTCTCTCTACAATATTATTCATATATTCCACCTTTCTGGGATTTACCCCTTAAATTTAATATTTATCTTATTGACAATATTATAATAACACATCGTAGCCCTTTTGTCAATTGATACTATATTTTTTTTTCAATAAGTCTATAAGACAGTGTCAAAATTAGATTACATTATCTTCATAATACTTTCGCAGTTGCTCCATCATTTCGATGGACAGATTCGGGGCTGCAAAGCGTTTCAATACACTATATGGCATACCGTCTGTCATGCAGCGTATCAGATACTGCTTCTGCGCTTCAGAATATTCCGGATTCAGTATGATATTTTTAGTAAACAGTTTATAGCTGTATGACTGTTTCTGTGCCTGCTTTGCCTGTTTGCGCTTTTTAATCAGTTTATTAAGCATTCCTGTTTCCGGCACAGGCTGCTGTATATCCTGTGCCTGCTCCATTGCTGCTGTTGTCTGCTTATTCTTTAATTCCATTTCAAGCGCCTGAATTCTGTTTTTATAGCTGGCAATCTGCCTTTTTGTCTGGTCATTTTCATCAATTACAGCCATATACTGCTTATGCAGCATTTCAAGCTCTGATGTCTTTGCGTGCAGTGCTTCCTTCGCTTGCTCAATTGTTCTTTCATTTGCTTCACGTTCACGCTGCATTGCTTCTTTTACATCTTTTTCAAAAAGTTCCCTGATTTCCTGATTCTTTTTCGTCAGTTCCTTTGCAAGCTGGCTTGCCTGTTCAACGGAATCATACAGCTCGTCAGCATTTTGATACATTTGGGTCAGAAGCTGTGTTCTCTGCTCACAGATACTGCTCACAGAGAGTTCAGCTTTTGACATTGATAAAATATCTGTATAAGCAATGCCACAGATGGCACACTGCAGATATTCAATCGAACGCTTAACATCGGACTGAGTGTTGATAATGTCAAAAACATCATCTGTAATCTTAAAAACTTTTTTTGCTTCGATAAGAAATTCTGCAAAATCATTTATTTCTTCATTCATTTCCGTACCTCCAGCTTATCATCTCTTTGAACTATTTTCTTCTTATCCTCATATTTATCAGCAATTTTTGAAAGTTCACGCACTTTCATGGTTTCGTCTGAATCCTTAATGATATGCATTAAGGTTCTCTTTTCCTGCATTGCTGCAGTTAATTTTTCTTTCAGTTTTCCCTTTGCGGATATATCAGTAAGACCCGCTTCATTGTATGTATCCTCATAAGCTTCTATCATGTCTGCAAGTTCTTCATATTCTTCATCAGACATAAAGTGAACATCATGCTCAAGCTTTTGTATCATATTATTATATGTATTTCTTATTTCATTTTCTTCCGGTGTAAATATTTCATCAGCAGCTTCCTGTGTTTTCATCGCTGCTTTTATTTCACGAATTTCTTTCCGCACATTTTCAAGTTTTTCTTGCGCCTGCTGTATGCTTCCTATGTTATTATCAATCAGATAATTACATTCATCACGTATTGAATCTATCCGCAGCAAATCTTTTCGTACACGAATCTGTTCTGAAAGATTCATGTTGTAGTAGTGGAACTGCTGAGCCTGATTGTATCTCATTGCACTGCATACAATAAATCTGCTGTTTTTTCTGTACTCATTTATGATATGCAGTTTTTCAGGAGCGTAAATTTTATCTGCCGGTACATTTCCTTTTTCCAGTAAAATTCTCTGCTGTATATCCTGCATTGTATATCCTGCGCCAAGACGGTAATCCCGTCTTGCACGCTCGGATTTTCTTCCGTTTATTTGCATAGCACCATGATGATATGCCATGTACTGTCCGTGTTTTTCTGAATTTCCAATCCGGATTTTATATCCCATTTGCTGCATTTCTTCGATGTAATCATTAAAAGTATCCGAAACTGAAACTGCCCGGTCTATATCCAGCCGGATAATTTCCTTCCAGCTGAATTTCCCGGACTTTTCTGCAGCATGTTCCGCATAGGACTTTCCTTTTCTGTTTTCACTTTTATCATACGTAAGTTTTTCAAGTCCATGCTTTTCACAGATTTTGTCCGTTATGGGCTGTATATATTTTTCCCAATCGCCGTTGACATACCGGTATTTATTTCCATCAATTCTGCCAACCGAATTAAAAACTATATGCCCGTGCATATGCTTCTGGTCATTATGGATTGCAAAAACATAATCATATTCTGAAAGATATTCTTCACAAAATTCTTTTATAACGTCATATGCTTTTGCTTCGTCACATTCTCCCGGTCGGAATGAAATTACAAAATGATACCCCTGACGTCCCTGCAGCTTTTGAAATTCTTTCTTTGTATCCATCATTACATCATAAATTTCCGCTGCTGTTGTTCCACAGTTGCTTCCCATCCACAAACAGTCTTCCGTCTTGTCCGGATTCAGAACGTATTTTATGGAATTTGATAAATGCTGTGATGCTTTTCCATGTTTACTCTCTTTTATGTTCCCCAGTACCGTTACTGCCACTTATTAATTCCTCCATATTTTTATTTATCTGCTCAAGTCTTTGCGTACAGTCAGCAAGAACTTTTATCAGATTGTTTTCAGATTCCGCATTGCGCAGTTTTTCATATCTGCGCATTGCAATCATCAATTCTATTTTCATTTTTCTTACATCAAAGTACAGAAGATTAATTTTTGCTGAATTATTTTCATACAGCAGCTGCTGGCGCAAAAAATCACTGTACTTTTTCTTTTCCCGATTTGAAAATGATGAATTTTCAAATAGCTGCTGCAGTTTTTCGTATTCCTCTGCAGTAAGTCTGCAGCATATCATTTTAGTCCTGCCTTTTTCATTCATTCGTATGCTCCTGTTCTTTTTCAAGCTGCCGCATAATTTTCTGCAGCAAATCATCTGTTACATTTCCTCCGATTTTTTCTTCAATCCTTGAAATAAATTTTTCATTCCGGCTGATTCTTTCACGCTGTTCCTGTTCCTGCTTTTTACTTTCCAGCATAGCAAGTTCTTTCTTCTTATTTTTAAGTTTCTCCTGCAGACGTTCAATGTCTTCTGTTGTCTTTTTGATTTTTTCGTTTAAATCCATTATTCGTTATCCTCCTTTTGTCTTTTTCCCTGTTCCATTTTTTCGTTTTCCTTCCGTTTTTCCTCCATAAGAATCCGGTCTAATTTATCCCACGGAATTATTCCGGGTTTCTTTCGTATATCCGCTGTCAGTTGTTTTACTTCTTCTTCCGTAAGTTTTTTCAGCGGCATTACATTTTTTACAACTTTTCGCGGCTGGATAACATACTGGTCTGTTCCGTTTTTTCCATAAAGACGGTCATAGTTAAGAGAAACTTTTTCTAAAATTTCATTGATGTTTTCGTACATATCATCAAATTTTTGTTTCAATTCCTCTTCATCTTTTTTATTGTGTTTTTCAAAATTTTCATCTGCTGTAATTAAAGAATTATTTTGAAGTCCTGCTTTCAATATTTCACTTGCATACTCCTGCATACTTTTATCTTCTGGTTTATTTTTCCTCATTTCCTCATACACATCGTCTGAAATTTTAATTACATTTGCCATTGTTTTTCTCCCTTCAAAACTCCTATTTTTGTGGTTTTTTTCATGATGTCAATTTAAGCTCTAAAATCAATGGTAACCGCACAGTTACTGGCGGTAACCACTTTTTGCGTAATCTGTATTTTCAAGCGGTAACTGACTATCGGTCAGTTACCACAAGTGGTAACCGTGGTAACCAGCATTATTACTGGCTTCAAACTATCACCCTAATGAAGTGGTAACCGGTAACCAGTACTTGTGCTGCTCCCTGATATTTTTTTTGCAAGATACGCATTTCGTAATACGAAACCGTTCCGCTTCCGCTACACTTGCTACTTGTTAGGGGAAGTCCCCTAAGACCCCTTACAGACAGACAGCACGCACATTTTTTCACATCTGTTCTGACACTTACACAGTTCATTTTTGTAAAATTTTCTGCTATTCTTTTTCTTTGCTGCATAAAAAATTCCTTTCCTATTACTTAAAAATTTAAAAGAGGAACGGATTTTTTACCGTTCCTCTTTTAAATTTTTTGTTGAATTTTCTGCGGATTTTATTATCTCCTTCTGAAAAAATCCGACTTTAATTTTGAAATTTTAAAAGATATGTACTGAATAATTCTTTGAAATTTTTTCCGTTTTCTGAATGGTCGTTAATGTATCTGTAAAACGAATCCAGTAAATTATTTTCTGTGTACATCTTCTGTCTGCACATCTCTTTTTCGCTTTCTGCTGTCGTCCGCAGCTGCGCTGTAATTTTCTTTTTAAGTTCGATTTCTGCGCTTTTCGCAAACAGATTTTCCCTGCTGGACTTTAACATATCCATCACAAAAAATTCGTATTCTGTATCAATTTTATCTCTAAGTTTTTCTGTTGTTACCATTTATTGTTACCAATCCTTTCTATATTTGTGACGAAGTTCGTCACATTTATTCTTCTTCATTTTCTTCAGGTAATTCTTCTTCTGAATCTTCCTGATTATCTTCATCATCCGCTACTGTAACTACACGTCCGCCACATACTGCATGTTTTTGATGCCAGGCATCTGTAAAGTCGTAATAGCCAATCGGGTCACCGGCTTCATAGATTTTTCCGTTTCCTGCATAAATTCCAACGTGTGTGATATAACGTTCTGACGGTGTTGTCTTTGTAAAGAACACTAAATCTCCCGGCAGAAGTTCATCAAGTTCTACATGGTCAACATAATCATATTGTTCCTGCGCTGTCCGTGGAAGCGATATGCCTGCCTGTCCGAAGCACCATTGCGTAAGTCCCGAACAGTCAAATCCCTCATCCGGATTTGAGCCGCCGTATTCATAATCATCTCCTTCATATTTTAAAGCTTCTTCAAAGACATTTTTTATGACTTCATTGTTAAAAATCGTTACATAACTTTTCACAAGTCGCACATAAAACATATTTCCGTACATGTATCTCCAGCCCCCATTTTCAGCAACCGAAATATCATTGGCGTAGTCTGTAACTACACCGCCGGATTTTTCTTTTGCAAATTCCTGTGCAAGTTCAAACGTATATTCATTACCGTTTTCTGCTACGTAATTAATAAATCCCGCGCCGTAATTATAAGCCTGCACTGCTGTATCAATATCACATTCCTGTGCATTTGCAGCTTCAATCAGTTCAGAAAAATATTTCACACCCTGCCGGATTGATTCATCTGTTGAAAGTGAATTAGGCGGCAGTCCCAAAGATTCCGAAGACTGCATGACATCTTCTCCTTCCCCATGCGATTCAACCTCCATGATAGCAAGAAGATATGGAACATATTCTTTTATTCCATATTCTTCAGCATAATCACTTACATTTGTTTCGTATTCCAGTACGTTTGCAGACACTGTTGTAAGTGCGTTAATCGCTTTTTTTACGATTGTCGCCGGAGCAAATACAACGGAGATTATCGTTGTAACAATTGATACAATCGCTACAATGATTGCAGCGATAACACAAATTGGTGCTAAAAGCTGCAGCGCTGCAGCTGCCAAAGTGGCAGCTATCATTGCAGCTTTCTGTATTATTCCGGACGATTTTGCAGTTTCAGATGAATCCGTTTTCGTTTTATCGTCTTTTTCTGTCTGCATATCAGCAGAATTACTCTGCACCGTTCTTTTTATATTGTCTGCTATTTTCTTTACGGCTTTTATACCTGCTTTTACAGCCTGCACCTGAATATTTGCGCTGACTGCATAAGTGTTCTGTGTCATTTCTCCGGCAGGATTTTTCATTGCTTCAGCTGCAGAATTTTGCATATTCTGCACATCATTATATACATTCTTCCCTGCATTATTATGTGCATTGCTATCGTTGTAATAATGAATTTCCGTTGCTCTTTGTTCCGGTTCTGCCATATCCTCATTCATTCCGGATATATTTGCCGGACCGGAAGTATATTTTTCCTGTTTTGTTCCGGAGGAAAAAACAGAATATCCTTTTGCTTTTTCCTTAGAGCTTTTTTGTGCAGCATAATAATCATTACGCTGCACATCTGGCATACTGTTTAACTGCTCCTGAAACTTTTTGTATTCTGGGCTTTTCATTGCACGTTCGATAATCCTCTGCTGTTTTGCTTTGGAATATCTGTTCCACTGCCGCCTCTCTTTTGGTGTAAGATAATATGTAATTTCAAGCTTCTGTTTATCTTTTACAGATAACTTTCTTCTTTTCCTTTTCATATCGTCTGCAATAGTTCTGTACGTGCCATATGTCCTGTCGGCTGCCGGTTTACACGCTGTCTTTTTTACTGCATAATTAAGCTTTGTATCTTTTACCTGTGGTATTTTCATTATTCTTCCCTACACTTATAATATGTCTTTCCTGACTGCTCATAGGAAATAAGATGTCCCTGCAGATGCAGTTCTGAAAGTACATTTTCAGCTTTATCAACCGGCATATTCAATGTATTTTGTACGTCTTCTGCTGTTATAGCAACAACAGCAGCCATCTGCAGTATCTGTACTGATATGCTGTGCTGCGGATTTTTTGCAATCTCCTGAAGTTTTTTCTCGTGAAAATTTGTTGAAAATGTGTTGTATAACTCATTATCTTTTGACATTGAAGCATTAAGCAGTATGACTTTCTTGCCCCATACGACGACACCGTAACCTGGAATTTCTTCTGAAAGCGAATCAAATTCGCTTTCGGAAAGCGGCTGTACCGCAGCAAGTGTCTGTGCGTCCACTCCGCCCTGGTCAAAAAACACCTTGTATCCGCAATTAGAAAACATATCACGTAAGTTTGGATTCTGAATGGCTCTTGTAAGATTTTGCAGAGCCAGTGTAACAATACCGCCAAATTTACGGTATGTCACAACTGCATTAAGTAACATATCTGCAGAGCTTTCATTATCCGTTACAACCTGTGTTTCATCGATGATGAAATGTGTCGCTTTCTGAAGCGACTGATTATATTCCATACGTGTGGACAGGAAAAACATGATTGTAATCATTACAGGCTCCCAATAGTCTTTGGATACATTTTTCAAGCCAAACACAACGAAGCGGTTATCCATTGTAATATTGGAACATTCAGAGAACATATCATAAAGTCCTCCGGAAACATACTGTGCAAGCGAATTATATATCCTGTGCAGGATTGCCTTGTCATTATTATTTTCCATTTGGTTTTCCAATTCGGAAATCCTGTTATAGACACTGGTAAGTGTTGGCTGCCATTCCAGTCTTTTCTGTGCAAAAGCTTTATCATACACGTCCTGCACAGCCTGTGTCACAAAGGAACTGTATTCCTGCGTGTATACAATATTGCTCATTACTGCCCTGCAGAAGCTGTTTGCCCACCGGCTTACATCTGCAACAAACTGGTCTTTTCTTGCAGTATTTTTCTGTAAAAAAATCTCCTGACTGATTTCCATCGGGTTTATATAAATATCCCCTTTGGGCGTAAAATCAAGGAATTTTCCACCAAACATTGCACACGTACCCTGCATTTCATTCTGCGGGTCAATAATTATTATGTCATCTTCAGTAGACAATAATGTCTGCGCTACCTCTGTTTCTTTCATAAAATAGGATTTGCCGGAACCTGTATGACCGACAATCATTGCGTGTGGTGATTTCAGCTTTTTTCTGTTAGCAAAAATTAAATTTTTAGTTGTCCTGTTTACCCCTAAAAAGTAACCTTCCGGCTCAGATAAATCCTGCGCGTAAAACGGCTGCAATGAAACAACCGATGATGTCAGAAACGCACGCATTTTTGACACAAGTCTTGCTCCGATGGGCAATGACGTGTTAAATGCTTTAAGCTGTACATTATTGTACGTTTCAAGCATTACTCCGGCTGTTTTTCCTTTCTGCTTCATGGATTCGACCCTTTCCGCAAGTTCATCTTCTGAATCTGCCGTAACAAGAACCATAAGACCGACAAGTAGGCAGCTTTCATTGTTATCTTCAATTTGATCCATATAGTTTTCAAGTTCGGTTTTCTTTTTATCTTTGCCGTAAGATACACCAGCCATAAGCTGTCCTTTCGTTCTCTTTGCATCAATCTCCTGTGTTATGGAACGTTCATTATTCATGTTGGCATTTGAAAGCGTATTTTTTAATACATCACCGGCTACAGGTGCATAGTCGACCGTAACAAAAGATGGATACGAAACCTGTGTAAGATTATGTATTACTTTTTCTTCATTCAACGAAGAATCAAAGGCTCTCGCAAACATCACAGATACGTATTGACGATTGTTAAATATAAGGAAATTTTTATAACTGCGTATACTAACCGGAATAACATCAAGCACTGGATCACTGCCCGGAATATCCATTGCAATATCCGTATTATCAAAGTCATTGTAAAAGAACTTTCTAAGACTTCTAAGCCGCTGTACTCCGGACAATGGAACTATCCTACTCTTTAATGCAGCAAACAGATGTTGCAGCTCAATATCCATTGACATAAAATATGTTCTGGCATCATCGTATGTATATGCTTTTGTTGTAATCGTAAGATACATTACCCTTTCCGTGTCACTTATTTTTGAATCTGCAATCTTCTCTTTAATCCAGCTGCGGATTCCATCGGAAATTTCCGGATACTGCTGTTTATTTATGTCTGACAGCAGTTCATTCACATACTGGCTCATATTTTTATATTCGTTTGCAACTGTTATCTTAAAATCTGCACTCATAAATTCCAGCAGTTTAATAAGATTTGTTAAGATTGTATTCTTTTCATCTTCATCACGGTTTTTATAGTTTATGTCTGAGAAAACATAACAGCGGTCATAAGTTTTTAAGCCCTCTGAGCTTTCAATCTGAAATATGCCGCTTTTATTTGTATTAATGATTGAAAAAGCTTCCCTGGTATTAATGGGATACCGTTTATTAAATGGCAGTGCCGTCTGTCTGGCACTGCCTGCAAAAACCTTTTGTGGATTTAAAACAAAACTCATTATTTTCTCCTTTCTTTAATCCAAAATGCTTTAACTCTTATTCTTTCCTCAGTAGAATAATACGACAGCTTTCTGCTCCGGTACGTATAGAGCATTTCCTTTAACAACTGTGCAACCGGAAGATAACCCTGATATTTGTAAAATCCGAATAAAATAACAGGAAAAGCAACCGGAACTCCTATATAGATACTAAGTGTTACATCTATATGGAATTTAAAATAAAGCAGGGCAGCCGAAGCTGCCCCGCATAAACCACCTGCACCAACATAAATAAGTTCATAGATTGAAAATCCTTTCCAAAAATCGTTTCTGTATGCGGTCAGGAAATCTTTATTAACTTTAATATTCAACCAATTCACCTGCCTTATCTTAAATCAAATGCCCGTTTCAAAAAGGCATCTGAACCTTTTACCGCTGCGGTTAGAAATACTACTGTAACAATACTCATAAGCACGTTGCCTGCACCATTAAACCAGCCAAAAACATCCCAGCTGGCTGCAGCCCCAAACGTTGAACTATTTATTATGTGGCTGCATATCTGCAATATAAATGAAATTGCCGCTATCTGCATAACAGAAGTCAAAAATGATTTAAACCATGCCACTGCTGTATTGTCCATTCCACGACCACCGGCGATTGTACAAAGTGCGAGCGGTGCTGTGCCTATAAGCAGATACAGATTTAAGAAACGGCTCATAACTTCCTCAAGAATTGTCATTGCACACGCTGTTACTAAAATAAGATACAACGGTGCAAATAAAACCATTGACAGGGTAAAGCCAAGGTCTATATCGTCCCCATATATCTGTGGAATGCTATCACCCAATACTCCTGAGGTAACGTCACTTGCAAAGCTGGTAAATTCCTGCGTTATTGCAAGACTGTTAATCAGCAGTGTGTTGCAGATAATTATTTTTATAAATAACTCTATCCACATTTCCATTGTTACATTTTCCCTTAAATTGGAAGCCTGACGGCAGAATCCAATCAGGACAAACATATTTAAAAACATTGCGCCCATGCCCATAAACCATGGATAAATGCTGTCAGTGATATACGTCCATGCACCCGGTGAGTATTCCTGCGGCGACATTCCAAGCAGGCTCTGAACAATTGACATTGTCCAGTTCCACACCCCTAATGCTGCCGAAAAGCAGGGTCCTCCCGTTAACATGGATTCAAGCCATCTAGGCATACAACCTCCTATCCGACTATCCGACAAAGGCAGCTACAAGCTGTGGTGCAAGCACCATCATAAGACCGCCGCCAACTCGTTTAAATGCACCAGCCTGCATACTGCCTTCCTGTGACTGCATTGAAGTTCCAAGTTCCAAAAAACCCCAGAGAAGGACAATCTCACCGATAGAAGACACCAGTGCAACCATAATGTCTGTCAAAATCCCAAAATTAGTAGTTACAACAGATGCACCGCTTGCTGCCACTTCTTCGTCTGCAAGCGCCAACTGCGGGAAAAATACCATTACAGAACAAAAAGCTGCCACTGCTACAAACGTTTCAATTTTTTTCCGCTGCTGTCCATCCATTGTTTTGATTTTTTCTATTAATGTTTTTACCATTTTCATATTCCCCCTACTTTCTTTTATTTAAAAACCAGCCGGACATAAAGGTTCCTAAGCCTGTTACTGCTGTAAATACAAGCCAGAAGACCACATTTGACCATCTTTGAACATCTGCAGGCATATGTCCTTTAACTGCCGTTGCAATTAGAAAGCCCAAAATCACACTGATTACAATTCCCACTACTACAAATGGGTTACTTTTTTTACGCATATATTCTCTCCTTTACAATAAAAAAAGCAGACTCAGCGTTTTAAAAGCCGGTTAAGAAGCGCCGTTCTGTCCAAAGAGAGTTTTTTATTCTCTTTTTCCAGCACTTCTTTTTCCTTTTTTAACACATCAATCTGCTGTTCTAAATCTTTAATTGTCTGTTTATTTTTTAAAAGCTGTTCCAGTTCCCGGCTTTTTTCCATAATCTCTGCCAGTAAAACGTTTAACTGCTCCTCTCTGCCTGTCAGATATTTTTCTCTATGCTCACACTCGTTTATGCGATTTTCAATATCTTCAAGCAGTTTCTGTTCCTGCTCCATACACACTCCTAAATGGATTCAACCGTCAGTGACGATACTTTAAAAGTTTTGACCGAAACAGACATCTGGTACTGTCCATACACAAATTTGATTACACCGGTTCCTGACTGGCTGTTAAAATCGCTGTCACTTTTCCGGTCATATCCTGAAAAGATACCAACTACATCATCATAAGTGCTTGTTGTACTTAAACCACAGAATGTTGTTTCAGTTCCCGAAAAAATGATACTCATTTTTGTACAGCTTCCGGTTTCATTATCTTTTAGATAATACATCTGTGCCGTTGAACCATATTCGTCATACAAAATCGCAATCATTCTTGTGATGTTTGACGTGTCCGGTGCAGTTCCCGACTGTTTCCAGCCATTATTTTTTAAAGCTGATACCGTTACCGGAAACGGCATTGAAACTCCATTCACATTAATGGACAGCTTTCCATTTTCATACCGGTAAGCACCTTCTGTATCTGCACTGTTAACGGCTTTATCTTCCGGTTCAAACTGTTCCTCATCAGATATTTCTGTATCTTCCTCTGTTACAGACTGTTCATACTCCGGTATTAATACTGCCTCATTGCTTTGACCGATGCATAAACACAAAATACAACACATAATAACAATGACTGTCATTATTGCATTTCCCAGTGAAGCTGCTTTAAGAAAACTCTGCTTGTTGGGATTTTTTTCTTTTCCAACAAAAAACAATGCATATAACATTCCGATAACCGGAATTAAGGAAATGGCTACCGGAATGCTCCAGTCTTTTACTGTCAGCGGTTCAACCCGTTCCGCCCGCAGTTCTTCAACCAGCTTTGGAAGCTGTTGCCAGTATTCATCTGTATACAGATTTGTTACAGTCTGTGTTTCTTCTATCTGCTGTTCATTTTCCACTCTTTCCACCTCCTTTGCTTCACATTCCTTGTTAATCTTCAATCTGTTTACCTCCTTTCTGCATAAAAAAAGAGGAACATCAGGTATATGTACTGCCTGAGTTCCTCTTAAAATATTACATATTAAATTTTAACAGATTAATTTAAGGCTTCAAGTGTCATTTGGTTCCATTTAGTGTCATTTGGTGTCATCTGGTGTCATTTGGTTCCATCTGGTGCCACCTGATGTTTCAAATTTACAAATGCGGACCACTTTCACTTTGACTTGTGACGAAGTTCGTCACGTTCTGTTCTCTTTGTATGTCCGGCTGCGTGACGAAGTTCGTCACATTTTTATCTGTTTCAAGAAGACTGTCTGATTCTTCTATGCCCTGTTTCATGCGGCTTAAAGCTTCCGATATTCCGTCCGCCGCTGTACGTACCGTATCTGCAGCTTCTTCATCAAAGCTTTCTGCCTGTGTACGGTCAAGATTTAATTCACTTTCAAGCGCAGACAATCTTGCTGTCTTTTCCTTTAACTCTGCTTCCTGTTTAAAAGGCTTTGCAAGTTCCTGCTTTGCATTATCAATCTGTTTATTTAACAGGCTGATATCTTCCTCTATCTTTTCAATCTTATCAGGAAGTTTTTTTATTATATTATCAAGGCGCTGCAGATTGCCGATGTCAGAAAATCCCATCTCAGTCTGGTATTCATGCTGTCCTTTTAACGTTGCATAAAATGCCGACCTGAAAAAATCATATCCGCCTGCAATATCAAATCCACGGTATCGTCCGATAATTCGTTCCTGTGCCTTGCACGTATGCAATGCTTCCAAAAAGCTTTCTCCAGCCGTTTCTTTGTCCGTAAATTTAACACTGTCAATGACAATTTCATAAGCTTCTTCCGGCAACGGATTATTATCCGCCGTTAAAATATCATTTCTTATATTTTCTATAAGCGCATTTTTTTCAGTAATCTGCTTCGGGTATGTGATATTTACCGCATCTTCCAACTTGTGTCTTGTACGTAAATAATCTGACTTTAACTCACGAAGCCTTGCAACAGATATATCCAGATCCATTTTTTCACGGATTCTTGGGTCGCCCGTGCAAAGTGACTTGATTTCAGCATAGTTTAATACAGCTTCATCACAGTCTTCACAGGTACGTGCCGGTGAAGAACTTGTCATTATCTGGCTGATAAACTTCTGCTTGTTTTCAAGTGTCTGATACAGATAAGCATCAAATGTATTTTTTGTTACATAGTTATATATATATACACTTTTATTTGTATTTCCCTGCCGCACGATTCTGCCGTTACGCTGCTTAATGTCAGATGGTTTCCATGGGCAGTCCAGATGGTGAAGTGCCACCAGTCTGTCCTGCACATTTGTTCCAGCTCCCATTTTAGATGTGCTGCCAATCAGGATACGTACATCACCGTCACGCACAGACTGGAACAGTGCTGCCTTTTTATTATCTGTATCTGCATTGTGAATAAATTCGATTTCTGCTTCAGGAATCCCTCTGGCTGCAAGCTTTGCTTTTAAGTCATCGTATACGTTAAATCCTTTAGACGGTGTTGACATATCGCAGAAGATAAGCTGTGTAAGCTTTTTATCACTTCCATTTGTATAAATCTTATAAACATTTTCAACACAGGTGTTTATCTTGCTGTCCGGTTCATCAGGATATTCCGGGTCAATCAGTCTTTCATCAAGTCCTATCTTTTTACCGTCAGAAGTAATTGTAAGCATGTTATCTTCAGAACGGTCTACTGCTCCTGCGTGAACCTGTTCGGCACGTACAGACAGCTTATCTACCAGTTCTTTCTGCACCGCAGACGGCTCACATACAACCGTCTGGTAATCCGCTTCCGGTCTGTCAAGTTTTAACTGGTCTTCCGTTATGATGTCTGCACATTCCTTAAAAATGCTCATCAGCTCCGGCAGGTTATGAAATTTTGCAAACCTTGTCCTTGCGCGGTATCCCGTTCCTTCCGGTGCAAGTTCTATTGCCGTTACAGTTTCCCCGAAAGTTGCCGCCCAGCTGTCAAAAGACAGCATATCCAGTTCCTTTAACTTGTCGTATTGTAAGTATCTCATATTTGTATACAGTTCTGTCATCGAGTTGCTTACAGGAGTACCTGTTGCGTGTACTATGCCTTTTCCGCCTGTCAGCTCGTCCAGATAACGGCATTTCATAAACATATCTGTACTTTTCTGTGCTGCGGCAGTTGACAATCCTGCAACATTGCTCATCTTAGTGTAGATATACAGATTTTTGTAGAAATGGCTTTCATCTACAAACAGTTTATCAACACCTAATTCTTCAAATGTTACAACATCATCTTTCTTATCTTCATTGGCAAGTTTTTCAAGATTTATCTGCAGGCTCTTTTTGGTCTTTTCAAGCTGTCCGACTGTAAAACGGCTTCCTCTCTGCCACTTTGTCTGTTCTATGGCTTCTGTAATCTGTTCAATCTCAGCCTGTATTGTATCTTTCTGACGCTGAACTGAAAGCGGAATCCTTTCAAACTGGCTCTGCCCAATAATAACCGCATCATATTCACCTGTTGCAATCCTTGCACAGAATTTTTTTCGGTTTGCCTTTTCAAAATCCTTTTTGGTTGATACTAATATATTTGCTGTCGGATACAGTGTCAGAAATTCCTTTGCCCACTGGTCTATCAGGTGGTTTGGCACAACAAATAATGGCTTGTGGCACAATCCAAGCCGCCTGCTCTCCATTGCACCGGCAGCCATTTCAAAGGTTTTTCCTGCACCGACTTCGTGCGCAAGCAGTGTATTTCCACCGAATAAAATCCGTGCAACGGCATCCAGCTGGTGCTGCCGCAATGTTATTTCATCGTTCATACCCGGAAATGTAAGGAAGCTTCCGTCATATTTTCTTGCACGTGTGCTGTTAAAGATTCTGTTATATTTATCTGTCAGTGTATTCCGCCTTTCAGGGTCACTAAAAATCCAGTCCTGAAATGCTTCCTTAATTGCTGCCTGCTTCTGCTGGGCAAGTGTTGTTTCCTTTGCGTTAAGCTCTCTTACATTTTTTCCGGAAACAATATTTGTATCATACACCTTTGTATCTTTAAGATTTAAGGTGTCCTCAAAAATTGCGTACGCATTTACACGCTGCGTGCCATATTCCGTATTTGCTTTTACATCTGCCGCATCAACCATGCTTTTATTGGTAATAAACCATTTAGAGGTTGCCGGTGAATATTCAATCTTTATTTTCTGCTGTTTCCGGTATGGCAGTTCAAAGACCTCATACATGAACTGCTCATAATACTGTTTATCAACCCATGTGGCACCCGGACGGATATAAATATCCGCACTTTCAATTTTTTCAGGCTGTACTGCTTCAAGTGCTTTTACGTTTACTTCGTATTCCGGCTTTAAAACAGAAGCCCTTCGTGCCGTTTTAAGTTTTTCAACAACATTTCCCGAAAGGTATTCATCTGCATTTATCCAGCCTTCATCATCGCCCATGCCCGGCTGGTGGAAAATCACACCGGTAAGTTCCTCTTTTATCCTGTCATATTCCCCCGGTGTACCAAGCAGTTCTGCCATATATTCAAGATTTACGCCGCCCTTATTGCGTATGCTTTCAACCAGTGCCTCTGCCGGAGTATCTACTTTAGTGACCTCAATTTCCGGTTTGATTGTGCGCTGATTAAATATTGCTGCCTTTGATTTTAAATTTCCCTGTTTATCAAGATTTTCAAGTGTACACAACAGGTAATATGCCGAATCTCTTTCAAATGCCTTTTTATTTGCAATACTATTAATCAGCCCGAATTTCTTTGTAAATTTATCATATTCAATATTCAGCTGTATCTGTGCCTTTGTAATATCTTCATCCGGATAATCAGAAAGCTGGTATTGGATTACCCTGTTAAGCACATCTTTTAACTCAACCATTCCTTTTGCACGTTCTTTTGCTGTATCATTCATATCCGGTTTTGACATTTTATCATTTTCCCGGTAATAGAGTTCACCGGCGACAAGCGCGTATGAATAATTTTTAACATCAGGATTTGCCGGAATCTCATCTTTCACATCTTTTCTTTCATCTTCTGTGACGAAGTTCGTCACGTTTTTATCCGTTTCAAATTCAAATGCAATGTTTCTGTCCGCAGCTTCATTTATCTTCTGTTCAAGCTCGTTAATACCAACATCAGCTTTGACAGTCAGTTCCATTGTTCCATACGGTGTACTTCTCTTATCCAATGTACCCATAATCATGTCCGGGTGTTCTACAAAATAACTGTTCATCGTATATTCTTCACCGGACTGATTTAATACATCTGTATATACCCAGTCATCAACTTCTGTCTGTGGCTGGCTGCGTTTTTTTAAGAAAATAATATCCGAAACAACCTGTGTATCTGCAGTCTGCTTAAATGCACTTTCAGGAAGTCTTACAGCGCCAAGCAGTTCGGCACGCTGCGAGATATATTTTCTTGCCGCAATCGACTTTGAATCCATTGTAAACCGGCTTGTGATAAACGCTACGACACCTCCCGGTTTGGTCTGGTCAAGTGCTTTTGCAAAAAAGTAGTTATGGATTGAGAAGTTCCATTTATTAAATTTTTTATCATTGACCTTATAGTCCCCAAATGGCACATTGCCTAACACAACATCAAAGGCTTCCGGACGGTCTGTTGTTTCAAAACCTCCGACTTTAATCAGTGCTTCAGGATACAGCTTTTGTGCAATACGACCGGATATGCTGTCAAGTTCCACACCATACAGGCTGCTGTTGTTTTTCATTTCTTCCGGCATACTGCCAAAGAATTTGCCGATACCCATTGACGGCTCTAAAATATTTCCCTGCTTAAATCCTGCCTTTTCAAGTACATGGTATACCGAGCGGATAATACCATCGTCTGTATAATGTGCATTTAACACAGAAGCTCTCGCAGCTTCATATTCCTGCGGTGTAAGCAGTTCTTTAAGTGTCGTATATTCCACTCTCCAGCCTGCCCTGTTCTCATCGAACGGCTGTGACAGACCTCCCCACCCGGAATATCCGTTAAGCACTTCTTTTTGTATGTCAGTTGCTTCCGCATTACTGCTCTCCAATGCTTTCAACACCTGTATTGCCTTTACATTGTTTAAAAAACGCTTTCTTGCATTGCTCATGTTACCCATATCAGGTATTTCCTGTTTTTCAGTATGCGGCTGTCCAGTGGTCATGGTACGTTCCGGCTCCAACATATCGGCAAATGACATCTGTACCGGCTTTATTTTTTCTGTATCCTCCGCTGGATTTTTCTCTTTCTGTATGACAGAATCCTTTACATCAGAATCTTTTACATCATCTTCCGGCGGTGTGACGAAGTTCGTCACGTTTGCTTCAGGATTTTTAATATACTTTTCAAGTTCTTCTGCAAGTTTTTCATACGATTGGAATGACTGCAGGAAATCTATCAGACCACCATATCCGTCACCGACATCATAACGCTCTGTATACTGCTCTCCGTCCGGCATGACGATGTTAAATTTAACCTTGTCATATCCAAAATACCGGTAATCCTCTTTTACATTTGTGTCATACCATGCCTGCTCAGAACCGTATTTTTTAATCATTGCGTGCTGTCCTGCAAGATGTTCGTCATCTGCCTGTTTTAACAGGCGGTCAAATTCTTCAATCGTGTATTTTTTCCCATCTTCAAAAGCAGCACTTTCACTCCACTCACACACAACATACGGCACTAAAAAAGCAGAGGTTAAAGACTTTTCATCTTTTTCCTCTGCTTTCTGTTCTTCATTTTGATTATTTACAGGGTCAGAATCAGTTCCCTCATCACGATTGAATCGGCTTCCATCGCTATCCCCTGCATTATTCGCGCCCATTTCAGCGGTTCCAATTCCTTGTCCGGGATTTCGTCTTTGTCCCTCGCTGTTATCTGCTCTATCAGTCTTTCCCTCATTGCGTCCGCTGTCTGGTCTATAGATTCCAGATACTTCTCTAATGTCCCGTTCTTCTCGAATTCCTCCAGTACGTCCGGGTGCCATTCCTCCAGAAACTCTTTCTTTCTCCGTCCGTAAAAGCCCATCTTTACTCCTTTCCTGTGCTTCCTCAAGCACTTTAACCTCATTTTTAATATCATTAAAAAGCTGTTTCATTGCTTCCTGTATTCCACTGCCAATAGCAGATACCATTCCATATCTGTCTATCAGCTCAAAATACATATCATCAAGTGCAAAATCATAATCTCCATCCGGTTCACAGCGGCTTAAAGCTGCATATTTTATTGATTCCGACACAAAATTGCAATATGTATTCTCAAGTGTCATTTCAGAAACTGTCTGGTCAGCTGTTCTTGCATTATTGTTTATAATACTCTGCCCGTATTTTCCCCACATCAGATTTGCCTGTTTTGTGCTTATATCAAATATCACTTCACGGATTGTATCAGCACTGCCGTACAGCTTATATTTCTGTGCAAGCTTTTTTGCTATCTGTGTTGAAAATTCCGGTTTCATTTCCCACAGCTGCGGTGAAAAAGCTCCGGGAAGTTCTACAGTATCCGACACATCAAACAGATATTTTAATTTTCCTCTGCCATCCGGCACTGCAATTCCTTTTGTTCCGCGCTTCACCTGCCTGCGCATCCGTGTATGCCACAGGTTATAATCCGCACATGCCGTTGCTTTTGGTCTTTGTGCGTAAATTAATATCTGTTCTACAAAACTGTATGGACTAATCCGTGCCGCCGTCTTTAAAAAAGACGTCCAGTCTGCTGCATTTGCTGTTACTTCACTAAGTGTTTTCGCATACAGCTTTCTTATTTCTTCATAATCTGCCATAGATAATCTCCTTTATATAATAGTCTATCTATAGCTTAAATTATTGAAAATAACTTATCCAGTTCCATTTGGTGTCATTTTCAGCTTACTACATACACTGTGCCGATAACGACTCCTATTGCAATAAGAACCCCCATCATGCAGGTGTAACTTACAATACAGAATAACAGATACACTGCACAACATGCAACTATTGTTAATACATACGATAAAAGTCTTAAAAGTCCTTTAAATAATCTTTTCATATTCCAATACCTCTCTTTCTCCTGAAGCAATTGATGTTTCCCTTGTAATTATAATACACCTAATAGGTGTATTTGTAAAGAAGTATTTTAAAATTTTTAATATTTTATACTTTTGTGACGAACTTCGTCACAAAAAAAGACGGTACTGCCATCACAATACCGTCTTAAACCATTTTAAAATTACTGTTGTCTGCAATATCCAAACTCAGTCATGAATCCGTTTAATGCATCCTGTTCTTTATATTTTCCCAGACCATGCTCTCTTACATAATCCTTTATCTCATTTCTGTCTTCCCTCGTAAACTTCCACAGCTGGCTTACATGGTCACAGCTTATGCTGCCCGGAACTGTATAATCATACTGTATAAGACCACCGAATATGTTCATTGTTCCTGTTTGATAGGTCATGCTGCGTCTGTTTTCCATTGCACTTTCAAGCACTGCGGCATACTCCGGAAGCTTCCACACAGAGTTTTCAACCACTCCGCCGTCTTCAGGAGAGTTCTTATAATACTTCTCACTGATAAATCGCACATATCCATACTTTGCAGAACGCACACTGCTTTCGTATTTTATATCCGGTGTTGTATCTGCAATATAGACGGTTACGGTCTTTCTGCTTGTATTGCCAACGCTGTCAGTAACCTTATAGGTTATTGTTGCACTGCCTGCCGCGGTAAACTTTTTCCATTCCTCATCATTAGTATTAGGAATTGTAAGTTTATCTGTAATATCTCCGTCTTCCAAGTCATTTGCCGTTGCTGTAGTAAGCAGCTCCTCAACTGTTATTCTGCCCTCCTGCGCTTCCTTTAATGTAAAGTATCTGTCCTTTGCCGTAATTTCCGGGCAGTCATCCCAGATTGCATACAGGATAACTACATCACCGTCTGTAGAAGACAGATTACTTACAATATCCTGATTGGAAAATTCTATTGTTTTGGTATCGGCTGTTCGATTCCAACCCATAAATGTACTGTCGCCCCAATCAGTCGTCCGTGCAAAATCATTGTCCGGGAGTGTTACCTGTTCATCATACTTCACATTAATATCCTGCATTTCTCCGGCAGTTGAACCATTACCGTCAAAGTGAATCGTGTATGTAATCGGCTTTATCTCACCGTCCCAAAGCGCATACATTACTGTGTTCTGTGTAAGATTGTATTCACTGCCGGTTGCATACTGCTTTCCGTCTAACGAATTTTCTACCCACGCTGTCTGCACGTAAGAATCTATGTATCCCTCCTGCGCTTCTAACGTATGCTTTACCGCCTGTGCAAGTGTCACTTTTTCTCCGCATACGGCGGTAAGATTATAGGCATTGGTATATGCTGTTACCGTTACCGGTGCTGGCTGCTGGCTCTCATCAGCGCCGTTAAGGTCGTACTCAAGCATTACATTTGCGGAATAGACTGCATAATACGTTACGTTGCTACTTATTGTAATTGTATCTGTTGTTATTTCATTTACTTTTGCTTCTACTGCATTAATATCCGTATTACTGTTCCAACCGATAGTGTTTGTCGATGTCACATTGCTCCAATCATAGTCCCTTATATCAGGAACTGTAATAATAACATCTTTCGTATTATTATAACGTGTACCGGTTATCTCTCTTACTCCGAAACTGTCTACAAATTTTGCTGTTAAATCTCCACTGTACAGAGCATACAATGTAACGTCTTCCTGTGGCATTACAAGGCTCTTAATCGCTTCTGTTGCGGAACTGTCTGTATTCCATCCTAAAAAATCGTAATCGGCTTTCTGTGCTGTAAGCGTAAGGTCAACGTCCTGTCCCCAGTAGTAATCCCTTGTAACCGGCTTTGTACTGTTGTCAGACCAGTTACCGTTATTTTCAGCCACATCATAAGTTACTGTGTACTTGTTACGTTCATAATATATCTTTAACGTAATATTCTGTGTCACTGTTACCGGAAACTGTCCGTTTACAGTTTGTGTCTTTTCAGAATCACACTGGTATCCGTCATATTCATTCACAATATCAACCACATTCAACTGATACCCGGACTTATATTCATTCGATGTAGTTTCATGCGGTGTGTCCGGATACGTGCCGTCTGTATTCATTAAGTAATGCTCTATACTTACGACATAGTTATTCGGTGAGCTTGATTCCGTAAAGTTTGCATACAGCGTTGTATTTCCTGCCGGTGTATATGTATCGCCTGCACCGCCGACACGATTTGTAAGAGCGGCATCCAGATACCAGCCTTCAAATACATAGTATACGATACTGCCGTCTTTTTCTTCACTGTCTTTATCTGCATCCGGAAGTGTTACGCTGCCGTTTGTATAGTCCGCTTTTACGTTTACCGTTCCGCCGTCTGCGGTAAGGTTTTTAAACCTCACGGACGGCAGCCAGTAGGAAGCACCGGTAAACTGTCTGTTTTCCGATATGCCGAATGCCCTGTAGTGCATGATTGCACGGATGGTATCATAGACATTTCCCGCGGCATTTAAAATGTCGGGATTGCCGTTGTAATATGCCGCCCAGTTCCATGTGCCGACCGACCAGCCGTCCCAGCCTTTTACCTCACCGTGGCTTGTCTGTTCGGTAAGCTGTTCATTCCAGCCGTTAAATGTTCCCGGCGCATCGGTGTTTGAACTGTTAATTGCTGCCGTGCCGCCGTTGGTTTCATAGCTTACGGTGTAGGCTCTTTTGGCTTTCAGGAAATCATAGGTTCTGTCATATTCGTATGTTCTTACCGTATCTGTTGTGGCATTGCCGTTTTCATCAAGAAGCGTGCCGCCGTCTGCATTATAAGCCACCTTATAATTATTGTTTTCCCAGTCCACAGATAAGTTAATGGTGTTATCCCACAGGTACCACTGCTGGTTGTCGCCACCGTAGTAGTTACACAGCTGGAGGTTTGTGCCGTTGTCCGTGCTTCCGTAGAGAAGATCTAACACAAGGTTTGGGTCAAGCTTTGAGCGGATATAGAAGTATCCGTCCCCCGCCATCTGAAGCGTCCACTTTTGGTTGTCACCGCCGTGGTATGCCCACTGCTGGATGTTTGCACCGTTATTTCCGCCATCTATGCCTGTGCCAATGGCGGCATCCAGTACCTTTCCCGTTGCATTGTTCCGGATGACCCAGTACGGCAGTCCGTCTTCAAAGCCCGTAAACACAAAGGCATACATCTGTGCATTGCCGTTTACACAGTCCCATATCTGTGCATTTGCGCCGTCCGCATAGCTTGCCGCGCTGATGTCAACGCACTGATACCTGCCGCCGCATTTTGTACGGATACTGGTAAGCGTGCCGGAAGACGGAAGCGTACCGCCGCCGTCACAGCCTCCGGTAAGATTTAAGAACTGGTCTTTTATTTCCCATGTGCTTCCGGATACCGATGTGTAGCCTGTTCTCTTAAATAAGAAGCTTTCCGCAGTGTTTCCGTCATATGCCGCATTATAGGAACGGTAAAAATCAGACATGTTGTCAGCTCCGTTTCCCATGTAGCTTACAAAGCAGTCTGCCTGTACCCACTGGGCTTCAAAGGTGGCATCCGCAAACAGGGATGACCAGTATTTTCCATCAGTGAACATTTCTGCAAGCTGTCCGGCATCATAAATCTTTCCTGCCTGTTTGCCTCCTGTGGATGTAATCTTCCAGCCGGTAAAAACATAACCCGGTCTTGTCGGTGTTGCCGGAACTGAAACGTTTTCAATTCCTAACCGCTGCATTGTTACTGCATTATCTGAACCATTGACCTGTCCGCCGTTTAAGTTAAAGGTATAGGTAAATGGGTCTGTTATCATGGTGAAAATCGGAAATTGATTTGCTATTTGCTCTTTTTTAATAATTAAATCACCACCACTTCCAGCAGATTCATCTCCATTATTCCACCTAAAAATTGGCACAACATATCTTACCTTATCCTGTCTGGTATTTATATCCTCTCCATTCGGATATCCGCTCTTACCGTATCCTGTATCACCGTTTTCCGTAACTCCGACTGTCCATGTGCCGCTTGAACTGCGCCAGCCACCGTCAAATACAATGTTACCGTTTTCATCATACTCACCTACAGACCAGTAAAACTGAAGTCCTGCATTTTCAGTCAAACCACCTGCATCTGCTGTATCTTCCTGTGCTGCTACAATCGTAAGGCGCTGACCTAAATCAACCCTTATCTTTCTTGCATAGGTAACTCTTGACATCGTATCCAGTCTAATATCATCAAAAAAATGACTTCTGTCAGAGTAGATTTCTCCGACATCATTCGTATAATTTCCGCTATACGTCATAACATCAGTCAACGAGTGTTGTCCTTCACCCAATCCTGTTCTAAACTCCAGTTCTACAAGACTGTTCCATGTGTCATAGGCAGCCCATGTCTGACTGACATATGTGCCTAAACTTACTGCAATGAGTAACACCGCCGTAAGCATTGTAATAAGTTTTTTGTGCTTTTTTATAAATTGCATACTTTATTCCTCCTGTTATCTAAAATTCTGTTTAAATAAACTCATTGTTACAATATAATTATGACAGATAAAAAATTGTTCTAAGTATTTAGAACAAGCTTTTAACAATGTAAACAAAATACCGCCTGTGAGGATTTCACAAGCGGTATCTCATATATTTTATATTTAATTGTTTTACTGTTATCCTACATATCTAAACCAGTTCAAATAAACATCAACCACACCATTATGAACGTATGGACGTAAATCCTGTGCATAATAATCATTGATATTTTCGGTATATTTTGTACAGAAGAATTTACCATCTTCAAGAGTATCTGCATTAATTACATAACCCGATGTAAATCCTTCGTAATCATCTGGAAGCCATTCATTTTCTGCATACACCGGCTCTACGATATTTCCATCCTTATCAACCTGTACTGTAACATACTCAATATATTCAACAGGTCCTGTCCAATCCGGCTGTACCGTAATATTTCCTGTTGTATTTGCCAGTTCCGGTGTTCTGCCATGATGCGCTATCTGAATCACAACCGTATCAATGACCTGACCGTTTCTGACTTCCTTACCGTCTACCGTGCCGGAGTATTCTGTTGCTACCCTGCCGTTTACGACGTACCATGTATTCTCGCCGTCTGCGGCAAATCCGT
>ERZ791819.311-NODE-311-length-28234-cov-5.776465_pt1 | contig 28234 bp, 27 predicted proteins | sample MGYA00510301_ERZ791819 | MGnify/ENA primary metagenome ERZ791819 (study PRJEB30046, sample SAMN00791999) | human gut metagenome | study: EMG produced TPA metagenomics assembly of the A metagenome-wide association study of gut microbiota in type 2...
AACAAGCATTTTGCAACGCAAAATGGTCTTTGTATATACGAAGACACTGCTTGCTGGTCGTGTACCTTTCAGCTTTCACCGCCACAAAACGTTTCCTATTTTGGACTCCATTCAAACTGTGCATTTTTGTCTAACAATTTTTTGCGTTGCTGCCAATCGGGCATGAGTGTTGTCAGGATCGCATAAAAATCCTTCGAGTGGTTTGGGTATAGAAAATGACAAAACTCGTGCAATACTACATATTCAATACAACTGACGGGCATTTCGAGCAAGTGCTGGTTCAATGTAATGATAGCCTTCTGCGGAAGACAAGATCCCCAGCGAGTATCCATCGATCGAATATGGATTCGTGGAGATGGCACACCGTATTTTCGAAATATCGGATAAAGCTGATCCACTGTCTGCTGAAATATTTCGCGGCACACCTTATTCAGATAACGGTCAACAAGACGTTGTTTTTGCTCCTGATTTTCTGTATCTTTTACAGTAAGATAGAGATAGACGCCATCGGAACGTATATCGTCCTTTTTTCCTTGCTCTACCCGCAGACGCAGACTGCGCCCCAAAACGGAAAAGCTTTCCCCACTGATGTAATGCCGGGGCCGCGGTGCGTACTGTCGGAATTCTCGAAATTGCTGCTGTGCCTCAGCAATGTAACGGCTGCGTCGTTTCACAAATTGTGTAACAACACTTTCCGAGACATCTTTCGGAGCAGAAACATAAACAGAGGCATCTGTCCGAATCCGAAGATTGATATTGCGTACGTTCTTTCGTTCTAGCTGATAGCAGATACAACCATGCTCCGTCTCAACCGCACAAATCTGTATCATGCAAACCTCCGCAACGCAACTGTTTTAACATTTTCAATAATCATGTCAATCACATCAAAAGAAAGTACCAGGCCCTTTTCTTTTTGATAGCGGTAAAACAGATCATCAATATCCTGTGAGATTCGATCATGAATCGTCAGGTTATGGGTCCAGTCCACCTGGCTATGCTTTTCGATGATTGTCGTAATATCCAGTGCCATCTCGGCGGCAAAATCAGGCTCCACTGACAATTTTTCATTGGAGAAAATCGCAGTCAGTACACCATAGAACGCCTGTGCATGGACATTGGCTCGGATGCGATCCGGGTATGCGATAGCGCTTTTTCCCATGCGGTAATCTTCCAGAATATCCCGCATCTTGGCCAGATATTCTGCCTCCGTTATCGTCCGGGCTTTATACAGCTCCAGCGCTTCCTTGATGCGCTTGGAAAAATTTTCATAGTATGCTGGGTTCTCCTGATACTTCGTATTGATACTCTTGGCGAGCCGTGTGCGAATCGCATCAGCTTTGGCACGCAGTGAGCCTAACTCGTTTAATTCCTTTTCAAACGCATCTCTGTCCAGAATGTCTACCGGCTCGGTGATTCGCTTCAGACCCTCTACTGAAAGGTGTACGTCCAGCAGGTTTTGCATCAGTGGTTCGTATTCCCGATTGTCAATTGAATCCCCATAACGAGGTTTCACACTGCGCCGTACCGCAGAGAAAAAGCCAAATGCTTTGATATATTTTTCCCGCTCTTCCACTGCCAGCGCCTCATAGGTTTTTTCAGAATTCAGAACAAGATTCAAGGAGCGGCCAAAGTTACACAGCCGTTTGTAAAACTCTTCCCTCTTCGAATTATCCGCTAAGAAAACCTCTACCGCCTCTGCATCGGTTCCGGCAAGTGTCAGACCGGAAACAGCCGAAAACAGCTCCATCAGTGCAGAATAGTCGCTGCGTACCGTTCCAATCGCAGAGAGCACATCCACCACAACGCCTTTCAGATCGTGCCCATCAAAGTTTTCCAGCCCGGCACCACTGTAAAGTTCCATTGCCTCATCCAATTTTTTGATCAGGCCCCGGTAATCCACGATCATTCCATAGCTTTTGCCCTCGCACAGGCGGTTTGTGCGGGCAATGGCCTGAAGCAAACCGTGCTCCTTAAGTTCTTTGTCCAAGTAAAGCACTTGGCAGAGCGGCTCATCAAAGCCGGTAAGCCATTTGCTGCACACGATTACAAGATCCAATTCTCCGGCATGATACTGTGCCTTGATTGCTTCTTCATAATCATCGGCACTGCCATAGCGCTGCATCATCCGATTCCAGTAGGCAACTACCTTGTCGTCTGCTCCTTCATCTGCATCATCCACGCTTTCGCGCAGATCCGGGGCCGAGATCACGACAGCGCAGTTCAGATCGCCAAATTGCTCAAAGCATTCCAGATACCGAACGGCATCCCGCTTGTAATTGGTGGCGACCATTCCCTTGAAGCCTGTATTTTTATAGGTTCGGCAAAAGTCCTCGTTGATGTCCAAAGCGATCCGTTTGATGCGTGCATCCGTAGAGGTCAGCCGTCGGATGCTGCTCCATTTCCGGGCGAGATCATCCCGCTGTGATTCCGTCAGGCGTTTTGTTGTTTGCTGAAACCATAGGTCGATGTTCTTTTCGTCAACTTTCTGTTCCACAAAGCGGCCTTCATAGATCAGTGGAACAATTGCACCATCGGCTACACCGTCCTGAATCGTATACTTGTGAATCAGTCCGCCAAACTTTTTCAAGGTGTTCTTCTCGCTCTTCATCAAGGGCGTTCCCGTAAAGCCGATATAGCAGGCGTTCGGAAAAACCGTCCTCATTTTATGTGACATTTTGCCGTAATTGGAGCGGTGGCTTTCGTCCACAAGAACAAAGATGTCCCGAGATTTGTTGCAACCGTCCAGCCGCTCGGCAGTGCTGAATTTGTTGATGATGCTGGTGACGATGTCCACCCGCTCATCCGTGACCAATCCCAGCAGATGCCGCCCGTTGGTAGCACGCGCAGGGCGAAGCCGCGTGTGCGCGAATGTCGCCGTGATTTGCTTATCCAGCTCTTTTCGGTCGGTGACGATCACTACGCGCGGACGGTCTGCCTGCAGCTCCAGCAGCAAATATTTCGCCACCATCACCATGGTCAGACTTTTTCCGCTGCCCTGTGTATGCCAGATCACACCGCCGCGCCGATTCCCTTTTTCATCACGCTGTTTGACTGTGTGCAGAATTTCCTTCACCGCAAAATATTGCTGATATCGGCAGATCTTTTTCACATTGTAGTCAAACAGCACGAAATACTTTGTCAGTTCCAACAAACGGACCGGTGTAAACAGGGAAACAATATCTTTATCCTGCACCGTTGGTGTCCGATCCGGGATCCGCTGAGCCATTTCCCGGTTCAGGAAATCTGCATCCTGCTCTTTCCAGATGCTCCAAAATTTTTTCGGCGTTCCCGTTGTCGCATAGCGCACCTCGTTTTTATTGGTTGCCATTACGATCTGTGCAAACGCAAAAAGCTGGGGGATATAGTGAGGCTGCTGGTTACGGCAGGTTTGCTCAATGGCCTGTTCCACCGGGATATCCGGAGCCTTGCACTCAATCACCGCAAACGGAATTCCATTGACAAACAGCACGATGTCCGGGCGGGCATCATGCTGTCCATCGGCGCTTTCCACCGCAAATTCTTCCGTGACATGGTAAAGGTTCTGCGTCGGGTCCTCCCAGTCAATGTACTTCAAGTTGAAGTTCAGCAGCCGCCCTTCGCCTACAGTTTCGGGATAGCTTTTGCCCAGCATAAGCGCATCATAGATTTTCTCGCTGGTGCGCACAAGACCGTCCGTCAGCGGTATTTCCAGATCATCCATGGCGTGCTCAATGTTGACTGCCGAAAATTCATTTTCCACACCGCCATAGGTATAGCGGTTCAGTTTCCGCAACTGACCGCGCAGCACATCCCGCAACAGCACCCGGTAGCCGCTTCCGCGCTGCTGATGGCATTCTTCCGGGGAGAGATATGTATACCCCATGGCCCGCAGCAGTTCCAGCGCAGGCTTTTTGCTGATGTTGACTTCGGAGTAAATGGATTTATCGAGGTTCATGGTGACCTCCTTATTGTTCAGAAATCCCATAAAAGACACTGTTTCCTGCTTCAGGGGACCGGTCAAGCGGAATGCAGCTGCGCTTTACCCTGCCCTCTATGCACAGTTCTTCCAACGCCTTGAGAACTTCCATTTCGGGCAGATCAAGCGCCGCTGCACATCCATGGCCACTCGACCAATTTTCGCTATCCTTTAAGTACTGGTACACTTTTTTCTTTACTTCATCAAACTTCTTGTCTGCACTCATATTTTCACTCTCACTTTCCCGGTCAGCAGCAACTGCATCAATGCTTTCTTCTTTTGCTTTTCAGCCTCGATAGATTTTTGGAGCAGGTCAATTTCATGGTCAGTCAGTTCGAATACTTTTGCAATTCTTGATTGTGTGGCTTCATCCATAGGAAAGAAAATTTTATTTTCTAAAAAAGCACTGTTGGAAATTGCAATTGTGTTTTTAGCACCTTTTTGCACAATGGGATTTAAATAGTTCTTTGTATTAATGGTACTTTCAAAATAAATGTTCAGCAAATAGCCTGTGCTAAACGATATCGGTTTATAAATTCCGTATAATGGGGAAATTGCCACATTTTCGCGCATACGGTTTTGCTTAATAATCCCAAGAGAAAAATCTCCTGTTGGGCTTTTTGTGTAAATAATATCACCATAGTGCGCTACTCCGTAATTTGACGTATCTGCGGCTGCATAGCTTCTTCCAAGATGTTCGATTTGATCCACAACACCTTTTGAAACCGCTACTGAACAAATTCTGTGATTCTGCTCTACATTTTTTTCATTTCGTTCAATAAGCAGTTCCTTCAATTTTACTGACGTCCATTCTCCATTAACGTCTGGCAACCGGAGTTTCCCGGTCAACAGTTGCTGCATCAGATATTTTTTCTGCTGCTGTTTTTGAGCAAGGAGCTTTTCTTTCAACTCAATTACTTTGTCCTGTGTGGAAAGGATAGTAGCGATTTTTTGCTGCTCAAGTTCATCTGGCCATAGAATCTTGAAATTTTTGATAATCTCTACATTCAAGTTTTCTTGATTTCCGGTATTACTCAATCTTCGAATTGCATGATATGAATTTTGCAACTGATAGAAAAGAAATTTTGGACATCCACTGTGTACGGTAAGGGCTGCACATGCTTGATTTACAGTAGCTTCGATTCCAAGGACTGCTGCTGTACCTCTCGTTTTTCCCTGCCCATACATTGCAATTAAGACAGTTCCTTTATGATACAGTTTTAGTGCAGTTTCCTTTAAGGCCTTTTCTGTAACGCACTCTTTCGATGCCGTTACATATCCAGATTCCAATTCACCTGTGGTAATCCATGGAATACTACCATTCCAATATTCTGACTTCCGCCGACTTGGTGTATTTCCCGAAGAAACATCTGCGATAGATTTTATTGCAACTACTTTCATTTTCACACTTCAGCCGTCCTCATTCGGTCTGGGATTCAATAATATCTTTCATGCTGTTCCAATATGGAAGAATAAGACCCTCCCAAAAGTTTGAAATTCTTTCGGATTGTATGGAATTGTACAATGCCTTTCCCGCTTTTGTATAGATAATATTTCCAACTGGAACTTTTTCATCTTTTTTAACTGACTTGAATTTTTCAAAATAACACACTCTACTATTTTCTTTTGAAGCGGACATATAAAATCCTCCAGGAAATCCGACAAAATCTGTGCTGATTAGGCCCAATGCCTCGAGGTCTAGCAATTGGTCGAATGTCATTTTCGGGAAATTATAATCTTCGAGTTTGTTGTATATTATAACGGGAGCGAAATCATCTTCCAAAGCAATTGTTGTTGAACACAAAAAAGAGAATACTTCGGCATCAAGTGTATCCATCCGTGAAAGAATTTCCAACAAAACTCTTGGTATACATCCCGGATGATTACATTCATTCGCCAGAATTTTACCCCATATCAACTGAAACTCTTTTTTCGATACAAGACGAGCTTTATCCATGAACTGTGCTAGCCAGTCATCATCAATATTTTCTGGTTTTGCATCACTTTTCACAGATTGTATTGCAATAGATACAATATTTTCTTGGTTACAGTACTCCTTAATAATCTTTTTTGAGTTACTGATCAATGCAGCTTTAACCAATGGATCCTTGTCGCTATTTTGAATTTCTGCAATATAAGTATCTACTGCTGTACGACTTGGTGTATCATGATTTGCACACCACCCCACTGCATGCTCCAGTTTATCCAGTAATGCAGTGACAACCCCACCTAGCGCAGTGGCAACTTCGCCGGCTCCTAAAAAATCCGTCAATGCTCCCATTTTTCCTTCCTCCTGCGAGTTACTTCCTGCAGTCGATAAGCTTTCATCCGCCATGTTCTTGCTTTCCTTCCATAAGAAAGTATATCATACGCCAATGTACAATTTAAACAACAATATTTCAGAATTTTTGCATCATAAATCGTGCATTGCCTCATTTAAACCTTTAGAGCCCCAGCTCATCCAGATACTTTTTCATCTGCTCCTGTACCTGTGCCAGCTCAGCTTCGATATCCGCAATATTTTTCTTCACCGCCTGAATATCTACCGGGTCTTCCTCTTCAAAAGTATCCACATAGCGAGGAATGTTCAGATTGTAGTCGTTCTCTCGGATTTCATCCAGCGTTGCACGATAGCTGTATTTTGGCATGGTTTCACGCTTTTTGTAGGTATCCACAATTTTCTGGATGTCCGTATCTCGCAGAAGGTTCTGATTCTTGCCTTTCTCGAAGTTGCCCTCTGCGGAAGCGTCGATGAACAAAACATTATCGACGCCTCGACTAATGCGATCCTTGCGAAACACCAGAATGCAGGCCGGAATACCCGTGCCATAAAACAGGTTGGCAGGCAGACCGATCACAGCATCCAGAAGGTTGTGTTCAACAATCTGGCGGCGAATTTTGCCCTCGCTCGCACCGCGGAACAGTACACCGTGGGGCAGCACGACAGCCATTCGGCCATGGCTGCGGTCAAGGCTGTTGAGCATGTGCAGAACAAAAGCATAATCACCCTTGGAAGATGGCGGAACGCCCCAATCAAAGCGCCCCCATGGGTCCAGAGAAGCGTTCATTTTTTCCGGCTTTTTTCCCTTGGCATCCAGAACCGCATTGGAAAGAAAGCCGCTGTCCCATTTGTCCAAACTGAATGGCGGGTTTGCTACAATGCACTGGAACAACATCAGATTATCGTTTTCGATGTTCTGCGGATTGCTCAGGGTATCGCCCTGCCAGATGCGGGCATCGTCTACCTCGTGCAGGAACATATTCATCTTGCACAGAGCCCATGTCTGTGCGTTTAATTCCTGACCGTAAACTGCCACTTTTCCGTCCGACACGCGCTTGCACGCCTTGAGCAGGAGACCACCGCTGCCGCAGGTCGGGTCATAGATACGGTCATTTTCCTGCGGATCCACCAATGCCGCTGCCAGCTCGGAGACCTTGCTCGGCGTAAAGAACTCTCCGCCCTTCTTGCCGGCGTCCGAAGCAAAGTTGCCGATCATATATTCGTAGGCGTCACCGATAATGTCAGAACCGTCCAGCGCAGAAGAACGCAGGTCAAGTCCGTGGAAGTCTTCCAGCAGGTTGCAGAGGGTTGCATTTTTTGCCTTGATGTCTGTACCAAAGTCCACATTGGAGTTGAAATCGATGGAGCGAAACACGTTCCGAAGCTTGCTGCTGTTATGATCTTCAATAGAAGCCAGTGCCGTGTTGATCTTCAGCCCGATTTCGGAATCATGGCGATTTTTATAAAGGTACCCAAACGTAGATGTAGCGTCCAGCTTAAAACGCTCCCGGCTCATGGCACGCTCTACACGGCGTTCATCACCGTCGTATTGCTCCCGGTATTGCTCTCGCTTTTCCTCCGAAACGTCGCTCAGATATTTTACGAACAGCATGGAAAGAATGTAGTCCTTATAACGGGAACTGTCAATTTTACCGCGAAAGCTGTCGCAGGCGTTCCAAAGAACGCGTTCGATTTCCGATTTTGTCGTCATAGTCGTTATCCTTTCCTCTGTGCGTGATTCATTTGTTCCAGCATCGCCTCATAGCAGCTTCGCTTTTCAACTTCCAACTTACGCAGAAGGCGTAGTTCCTGCTGTGCTAGCAAGCGAAGCACTTCCATCTGGCGTTGTATTTCCGGCGATGGCAGCTGAAGCTCCAAGCGGCAAAAATACCTTGCGTTTACGGAGCTGATCATACTTTTGGTGGTATTTTGATAGATCTGCCTTTTTGCCTTCGGCGTGTTCAGATACCAATAAAGATACCCCGGCACAAGCTCTGTTCCCCGAATGCGAATTACCACAAAATTCGACGTGATCACCAAGTTGCGTGTGGTGTCGTCAATCAAAACCGCTGTGTAGGGGGCAGTCAAGCGCACTACAATGTCATTTGGCTGCGTCAGATAGTCCATGGACAATGGTTCTTTCGCAAAGTACGGCTCCAATTCAGCAGGATCAATCTCACCTTCCGCTTTTACCGCCCGTAGACTAAGCTGGTGGTATCGTATCGCCTGCGGGGAGTCAGCTCTTGCCTGTTTTCGAGAAAGGACAAGTCCGCTACGGATATCTGCAATTTCTCCAAGATTCATTTCACACCTCAGTTGTCACGTGCAATAAAGAACAAAAACTTTTGAAAAAGAAAGCCAGAGCGGATTTCACTCTGTCACTGAGTTAAGTATACTCTGCTTTGATTATCAATGTCAAGTGCTTTTTACAAATTTGTCCGTCATAATTAAAAATAACACTCTTTTGGGGCTTATCAGATTTCACCGTTGAGTTTTGAGGAGCTCCAGCAGCTTGGGCGGCGTAACCTGACACCTGAGCGTAGAAAGTATCTGATTGGAACGCGGTATGAAGCGGAAAAACAGGTCTCTCAAAACCGCGGCAATCAGTACACATCCGCCAAGAAAAATGCCACGGATCAAAATGATCCCTGCCAAAACAAATCCAGCAGCCATGTTACCCGGCAGCGGATTGCAAACGAGACCGGCACCAGCGAGGGTTATGTGCAGCGGGCCGAAAAGTACATGAACGGCGTGGAGACTGCCGATGAAGCAGCACCCGGTGCCCGGGAGGAAATTCTGAACGGGAAAATCAAAGCTGCTGACCGTGAGATCTGTGCCATCGCTAAGGCTCCGAAGGAACAGCGATCGGAAATCGTTGCAGAACTTCGCAAGCCGAAAAGCGAGCGAGATAAGCAGCTTACTTCCCTTACAAAAAGCCCTTCCATGAAAGGCGAATCTTTTGATGACGACGGAAGCCGATTTCTGATCGGCATTTCCAAAAAAATGCAAGGACACAAAAGGGCATTGACCGAAAGTGATCAAAAAGCCCTGAAACAATCCGTTGATGCCCGCTATTATCGCAAAGCACCTGCGGATCATTCCATCCACATCGCTGCGATTGAAGGTGCTTATGATGCCTTTAAAACAGGAAAAGACTGCATTCTCCGGGAGTTTGAGGATAAGCGTGAGGGCAGCACCACAACGCTGGTGCTCAAAAAGACCAAAACAGCATCTTCCTGTCGCACGATTTTCATGACGGAAGCGCTGAAAGAAGAACTGAAGCACTGGTTCAAGTGTCTGGAAATGGACGAAGCCGACATGGACGGCAGATACCGCAACAGTGGGATGCTCCTGCGCTTGCCCAATGGTCTGGCGGTGGAGCCGATCCTCATCCGCAAAAAGTTCATCAAGTGGCAGGACGAGCACCCGGAGTTCACCCGCATCGTGTTTCACGGCCTGCGGCATTCCAGTGCCACCTACCAACTGATGATCTCCGGCGGTGATGTGAAAGCCGTTCAGGGAACAACAGGTCATGCCAGCGCAAACCTGCTGGTCAACACCTATGCGCACATCCAGCAGGATTCCCGTAAAAAGCTGGGTAAAAAGTTCGAGGAGGGCTTCTACAAGCCGAGAACAACACCTGCGCAGACTGCCCCGGTTGAATCAGAGCCGACCATCTCCGTGTCGGCACTGTTGGAACTTCTGAAAGACGCTGACCCAGCTGTAAAGGCACAGCTCCGCTTGGCACTGCTCACCTGATGCAGAAAAGGGCGCGAATTGCACAGCAATTCAACGCCCTACATAATCCGACACAGAAAACACGAACCGTGCAACAACCGTGCAGAAACCGTGCAAGTGGCGTACAAAAAGAAAACCCCACGAGGAATCTTACGATTCCTCGTGGGATTTTGGTGCGCTCGAGGGAACTCGAATCCCTGGCCCTCTGATTAAAAGTCAGATGCTCTACCGGCTGAGCTACGAGCGCATATTCTGCAGCAATACAATACTGCCGAATAATATTACCATAAATGCCGATAAAATGCAAGTGCCCTGCCGAAAATTCTTGCGTTGCACTTATGAAGTCCCCCGCGGGGACTTTAAGCGACCGAACGGTCTCGCCGCAGGCGAGATGGAGGTTTTTTCCCGACAAGTTCCTCTTTACAAAACCGGACAGAATCGTTACAATCAAAGCAAATCCGATTTGGGCTCTTTTCCGGGCAGGCAGTGCCTGACCCCGCCGCGATCCTTTCCCCCTGCAGGAGGTACTTTCTATGAAAAAGATCACTCGCCGTTCCGTTCTTCGTCTGTCCGGGCTGGCGGCCGCTTCGCTGGCGCTGACCAGCTGCCGGGCCGCCGGTTCTGCCGCCGTTGGCAGCCGCTTTTCCGACTGGCTGCGGCAGAAGCTCGCCAACAACTCTTCCTCTGCATCCTCGGAGGCGGCAGCCTCCGGCGAGGCAGCGGCTTCCAGTGAGGCCGCCGCATCTTCCGCAGCAGCGGAGGAACCGGCCGCGTCCAGCTGGCTGCCTGCCTACGACGCCGACCCGCTGACCGGCGAGGCCAACCGCAGCAGCGGCCGCATCGTGGGCGTGATGGTCAACAACATCAGCTATTCCGAGCGGCAGAACGCCCGCCCTCAGCGGGGCCTTTCTTCTGCTGACCTGCTCATCGAGAGCAAGGTGGAGGGCGGCATCACTCGCTTCTGTGCCGTGTACCGCGACGCCGACAGCATCCCCGAGGTGGGGCCCATGCGCTCCGGCCGGGACCAGTTCCTGCAGCTGCTGATGCCCTGGCAGGCGCTGTACTACCACGACGGCGAAAGCGCCCCCTGCACCAAGTTCATCAGCGTCTACAACTACTCCGGTCTGAACATCGGCGGCAAGAGCTACTTCAACACGCCCACCCATCCCCATGTGGCCCACCGGGACAGCCGCGGCCGCAACGTTGCCTACGAACACACCGAGTTCACCTCCGGCAAGGAGATCCGGCAGGCCGCCGCCAATGCCGGCATCGGCCTGAGCCACGATTACGACACCACCTTCTTCCGCTTTGCGGACTACCGCACCGGGGCCGAGAATACCATGCGCGGCACCGCTTCCGGCCGGACGATACGCATCGTGCACTCCGACAACTACAAGACCAGCTTCAGCTACAGTGCACTGAGCCGCACCTACAAAATGCAGATGTACAGCCACGCCGCCGGCGGATTCGAGAACACCGTGGACGAACTGAACGGCAAGCAGCTGAGCTTCGACAACCTGCTCATCTGCTTTGCCCCCATCGCCGCCTACCCTGGCGACTCCGGCGATGTGCAGCAGGTGAGTTACATTTCCGGCGGCGAAGCCTACTTCTTCAGCCGGGGCGGGGTACAGGTGGGCCGCTGGGAGAAGGCTTCCCCGGAGCATCCGCTGAAGGTCTACGATGACGCCGGGGCCGAGCTGCTCTTCAACCGCGGCAAGACCTACCTTGCCATTGTGGACGACGATGAGTGGTCCAATTTCAGCTATCAGTAAACGAGGGGAACGCCATGAAACGCATCTGGATCCAGCGCATCGGTGCGGCCGTGCTGTGCGCTGTGCTGCTGGCCGGCTGCATGCCGGGCGGCCCGGCAGCCGACAGCACAGCTTCCGTTGACCCCCTGACCGGGCAGGAGCAGCAATACCCGGGCCAGCGTCCGGCGGCAGTGGTCATCGACAACGCCCCCGGCAGCACCACCCAGTGGGGCATCGGCAGCGCCTCTGTGGTGCTGGAGGCCGCAGCCCGTGCGGACACCGCCCCCAGCCTGTGCCTGGTCTATCCCTCCGTGTCGGCCATGCCGACGGTGGGACCGGTCACGCTGGGGCAGGACCTGTTCTGGCGGCTGCTCAGCGGCCAGCAGGTGCTGCCCATCCAGCGCGGCTGCGACCTGTACACCCGCAATTTTCTGGACTACTGGAACCTGCGCGCGGTGGACGCGCTGGAAACAGGCCGCAACGCCTTCACCACCGGCAATACCGACTGGGCCAGCCCGCTGTGGTGCACCAACGGTCAATCTGTGGCCAAGGTGCTGAGCAGCCTGAGCCTCTCGTCCGCGCTGTCCGAGGACCCTGCGGAATCCGCAGACAGCACGCAGGAAGGGGACACCCCCGCCGTGCCCACTGTCCCGGCCCTGCTGCCTCAGCAGACCGACGGCCACCTGCCGGATGCGGACGTTGCCGACGCAGTTCAGGCGGCAGTACAGTTCCCGTCCGGCAGCACCACCCGCTTTGCCTACGATACCGACACCGGCACCTACGGGATGCTGCACAATGACGGCTCCCCGCAGCTGGACGCCAACACCGGCACCCAGGCCGCCTTTGACAACCTTCTGGTGCTGTACAGTGCCTCCACCCTGCGGGACGATGGCCGCACCCTGGACTACGACCTGACCATGGGCGGCGGTCTGTGGCTCAACGGCGGCCACCTGTGGCACATCACCTGGACCCAGGGCACCGGCTCGACCTTTGCATTTTACGACGCCGACGGCCGCCCGCTGCGCATCCTGAGCGGCCGCAGCTACATTGCATGGCTTTCCAGCCTGACCGGTGAGGAAGTCACCGTGCAGGATTCCGCCGGGAACGACCTGCTGCAGCCCTGACACACAAAAAGCTCCTCGTGCAGATGCACGGGGAGCTTTTGCGTTTATTCGGTTTTACAGATCCACCACGCTGCCCACCTCGGCAGGGGTGGCGGGCACCATGCCCAGTTCTGCTTCGTCCGCGCCGCGCTGCACCGTGAAGGTGACGCTGCGCCCGGCGGCAAAGTCCGGGGCATAGGTGAGCTCCAGCGTCTGCCAGTCCTCCGGCACGGCGCAGAAGCAGTGCAGCAGCGCACCGCGCCCGGCGGCCAGATTCAGGGTAAAAATCGAAGCATCCGCCGCGTTCTCACCGTACAGCGGGGCGGCAAAGCTGCCGCAGCGCACCGCACGGCCGTTGCAGGCGGCCGTGACCCCGGTGCCCATGCTGTACAGGTCCTCCCGGGTGGATACCCGACGGCTCTGCAGGTAGCTTTCGCCCACCGGCAGCGCATGGCCGGACAGGTTCTCCACCGAGAGATACACCAGCACACCGCCCAGACCCGGAGCCGGGGCATAACCCAGCAGCTCCACTGCCGCCTTGCCGTCCAGCAGGGCAGGGTCGCCCGCAGCACGCAGCTCGGCCGCTGCTGCGGATACACCGGTGAGCAGGGCAGCCGCAAGGCTGACCGCACCGGAGCCGGCACATTTCAGGAATGACCGGCGGGAGATGGCTTGTGACATGGGAACTTCCTCCTTGGCGAAACGAAAAAGTGGTTCCTTTATACAATAAAGGATTGTGACCGTTCTGTCAAGCGGTTGCCCCGGATTGTAACCGATTCTTTGCGTTTATTCGTAGGCCTCGTTCTCTTCGGTCTCGGCCTGGCCGCGCAGGGTGTCGGCATAGCCGAAGGGCACGATGTCGATGGCCTCCACCAGCTTGTCCCGCATCCACAGCTGCACGTCAGTCTGCACGGTGTAGCCGCAGCCGGGGTCTGCCATCCACTGCTCGGGGCGGCGGCTGGGCAGAGCACGCTGGCTGAGCATGCTCATGATCACGCCGCCGTGGGTCACACAAGCGGCCTCGGTCACGTCCATGCGGATCATATACTCAAACAGCTTGAGCAGGCTTTCGGCGCAGCGGGCGTGGAACTGCTCGGTGGGCTCAGCCCCCTCCGGCACAAAGCCGGAACCCGGGGTGATCCACTTTTTAAAGTCCTCGTCGTGCACCAGTTCCTTCACGGGCTTGTTCTCAAACTTGCCAAAACCGGCCTCCCGCAGATCGTGCACCGTAAAGGTGTGGGCCGCGTTGGGGAACAGGATGTTGGCCGTTTCCACCGCACGCAGCATGGGCGAGGAGAACACGGTGTCCACCTGGGGGTACTCAAAGCGTTCCTTCAGTTCGGCCAGCTGGGCACGGCCCTCGTCGCACAGCGGGATGTCGGTGCCGCTGCCGATGTACAGGCCCTGCAGGTTGCCGGCGGTCACGCCGTGACGGATGAGATGGAGCTTAAAGGTTTTCATGCAAAATACCTCGTATCGTTTGCAAAGATCCAAACCCCCGGAGCCGGTGCGCGGTGCACGGAAGATCAGTCGGCGTAGCGGTTGACCTCAACGGTGGCGGGGAAAACGTTCGTGTCGATGCGGCAGTTGCTGCGCACGGTCACGCTGGTGAGTGCATTGCAGTCCTTGAAGGCGCCGGTCTTGATGTAACCCACGCTCTCCGGGATGGTGATGTCGGACAGGGCGGTGCAGCCGTTGAAGGCGGCAGTCTCAATGTACTCCACGCCATCGGCCAGAGTCACGGTGGTCAGGTTGGTGCAGCCCTTGAAGGAGCTGCCGCCCACAGTGGTCACACCGGCTTCCACGACCACAGCGGTGATCTGGTCGGCCTGATCCGCCCAGGGAGCGGGGGAGTTGCTGTTGTAGTCGGTCATACGGCCGGTGCCGCTGATGGTCAGGGTGCCGTCGGCCAGGGTCCAGGTCACGTTCTCGCCGCAGGAGTTGTCGCCGGCGGCAGCAGCGGATGCAGCGGTGGAAGCGGTGCTGGAAGCAGCAGAAGATGCGCTGCTGCCGCAGCCGGTCAGGGCGATGCAGCTCACAGCCAGAACAGCGGCAGCGGCCAGGCTGCACAGACGGGTGATGGTGTTGCGTTTCATTTGGGTAATCCTCTTTCCTATTCCTATTTTTATAGCCTCCCTGCCCACCACAAAGCTGTGCGCCAGGCAAGGACAGGTGCCAAAACAGCATTATAGCACAAAACCAGGAAAGATGGAAGTTCCAATTTGGAATTTTTGCATTTTGCGCCGGGTGCCGTTTCTTTTTGGCCGGAACGGGAGCCATTTTCTGGCAGAAAAGCGTGTCCTCTGCCAAAAATATTCCCGCCCGGCATCTTTGTGCCCCGGGCGTCCGCCACAAAATGTATGCTGTTATACCTGTAGTTTAACATAGATGTAGTGTACCCGGCAAGGCCTTTGACAGAAATGACGAAATTTGATGAAAAATATCGTCACTTTTCTTGCTTTACATTTCGTTTTCCGTTGTGTATAATCAACCTGCTGTAAACCAAAAATCAAGGATGTTCCCCAACCCGGGGTCATTGAGGAGTCAGAGACCATGGAATTCAATCGTATCATCAAACTGCTGCGCAAGGAGCGCGGCATCACCCAGAAGCAGGCTGCGGAAGATCTGGGTGTTTCGCAGGCCCTGCTGTCCCACTACGAAAAAGGCATCCGCGAGTGCGGGCTGGACTTTGTGGTGCGCGTGGCCGACTATTATAATGTTTCCTGCGACTATCTGCTGGGCCGCAGCGCCGAGCGCAACGGTATGATGCTCTCGGCCGAGGACCTGCCCAACCCCGACAAGATGAAGGACAACATCTACCACGGCAGCGTGCTGCCCACCATGAACAAAAAGCTGATCTCCAACAGCCTGAACGTGCTGTATGCCAAGATCGGCCAGTGCCACAGCAAGGCCCTGACCACCGAGGTGAGTGCCTACCTGATGATGGCCGTGGCCAAGATGTTCCGCCTGCTGTACTCGGCCGAGCCCCACAACGCGTCCAGCATGTTCAGCATCGGTGCCCACCGCTGGCGCGGCTATTCCGACGCCGTGATGCGCATGTCCGAGGCCAATGTGGAAGCCCTGCTGGCCGGGGAGGACCTGAAGGGTGCCGAGGGCGTAAAGGACCCCGCCTGCCTTGCCATGACCACCGAGAGCCTGACCCGCGAGTTCCCGCTGTACACCCCCAGCCTGCTGAATCTGGTCAAGACCAGCGAGACCCACGTCAAGGGCCTGACCCCCGAGGACTGAAATCCCGTCGTACCGGGGTGATATTCCTGTGAATTGTTCCCCCAAACTCTTGCATCTGTGCACCAAAAACGGTATAAACAGAGTAGAAGATTCTGGAAAGGACAACATTTCCACCGATCAAGAGGAGGACAATACCTATGTCGAACAAGATTTCCCGCCGTGCATTCCTGAAGTGTGCAGGTGTTTCCGCTGCAGCGGTCGGCTCTGCCAGCCTGCTGAGCGGCTGCAAGACCAATGGCAGAAACACCACCGTCAACGACGTGAAGGTGGGCGACACCGTCAAGAACTGGAACGGTCTGGGCGTGCAGCTGTCCAGCGTGTTCCACCTGACCCAGGACCCCGCACAGCCCGGCTATGAGTACCTGGGCGTGCGCGTGACCGTGCTGAACCGCAGCAAGACCGACTCCTATACCATCGGTGCACAGGGCGTGGATGCCATCAACGCCGCTTACCCGGTGCCCCCGCTGGAGAACGTGGACGCCAACTTCCAGGCCATGGCCGCTGCTACCACCGACTTTGTTGCCACCTGCGACGGTCAGGGTGCTGCCATCAGTGCCACGGTGTCCCTGTACAACTCCAACTCCCAGAGCTTCTCCGACAGCGAGAGCCTGCCCCCGCAGGGCTCCGGCTACATCGTGCTGATGCTGATGGTGCCCAAGAATTGGAAGGAGCTGCAGGTGACCTACATGCCCACCTTTGCCCCGGACAAGACTTTGACCTTTACCATGAAGGCCGCCGATGTGATCCGCGGATAATTGCATTCGATTTCGTCCATTTTGTACGATATGCCCACAGAATGTTCACAATTATTTTATAAAAAGCATTGACTTTTGCGGTCATTTCGCCTATTGTATAAGTAACTTCCATTGGCATAAACTGTATAATTTTACATTCCAGGAGGAGGAACAAAATCATGTCTACCGTTTTCTCCCGCCGCTCGTTTCTGAAATACACCGCCGTGGCCGCCGTGGCTGTGGCCGGTACCAGCCTGCTGGGCGGCTGCTCTGGTTCTGGCGCAGAAACTGCGATCCAGACCACCTATCCCAGTGATAATGTCGTGCTGAAGGTAAAATCCACTCTGGAATCCCTGGAGTATGACCCCAAATCCGGCAACGCGACCTTTACGATCCATATCGTCAACGGCCGCAAGAATCCCATCGTCGTGAGCCCCAATCGTTTTGCAGTCAAGGCCTACGATAAGAACAACAACTGCATCGCAAACATCTTTGTGGGTTCTACCCAGGGCAGCCTCAACGCCGCCCTGGCCCCTGGCGATACCAACCCCATCAGCCGCGGTAAGGAGTGCATCTGCACCGTTATTGCATCCGGTCTGCCTAAGGTGACTGTGAATACTGAGAATCCTGAGGATACCGAGTGCCCCATCGCCTCCCTGCGTATCATCTACACCCCGGATACCGAGTACAACGAGTACACCGCAAACTGGATCATCTCCCCGGATACTGCGGTCCCTGCTTTGGGCTGACCCTTACACCATATTTTGTTGATAAACGGAGGAACGTATCATGTCTTACACTTTTTCCCGGCGTGATTTTCTGAAGTATTCTGCCATGACCGCTGTGGCTGTGGCCGGTGCCGGCCTGCTGACGGGCTGTGAGATCCAGGACCCCAACAACCCTGTTATCAAAAAGCTGGGTTACGGCACGACCCTGGGCACCACCGGCGGCCTGCTGAAGAGCGTGGATGTGGATAAGGATGGCACTACCGGTGTCTTTACCTTTACCGTAAAGAACAACTCCGATGTCTCCCTTCATATGGCCACCCCCAACGAGAGATTCGTAGTAAAGGTCCTGGACAAAGACGGCAACAGCAAGTGGAGCAACTATTTCAACCTGTCCATCGAGGCTGTTCTGGGGGAGGACGGCAAGGCTCCTGATATTCTCCCCGAGCTCCCGCCCCGGACTGTAGGTGAGTACAAGGTCCATGTCCCCGACTATGCCGGGCATGCTCCCAACCCTGAGGACACCCTGGAGTTCACCTATATCCCCAACCCGGCCAAGTCTCCTCAACTCCGCATGACCTGGAAGATCCCTGGTGCCGACCTTGTCAAGTCTAACGAGGGTACCGGCAAGTAATTCTCCCTTTTATCGCACTTCAGCCCGCACCCTTGGTGCGGGCTTTTTTGACCCTTTTGTTGGGCAGTTCGCCGCAAAATGCCTATCGTTTTTTAGTGATTTTGTGTCTTGTGCACAGTTCCATTTTCCGGTACAATAAAAGAACAAGCAACGGACAAAGCGCAGCGGCAGAGCCACTTGCCGCCGCGCTGTTATATTTTGCGGCGGGTACGCCCGCCCGGCTGAAAAGGAGTGCTGTCTGTTATGATCAACATGGTCAAGCTGCCCACCAAGAAAAGCGACCTGTTCCTGCGCGTTGCCAAGGGACATTTTGCCACCAGCCACAGCCACATCAACTATTACATCGACGTCACCACCCAGAAGTCCCGCCTGTCGGAGGCCAAGGCCGTGGCCAAGGAGCTGGTGAGTGCCTACCAGCACAGCACCATCGTGGACACCGTGCTCTGTCTGGACGGCACCCAGGTCATCGGCACCTGTCTGGCCAATGAGCTGACCAAGGACGGCTTTGCCAACATGAACGCCCACCAGACCATCTATGTCATCACCCCGGAGTACACCACCGGCAGCCAGATCATCCTGCGCGACAATCTGGCCCCCATGGTCAAGGGCAAGCATGTGCTCATCCTGGCCGCTTCCATCACCACCGGCTACACCGTGCAGGCCGCTGTGGAGGCTGTGAACTACTACGGCGGCATGGTGGCCGGGCTTTCGGCTATTTTTGCCACCACCCACGAGTGCATGGGCTACCCGGTCACCTCCATCTTCGACCCCGCCAGCCTGCCGGACTACGCCAGCTTCGACAGCCGTGACTGCCCTCTGTGCAAAGCAGGCCAGCACATCGACGCCTTGGTCAACAGCTTTGGCTATTCGGCCCTGTAAGGAGACCCCCAATACAAAAGCGTCTGCAGAAGCCTCTGCAGACGCTTTTTGTTTGCCCGGGGCACCGGGTCATTGTTTTTTGGGGAACACAAAGGGATTGCAGCGGTATACCGCCACCAGATACAGGGCCATAAAGCACCAGATCACCGGCTCGCACAGGATCACCGCATCGTAGGCAAAGCGGGGGATGAACGCCAGCACGAACACCACCTTGCCCAGGAACTCGATGACACTGGAAAACAGCGGCAGCACCTTTTCGCCCAGGCTCTGCAGGGCATAGCGGGTGGACAGCAGCACCCCCAGCACCGCATAGAAGGGGGAAGTCCAGCACAGATAGCGTGCGCCGTTTTCCAGCACGAGGACCTCCGACGAGCCGGACACCATGCGCACCAGCCACTCGGCGCTCACCTGCATCAGCAGCACCGTCACCACCATGACCACCAGCGAATACAGGTAGATCTCCCGCATACCCTTGCGGATGCGCTCCGGCTGGCCTGCGCCGTAATTCTGGGAAACGAAGGTGGACGCCGCATTCGCCATGGCGATGAGCGGCATATCCGTGAAGGCAAACAGCTTGCGGGCCGCCGTGTGTCCGGCGATGGTCAGGGTGCCCAGCCCGTTGATGCCGTACTGCAAGATCACCGAACCGGCAGACACGATGCTGCTCATCAGGCCCATGGAGATGCTCTGGCTGAACAGGTCCCAGTACAGCTTGCGGCCCACGTCCAGATGCTTCCGGCCCGGGATGAGGATGCGCACCCGCGCCATGACATAGAGGATGCACAGCACCACTGACACGCCCTGTGCGATCACGGTAGCCACAGCGGCACCGGCCACGCCCATGCCCATCCCGGCAATGAACCACAGGTCCAGCACCACGTTCAGCGCCGAGCTGAGCAGCAGGAACACCAGCGGCATCACACTGTTGCCGATGGCCCGCAGCAGGCCCGCGCACAGGTTGTAAGCGAACATGACGATGACGCCCAGATCAATGATGATGATGTACCGGTAAGCGTCCTCCAGGATTTCGGCGGGGGTGTCCAGCAGCTCCAGCAGGGGCCGCAGGCCGAAAAAGCCCGCCGTGGTGATGGTCAGCGACGCCGCCAGTCCGATGACCAGCGACCCGGCCACCGTGCGCTTGAGCAGGTCCTCGTCCTGAGCGCCGTAGGCGCGCGCTGCCACGATGGCAAGGCCGTTGCCGATGCCAAGGCCGAAGCCCACCAGAAGCTCGTAGATGGCTCCGCAGGAGCCAATGGCAGCAAGGGCGGTGTCGCCCAGCACGTTGCCCACGATCATGGTGTCCACGGTGTTGTACAGCTGCTGGAACAGGTTGGAAATGAGAATGGGCAGCATGAACAGCACCAGACTCCTGAAGATGGGGCCGTGCATCAGGTCTACATTCATCTGGAAGAGGTTCTTCTTCCGGGACTGGGTCTGGGTCATAGGGTTCCTCCAATTTTATTTTTACCGCAAAACAAGGGGCCGCCCGGAAAGCAGTCCCTTGTTTTGTCGTTTTATGCAGTTGCTTTTTACGAAGAAGCTGCCCGCGGCGGCCCCTCTCGTGAAAAGGCAGTCAGAGCGGCCCGCAGGCCGCTCTGACTGCAAAATCAAAAACATTTTTCCGCTGAAAATTGCCAGAGCGCAAGCGGCGGCAATTCCAATCGTGCTCTTTACAGCTCCTGCGTCTCAAAGCCGTGGCCGGTGAGCACCTCCACACTGGTAAAACCTGCGGCCTTGATGGCGGCAGCGGCCTCGTCAAAGCCGTAGGTCAGGCTGGCAATGTCGTGGGAATCGGAGGTGATGATCACCTTGCCGCCCATCTTCTGCCACTCACCCAGCAGCCAGGGGCCAGGGTAGAAGTCCTTGCGGTAGCCGCGGTAAACGCCGCCGGTGCTCACTTCCAGCAGGCAGTCGTTGTCCTTTGCGGCCTGCAGAGCCTTGAGAGCAGCAGCCTTGTAGCGGGGCGACTCCTCGTCGAAGAACTCACCCTTGGCGTTCAGCTTCTTGATCAGGTCGATGTGGGCCAGAATATCCGGCTTGAGGGCGGCCACCTTTTCCACCTCGGCAAAGTAAGCTTCCACAGCGGCCAGCGGGTCGGCGTCGAAGTCGTCGTTGATGCAGTCCCACAGGTCCTGCGGGCGGAAGTCGATCTCGTAATACTTGCCGGTGTTCTTGCCGTACAGGTGGTGTGCGCTGCCGATCCAGTAATCGTAGCCGGTGCGCTTGTCCTCGCTGAGGATGTCCCACTCGATGCCGCACAGGATGTCCACCTTGCCCTTGTACTCGGCCTTGAGCTTGGCGATGGTGGCCTTGTACTGGGCGGTGCGGCTGGGGCTCATGCAGTATTCGCGGTCGCGCTGGGTGTAGCTATGGCCGGTGAAGCCCAGCGTGGTCAGGCCCTGCGCGCACGCAGCACTTGCCATATCCTGCAAGGTATTTTTGCCATCGCACATGGTGGAGTGGCAATGGACACTGGACTTCTTATAATCTGCCATAATTGCTTCACTGCATCCTTTCCTGCTTGACCTTATGGTCAATGACGTGTCGTTTTTCCAGTTCACGGGTCACGTCCTCCACCGTGATGCCGGCGCTGACCATCAGCACCAGAACATGGTAGGCCAGATCACTGATCTCGTAAACGGTTTCTTCCTTGTCCTCTTTTTCGCCTGCAATGATGACCTCGGTGCACTCTTCGCCCACCTTTTTCAGGATCTTCTCCTTGCCCTTTTCAAACAGGTAGGTGGTGTAGCTGCCCTCTTTGGGGGAATCCTTGCGGCCTTTGATCAGTTCATACAGGCCCTGCCAGCTGAACTGTTTCAGCTCCGGGGAGACGTATACTTCGTTGAAGAAACAGCTCTCGGCCCCGGTGTGGCAGGCCGGGCCGGACTTGACCACTTCCACCACCAGTGCGTCCTTGTCGCAGTCGGCAGTGATGGACACCACCCGCTGCACGTTGCCGCTGGTCTCGCCCTTGCGCCAGATCTCCTGACGGCTGCGGCTCCAGAACACGGTGCGACCTTCGGCAATGGTGAGGGCCAGCGTCTCAGCGTTCATGTACGCGAGGGTAAGCACCTCTTTGGTGTAGTGATCCTGCACGATGGCAGGGATCAGGCCCTTTTCGTCAAATTTCAGTTCCATGGTCGTTTCTCCCTCCCCGGATGGGGATAGCTCTAGTTTAGCGTATTCGGCTTGCAAACGCAAGGGGTACGGCGTATTTTTACAGGCGCATTTCCACGCCATTCTCCGCCAGATATTCCTTCAGGTCCCGGATGGTCAGCAGCTTCTGGTGAAAGATGCCGGCCGCAAGGCCCGCGTCGATGCCCTTGTGGTGGAACAGCTCCAGAAAATCCTCTTTTTTTCCGGCACCGCCGCTGGCGATGATGGGCACGTCTACGCGGGCCGCCACAGCGTCCAGCATTTCCAGATCAAAGCCATTGCGCACGCCGTCGGTGTCGATGCTGTTCAGGCAGATCTCACCGGCACCGTGGTTCACGCACCAGCGGATCCAGTCCAGCGCATCCCGGCCGGTGTCCTCGCGGCCGCCCTTGGCGAATACCCGGAACTGGCCGTTCACCCGTTTGACATCCGCCGAGAGCACCACGCACTGGTTGCCGTATCGCCGGGCTGCCGCCGGGATCAGGTCGGGGTCGCGCAGGGCACCGGAGTTGACGCTGACCTTGTCGGCACCGCATTTCAGCACCCGGTCAAAGTCCTCCAGCGTGTTGATGCCGCCGCCCACGGTGAGCGGGATGAACACCTCGCTGGCCACCCGGGTGAGGATGTCGGTGAAGAGGGTGCGGCCCTCAAAGCTGGCGGTGATGTCGTAGAACACCAGCTCGTCGGCCCCGGCCGCATTGTACATCCGGGCCATCTCCACGGGGTCGGCCACATCCCGGATGCCCTCAAAGTTCGTGCCCTTGACCACGCGCCCGCTGCGCACGTCCAGGCAGGGGATAATGCGTTTTGTGATCATATCGGTTTCCCCTCCGTTCCATCCTGTACCAGTTGTACGCAGCGTTCAAGGTCCAGTGCGCCGGTGTACAGGCTCTTGCCCAGAATCGCGGCTGCGGTGCCCATCTCTTTCAGTTCCAGAAGCTCCGCCTCGGACGAGATGCCGCCGCTGGCCGTAAAGGCCACGCCGGGCACCTCTGCTGCCAGCTGGCGGTACAGGGCCAGATTGGTGCCCTGCATGGCACCGTCGCAGGCGATATCGGTGTAGATGATGGCGGTGCACCCGGCGTCTGCCAGCCGCCTGCAGAAGTCCACGCCCGGCTCGGCGCTGACCTCTTTCCAGCCGTGGATGGCCACATAGCCATCCTTGGCATCCACGCCCACGGCGATCCTGTCGCCGTATTTTTGCAGCATCCGGGCGGTAAACGCAAAATCCGTCACCGCCACGCTGCCCAGGATGCAGCGTCCCACGCCGAGAGCGAGGTACTTTTCTATGCGCTCCTCGGTGCGGATGCCGCCGCCCACCTCGATGTACAGCCCGCCCTGTTTGGCCAGTGCGGCAATGGTGTCGTAATTGGAAAGGGTGCCGTCCTTCGCGCCGTCCAGGTCGACAACGTGGAGGTTCTTTGCGCCTGCGGTCAAGAACTGCCGTGCCTGGGCACAGGGGTCCTCACCGTATACGGTCATGCGGCTGTAGTCGCCCTGGGTCAGGCGCACCACCTTGCCGCCGCGCAGGTCAATGGCTGGAAACAGTTGCATCATATTCTCCTTATAACTCCGCAAACGCTTTCAGGATGCGCAGGCCGGTGTCGCCGCTCTTTTCCGGGTGGAACTGGGTGCCGTACACCTTGCCCGCCCGTACCGCGCCGGTGACCGGGATGGAATACTCGCTGGTCGCCAGTGTACTCTCGGTACAGTTCTTGCCGTAATAGCTGTGGACATAATATACATACTCGCCCTCATGGATGTACTGGAACAGCGGGTCGTCTTTCACGATGTGCAAAGCGTTCCAGCCGATCTGCGGCACCTTCAGGCTCTTGTCCGTCAGGTCCGGCTCCAGCGGGCACACCTCGCCTTGAATAAATCCCAGGCCCGCGTGTTCGCCGTACTCATAGCTTTTTTCAAACAGCAGCTGCATGCCCAGGCAGATGCCCAGCAGCGGCTTTTTTTCCGCCTCGGCCCGGATGACCGGCACAAGGCCGGTGGCCACCAGCTTGTCCATGGCGTCGCCAAAGGCACCCACGCCGGGCAGGATGAGCCGGTCGGCGTTGCGGATGGTATCGGGGTCGGCGGTGACCACCGTGTCCTGCCCCAGCTGTGCAAGGCTGGATTTCAGGCTGAACAGGTTGCCCACGCCGTAATCCATGATCGCGATCATACCAGCAGTCCTTTCGTGGAGGGGATCTCGTCCTTGTGGGCTTCGTCGATCTTCACTGCCGCGCTCAGCGCGTGACCGGCCCCCTTGAAGCAGGCTTCGAGGATGTGGTGAGTATTTTCGCCCGCAAATTGTACAAAGTGGACGGTGGCGGGCACGCTGCGGGCAAAGCCCAGCCAGAATTCCTTGGCGCACTCCACGTCAAAATCGCCCACCTTCTCGGTGGTGCAGTGGATGTCCCAGTTCAGGGTGCAGCGGCCGGACAGGTCCACCGCGCACAGGATCAGCGCTTCATCCATGGGCAGGTGGAAGCTGCCGTAGCGCTGGATGCCGCGCATATCGCCCAGCGCCCGGGCAAACGCCTGCCCCAGCGCGATGCCCACATCCTCGGTGGTGTGGTGGTAGTCCACCTCCACGTCCCCGTGGCAGGTGAGCACCAGATCGAACCGGCCGTGCCGGGCAAACAGCTCCAGCATGTGGTTCAGGAAGCCGCACCCCGTGTCGATCTCGTAACGGCCGGAGCCGTCCAGATCCAGCGTCAGGTCGATCTGGGTCTCGTTGGTGTTGCGTTCCAGAGAGATCATCCGGTTTTCCATGGTTCATTCCTCCAGAATTTTGTCCAGTGTTTCCACAAGGGCCTGCATCTGCTCCGGCGTGCCGATGGTGATGCGCAGCCAGTTGGCGATGCGGGGTGCGTCAAAATGCCGCACCAGAATGCCGTTTTCCTTCAACTTTTTGTATAGTGTTCCTCCGTCTTTCCGGTTCGTACTTGCAAGCAGGAAGTTGGACCGGCTGTCCAGCACTGCAAAGCCGCGGGCTTCCAGCTGCTGCTTCGTCCAGCTGCGGGTGTCCACGATGGCGGCACGGGTGCGGTCAAAGTAGGCCGTATCTTCCAGCGCGGCCTGCCCGGCTTTCAGGGTCAGGCGGTTGATGTTGTAGGGGTTCAGGCTGAACTTGACCCGGTTCAGGTCGGCAATGAGCTTTGCATTGCCCATGGCCAGACCCAGCCGGGCACCGGCCAGCTGGCGGGACTTGGAAAAGGTCTGCACCACCAGCAGGTTCTCGTACCGGTCGATGAGGGGCACGCAGCTCTCGCCGCCAAAGTCCACATAGGCCTCGTCCACGATGACCACGTTGTCGGGGTTGGCCTGCAGGATGCCCTCGATGGCGCTGCGCGGCAGGGCAAGGCCGGTGGGGGCGTTGGGGTTGGCGATGACGATGGTCTGGTGCAGGCCATCGTAGTCCTTCGGGTCCAGCGTGAAATCATCCTTCAGCGGGATGATGTGGCTGGGGATATGCAGCAGCCCGCACCACACACCGTAGCAGCCATAGGTGATGTCGGCATAGGCCAACGGGTGCTGTTCGTCGCAGAAGGCCCGCAGCGCAAAGAACAGGTTCTCGTCGCTGCCGTTGCCGGGCATGATCTGATCCGGCTGCAGCCCGAAGTGGGCCGCCGCTGCCCGCAGCAAATCGGCACAGGCGGGGTCGGAGTAAAGGCGGAGCTTTTCCACCTCGGCTTCACTCACCGCCGCCACCACCGCCGGGGACGGCAGATAGGGGCTTTCGTTGGTGTTCAGTTTGATGTACTGCTGGTCCTGCGGCTGTTCGCCCGGCGTATAGGGGGTGACAGCGGACAGGGTGGGGGAAAGAAAACGGCTCATAATGGTTTCCTCAGGTCTATTCTGTTATGGCGAACGACCTCGCCTCTTTTACTTCTCGTACCGGATGGTCACGCTCTTTGCGTGGGCGTGCAGGCCCTCGCGCTCCGCAAAGTCGGCAATGCGGGGGGCCACTTCGCCCAGTGCCTCGCGGGTGTAGTAGAGGAAGCTGGACTTCTTGACGAAGTCGTCCACGCCCAGCGGGCTGGAGAAGCGGGCCGTGCCGCTGGTGGGCAGGGTGTGGTTGGGTCCGGCGAAGTAATCGCCCAGTGCCTCCGGCACGTTGCGGCCCAGGAAGATGCTGCCCGCGTTTTTGATCTCGTTCAGCACCCCGAAGGGGTCCTCCACGCACACTTCCAGATGCTCCGGGGCGATGATGTTGCAGGCTTCAATGGCCTTGTGCAGGTCGGTGCAGACGATGATCTTGCCGTTGTCGTCCACGCTGGCGCGGGCGATGGCGGCGCGGGGCAGCTGAGGGATCTGCACTTCCAGCTCGGCCTGCACGGCCTTAGCGAGGTCGGCGCTGTCGGTGACCAGCACGGGGCTGGCCAGCTTGTCGTGCTCGGCCTGGCTCAGCAGGTCGGCAGCCACCCAGGCGGGGGTGCAGCCGCCGTCGGCCAGCACCAGAATCTCGCTGGGGCCTGCGATCATATCAATGCCCACCTTGCCGAACACCTTGCGCTTGGCGGTAGCCACATAGATGTTGCCGGGGCCCACGATCTTGTCCACGGCAGGGATGCTCTGGGTGCCGTAGGCCAGCGCCGCCACAGCCTGTGCGCCGCCGGTCTTGAAAATTTTGGTCACGCCTGCCGTGGCGGCGGCGGCCAGAATGACCGGGTTCACCTTGCCGTCCTTCCCGGCGGGGGTGGTCATGACGATCTCGGCCACGCCCGCCACCTTGGCGGGGATCACGTCCATAAGCACGGTGGAGGGGTAAGCCGCCGTGCCGCCGGGCACATACACGCCCGCCTTTTCAATGGGGGTGTACTTCTGCCCCAGCACGATGCCGGGCTTATCGTTCACCACAAAGTTCTTGTGCACCTGCTGGCGGTGGAAGTTCTCGATGTTGGCCGCCGCCTGCCGCAGGGTCTCGAGGAAATAGGGGTCCATGCCCGCAAAGGCCTCGTCGATCTCTTCCTGTGTGACCTGCAGGTTTTCAATGACAGCCCCGTCAAATTTCAGGGCGTAGTCCTTCAGGGCCTCGTCGCCCCGAGCACGCACATCGGCAATGATGCCGTCCACCACGTCCTCCACGTTCTTCTCGGCGCGGATGTCGCGGTTCAGGATCTCTTCGGACTTCAGCTCGTCGAAGTTGTACAGCTTGATCATTTTGCTTCCTCCTTGTTCTGCAGCTGCGCCCGCAGCTTTTCCAGCATGGTGTCCATTTCAGCGTGCTTGAACTGGTAGCTCGCCTTGTTGGCAATGAACCGGGCCGAGATGGGCAAAAATTCGGTGACCACCTTCAGGCCGTTCTCCCGCAGGGTGGTGCCGGTCTCCACGATATCCACAATGACATCCGACAGGCCCAGGATCGGGGCCAGCTCGATGGAGCCGTTCAGCTTGATGATGTCGATGTCCCGCCCCTGCGAGGCGTAGTAGGCTTTTGCAATGTTGACGAATTTGGTGGCTACCCGCACCGGTCGGCCAGGGTCGTCCTGATAATCGGCCGGGGCCGCCACGCACATGCGGCATTTGCCAAGGCCGGTGTCCAGCAGCTCGTACACGTCGGCTTCCGCCTCGGTGAGGATGTCCTTGCCCACGATGCCCACATCCGCCGCGCCGTGTTCGACGTAGATGGCCACATCGCTGGGCTTGACGAGGAAGTAGCGGATGCCGGCCGCCGGGTTCTCCACCACCAGCTTGCGGGTGGCGTTGTAGTCCTCCGGGCAGCCGTAGCCGATGCCGGCCAGCAGATTGTAGACCTTGTCGCCCAGACGGCCCTTGGGCAGGGCCACGTTCAGCATCACCTTGTCGGTGCTGTTCTTCTGCACCGGCGGCAGGGGAGCGCTCAGGCGGTCCAGCTCGTCCAGATAGACCGCAAAGCCAATGGCACCGGCCCCGGGGGTGAACTGCTGCATCAGCAGGTCGTACCGGCCGCCCTTGAGCAGGGGGCGGGGCAGAGCTTTGAGGTAGCCTTGAAAAACAAGGCCGTTGTAGTATTCCATCTCACCGGCCAGGGTCAGGTCCAGCCGGATGGCACC
>ERZ791819.323-NODE-323-length-27325-cov-3.194866_pt1 | contig 27325 bp, 19 predicted proteins | sample MGYA00510301_ERZ791819 | MGnify/ENA primary metagenome ERZ791819 (study PRJEB30046, sample SAMN00791999) | human gut metagenome | study: EMG produced TPA metagenomics assembly of the A metagenome-wide association study of gut microbiota in type 2...
TTACCGGCTTGAACGCAGCGTTGAGGTCGGTTGGGTCAACCTGCCAGAGCGCGATGCCGTTAGAGTTCTGACCGCTCAGGAAGATACGGCCGTCGGCAGCGATGCGCACTTTTCGAGGGTCGTAAGAAGTTTTTCCATTAGGGAATGTAGTCTGGAAAGTCTGACCGCCCTTGAACGCATATTTGCCTTCCGAATTCTTGATAGGGTTCATAGTCGGGTCGAAAGCATACAGACCGTTGTTTTCGCCAGAAGAGTGGTAGCCGGTAGGTTTCGCCGCCATAGCCTCGGCAACAAGGATTCGTCCGAAGTTAGGGCTGTCGGTGTTGTTGTCTACGTCCACGCTTGACGGGTGGTAGAAGCTGTATTTCTTAGTGTTTACAGTAGGCTCGGCAACAGTGGCGCTTGTAACGGCAACCTTGAATTGCACCAATGCGTCTTTAGGAACGTCGGCACCCGGAACTTCAACAGAGTTGAGGTTTTTGAGGGTTGTCATTTCGTAGTCACCGTAAGTAGCTACAGTAGTACCTTCGTATTCCTTTGTCATTTCGCCGTCGACAAACATCTGAACCTTTACAGATTCAGCAGGAGCGTTCAAGCGATAAGAAACAGTGTAGTTTTCAGCAGCAGGTTCCACCTTGATGTCGTAAGCGTAAGCGTTGCGGGCCTCAAGAGCAGGAAGCGGCTTAGGGATAGAGAATGTGTACTTTGCAGCTATCTGACCAGGAACGTATTGGTAGATTGCAGCAGTGTATTCGTCTACCTTCTCTACAGAAATCGCGTTCTGGTTAGGAGCGGCGGCAGATTTTGAGAATTCGTTTTCGTGAGTTGCAACCACCTCGTTTGTTGTGCGGTTCACAACCTGGAAGCCGTCAACGTAGTTTGTTCCGCAAGGCTCGAATGTGAACAAAGTTCCGTCGAGAGTGACAGCGTCACCACCAGCGGTAAGGTTTGCCGTTCCGACCTTTGTCAAGCCGTCAAAGAAAGCTTGCGCGCGTGCCGGACGCACAAAAATGTTGTCGGTTTCAGGATTGTTGTCGGCAGGTTGAACATGTCCGTCGGAAGCGCATGCGATGCCAGCAGCGATAGCTTTTGACTTTTCAGCGACCTGAACACCCTTTGCAACAAAGATTTTTGCAATTTTTCCAGAGTTGGCAGGAGTGATGTAGAAAGCACCGCCTGTTTCCGACATGACATTGCCGACAGCGCGACCCAAGAAGTCCATACGGCCGGCTGTCACGCCTTCAGGAAGAGTGACTGTCAAATCAATCATCTCCGTTGTTCCAGCAGGGAGAATCTTGAACGTTGTTGAAGAAGCGGCGTTAGGAAAACCATCGTTTACGATGAAGTTTCCAGCTCCATCGACAGTGATTGCTGTACCTGCAGCGCTCGTTGCTACAGTGGTTTGCCCCTCGGCATTAATAGCGATGATTTGAGGCACGCTTTTGTCGTTGGTGTAGACTTTTCCGTCGAAACCAATGCCCCAACGGGCATTGCCGGCTGTAGGCAGACCCTCGGTCACCTTCCAGTCCTGCGTCAAAGTCTGTGCATTCATAGCCATGGCTGTCGATGCAATGGTCAAGCCAGCCAACAGAATGTGTTTAAAAGACTTTCTCATAAAAAAGATTTTAAGTTAATAAATGATGTGTATTCTGTATTTTTCTTTGTTCTTTTTCGGTTAGGTTATTACTAAACTGCGTAAAGATATGAAATTTCTTTGAGAAACAAGCATCGGGAACAAGTTTTTAACTTATTTAACCCACAGAATGAGCGGCAACTGCCGCGGTAACGGAACAGGCATCCCAGACGAACGTCAAAAAAGTGCGTTGAGGATGCTAAAAAAACGTATAATTTGCTTGGCAGTGTTAAATATCGCTAATTATAAGACAGTTTTTGAGCCGTTGAAACCAAATGTTTGTGCATTTGTCTATTAATAAGTATATTTGCAGACGGAAATGGAGGGGGCGGAAGTCTTCTCCATTGTTTTATTAATACATCAACAATTGAAGAATGATTGACAAAAGCGCGCTGACAGCAGTCTTGGAGCGAGGAATGGAAGGCACCGACCTTTTTCTCGTCGACGTCAGAATCAGCAAGGACAACAACATCGTGGTGGAAATCGACAGCGACACAAGTGTGGACATAGATGAGTGTATCCGCCTTAACCGACTTGTTGAGAGCGAGTTTGACCGCGACGAGGAAGATTATGAACTTGAAATCGGCTCAGCCGGACTGACATCGCCACTGCGCGTAGAACGCCAGTATCACAAGAACGAAGGCAACGAGGTTGAAGTGCTTACCGCCGACGGTCGCAAGCTCAAAGGCATCCTCAAGAGTGCCGACGCCGACGGCTTCGTGCTTACGGTGGTCAAGAAAGTGAAACCCGAAGGCGCCAAGCGTCCGGTGGAGCAGGAGGAAGACCTCCGCTTCGGTTATAACGAAATAAAATATACAAAATACGTAATCCAGTTTTAAGACATTATGGCAAAGAAAGAGGAAACCATAAGCATGGTAGACAGCTTTTCGGAGTTTAAAGAGCTGAAGAATATCGACAAGACCACAATGATCAGCGTGTTGGAGGAATCGTTCCGCAACGTGCTGGCAAAGATGTTTGGATCGGACGAGAATTTCGTCGTAATTATGAACCCAGACAAGGGCGACTGCGAGATTTATCAAAACCTCACAGTAGTGGCCGACGGCGCTGTAGAGAATCCGAGCATGCAGATCGGTCTTACCGACGCCCGCGAGATTGACCCGGAATGCGAGATCGGCGAGGACGTTACGAAAGAAATCGTTTTTGAGAAATTCGGCCGCCGCGCCATCCTGACACTCCGTCAGACGCTCGCATCCAAGATTCTCGATCTTCAGAAAGACGCCATCTATACCAAGTTCAAGGCAATGGAAGGCGAGATTGTAGTAGGCGAGGTCTACCAAATCTGGAAACGCGAAGTGCTTGTTCTTGACGAGGAGCACAACGAGCTCATCCTCCCGAAGGAAGAGCAGATTCCGAGCGACCGTTACCGCAAGGGCGAAACCATCCGCGCCGTCATCAAGGAAGTGCAGAACGCCAACAACAACCCGAAGGTGATAATTTCGCGCACAAGCCCTGAATTCCTCCGCCGTCTGTTTGAAATTGAGGTGCCGGAGATTCACGACGGACTCATCCTGCTTAAAGGCATCGCCCGCATCCCTGGTGAGCGCGCCAAGATAGCCGTAGAGTCGTATGACGACCGCATCGACCCGGTCGGCGCATGCGTCGGTGTGAAAGGCTCTCGTATCCACGGCATTGTGCGCGAGTTGCGCAACGAGAACATCGACGTGATCAACTACACAACGAATCCCGAACTCTACATCCGCCGCGCCCTCAGCCCCGCCAAGGTGTCGTCAATCCGCATCAACGAGGAAGAGAAGTGCGCCGAGGTGATGCTGCTTCCGGAAGAGGTGTCGCTTGCCATCGGAAAAGGCGGCTTGAACATCAAGCTTGCCACAATGCTGACCGGCTATCAGATCGACGTTTACCGCTTCACAGAGGACAGCGACGACATTTATCTTGATGAATTCAGCGACGAAATCGACAGCTGGGTTATCGAAGCCCTCAAAGGCATCGGCTGCACAACTGCAAAAGCCGTCCTCAACATGCCACGCGAGCAGATAATCGACAAAGCCGACCTTGAGGAAAGCACCGTCGACCAAGTGCTCGATATATTGAAAGCAGAATTTGAGGATTAACAACAGGAAACTTAACAAGCAATATGCCAATAAAGATAAGCAAAGTAGCAAACGATTTGAATGTGGGGATTCCTACGCTGGTGGAATTTCTGCAGAAACACAATCAGGAGGTCGGCGATCCCGGCAACCTGAACCTTCGCATCTCCGACGAGCAGCACGAAATGCTGGTGCGCGCGTTTAAAAACGACAAAGACTTGAAGTCGAAGTCGGAGCGCTATGCCTCGGAGCGTCAGAAGGACAAAGTGAAAAACAAGACATCGCAAGAGCCTAAAAAGCCGGAGCAGATAAAGACTGTTGTGGAAACCGTGCAGAAGCCGAAGATTCTCGGCAAAATCGAACTCGACAAGCACAACAACCCTGTCGTTGAAGAGAAGAAGCCAGAGCCCAAGCCAGCACCTGCGCCCGCACCCGCACCGAAGCCTGCGCCGAAGCCGGAACCTAAACCAGAGGTAAAGAAAGAGGTAAAGGAAGAGGTTAAGAAGGCGGAGGTGAAAGAGGAGGCAAAGCCAGCTCCGCAGCCGGCGCCACAGCCACAGAGCGCGCCGAAAGCCGCAGTGTCTGAGGTTTCGGAATCCAACGAAATCAAGACTGTCGTGGCAACAATCGCCGCTCCTAAGATTCTCGGCAAAATCGACCTTGACGCCATCAACCAGTCGACCCGTCCGAAGAAGAAGTCGAAGGAGGAAAAGCGTAAAGAGCGCATCGCCAAGGAAAAACAAGCCAACGGAGGCGCAAACGCCGACAGCGAGAAGCGCAAGCGCAAACGCATCGGCAAGGAGAAAGTCGACATTGAGCATCCGGGCGGACAGCAAGCCGGCGGACAGAAGCAAGGTGGAGGCAACAACGACAGCCGCCGCAACAAGAACAAGAACGCCGACCGTCCGAACAACAAGGCCAAGCGCCACATAAAGGCAGAGGTCAGCGAAGAAGACGTGCAGAAGCAGGTTAAGGAAACACTTGCGCGCCTCACCAACAAGCCTCAGAAGAAGAGTGCTAAATGGAGAAAAGAGAAGCGCGAGGCTTTTGAAGAGCGCGAGCGCGAGGAAGCCGCATTGGAGGCAAAGGAAAGCAAGACGCTGCGCATCACAGAATTCGTGACAGCCAACGACTTGGCACTGATGATGGATGTGCCGGTCAACAAGGTTATCGCCACATGTATGAATATCGGCGTGATGGTTTCCATCAACCAGCGACTCGATGCTGAGACCATCAACCTTGTAGCAGAAGAATTCGGTTTCAAGACAGAATATATCAGTGCGGAAGTGTCGGAGGCAATCAACGAGGAGGCCGACTCCGAGGAAGATTTGCTGCCGCGTCCGCCGATTGTGACCGTGATGGGACACGTAGACCACGGTAAGACATCGCTGCTCGACTACATCCGCAACGCCAACGTTATCGCCGGCGAGGCTGGTGGCATCACGCAGCATATCGGAGCCTACAACGTGAAGCTTGAGGACGGCCGCCGCATCACGTTCCTCGACACCCCGGGCCACGAGGCATTTACGGCGATGCGTGCCCGCGGAGCCAAGGTGACGGATATCGCCATCATCATCGTTGCCGCCGACGACAACGTGATGCCGCAGACCATCGAGGCAATCAACCACGCCTCGGCAGCCGGTGTGCCAATCGTGTTTGCAATCAACAAGATAGACAAGCCTGCCGCCAACCCGGACAAAATCAAGGAGGAGCTCGCCAATATGAACTACCTCGTGGAAGACTGGGGTGGAAAATATCAGTCGCAGGAAATCTCAGCCAAGAAGGGTATCGGCGTTAAAGAACTGCTCGACAAGGTGCTTCTTGAGGCAGAGATGCTCGACCTTAAAGCCAACCCCAACCGAAAGGCAACAGGCTCGATTATCGAGTCGTCGCTCGACAAGGGTCGCGGCTATGTGGCAACCGTGCTTGTGAGCAACGGAACGCTGCGTGTGGGTGACATCATGGTGGCAGGAACAAGCTATGGCAAGATCCGCGCCATGTTCAACGAGCGCAACCAGCGCATCACGGAGGCAGGCCCTGCGGCACCGGCATTGGTGCTCGGTCTGAACGGTGCGCCGACCGCCGGCGACACGTTCAACATTCTTGACACCGACCGTGAGGCACGCGAGATAGCTACGCGCCGCGAGCAATTGCAGCGCGAGGTCAAGGAGCGCACCCGCCGTATGCCTGGCCTCGACGACATTGCCCGCCGCCGCGCGTTGGGCGAGTTCCACGAGTTGAACCTTATCGTCAAAGGTGACGTTGACGGCTCAATCGAGGCGTTGAGCGACTCGCTTATCAAGCTGTCGACACCGGAGGTTCAGGTCAACGTAATCCATAAGGCCGTGGGCGCAATTTCGGAGAGCGACGTTACGCTTGCCGCCGCATCCGACGCCGTTATTATCGGCTTCCAGGTGCGTCCGTCGGTAGCCGCCCGCCGTCTGGCAGAGAACGATGGCGTCGACATCCGTCTCTACTCAATTATCTACGATGCAATCGAGGAGGTTAAAGACGCAATGGCAGGAATGCTCTCGCCGGAGCTCAAAGAAGAGGTTACCGGTACGGCAGAAGTGCTTCAAACCTACAAGATATCGAAGGTCGGCACGATTGCAGGCTGTATGGTGCGCGAGGGCAAGGTGAAACGCACGAGCAAAGTGCGCCTTATCCGCGACGGCATTGTCATCTACACGGGCGAGCTCGGCTCTCTGAAGCGTTTCAAGGATGATGTCAAGGAAGTGTCGTCGGGCTACGACTGCGGTCTTAACATCGCCAACTACAACGACGTGAAGGAAGGCGACATGATTGAAGCCTACGAAGAAGTAGAGGTTTCAAAAACGCTGTAAACGCAGGCAATGCGGACAGTGAGTGTCAACATCGGAACTAATCTCGGCGACCGCGAGGCAAACTTGCGCCGCGCCGTTGACGAGATAGCCCGCAGCGTTGGCAGCACCCCGCGAGTCTCAAGCATATACGAATCTGAAGCATGGGGTTATCAGTCTGATAACCCCTTTTTCAATATCGCTGTCGAGTTTGAGAGCGACTTGCCCGTCGGGCGTCTGCTGGACATCTTCCAGCGCATCGAGCGCGAGGCGGGAAGCTCCAGCCACCGCAATGCCGACGGCAGTTATGCCGACCGTCAGCTTGACATCGACATTGTGTATGCCGGCGATGAGGTTGTCGACACCGCCACTGTCGTCCTGCCTCATCCACGGATGGACAAACGCGAGTTTGTGCTGGCACCGCTCTGCGAGTTGTCGCCCGGGTGGCGGCATCCCGTAAGCCTGCTGACGGCTGCAGAAATGCTTGCCCGTCTGCGCGCAACCGACAAAACAGACAGAAAATAGGACATTAAGAATGAACATTTCAATTTCCGGCAATGTTGGAAAGACAGATAAAAATGCGTAACTTGCGCACACAAAACGAAAGAAGCGAATGAAGATAGGAACAATTGACTTGGGAGAACGCCCGGTGCTGCTGGCACCGATGGAAGACGTGACTGATCCGTCGTTCCGTCTCATCTGCAAAGAGCAGGGAGCCGATATGGTCTACACGGAATTCGTGTCGGCCGACGCTCTTGTGCGCAACATCAACAGCACCACCCGCAAACTCCACACCAACGCCGCCGAGCGGCCTGTGGCGATACAAATCTACGGCAAGGAGGTGGAACCGATGGTGGAGGCTGCAAAAATCGCCGAGGCAGCCGGTCCCGACGTCATCGACATCAATTTCGGATGTCCGGTGAAGAAGGTGGCGTCGAAAGGCGCGGGGGCAGGAATGCTCCGCGACGTGCCCAAGCTGCTGCAAATCACGCGTTCGGTGGTCGACGCGGTGAAGTTGCCCGTGACGGTCAAGACCCGTCTGGGTTGGGACTGCGAAAACAAAATCATCACCACGCTCGCCGAGCAGCTTCAGGACTGCGGCATCCGTGCGCTTACAATCCACGGCCGCACTCGCAGCCAGATGTATACCGGCGACGCCGACTGGACGCTTATCGGCGAGGTGAAGCGCAATCCCCGCATCACGATACCGATTGTCGGCAACGGCGACATCACGACGCCAGAGGGCTTGAAAACGGCATTCGACCGCTACGGAGTCGATGCGGTCATGGTGGGTAGAGCCTCGATAGGCGCTCCGTGGATTTTCCGCGAGATGAAGCACTATCTGCTCCACGGCACCGCGATAGAGATACCGGCGTCGGAGAAGATGGCGCTGCTCCGCCGCCAGATTGCGGAGAGCATCGAAGGCATCGATGAGTTGAGAGGCATTCTCCACATCCGCCGTCATCTTGCCGCGTCGCCGCTCTTCAAGGGTATCCCCAATTTCAGGGAAACGCGCATCGCAATGCTTCAGGCAAAGACGTGGGCAGAGCTCGACGACGTGCTGCAACGCATAGAAACTGATTATTTACATATTTAGAAACAAGCGACGTTATGAAGAAATTCTTTTTGGCTATCATCACCCTCTGCTGCGCGGCAGCGGTAAATGCCACTCCACACACCATCAATGTGGGCGAATTCAACGAACTGGTGGTTAACGACGGCATCAACGTGGTCTATTCCAACAATGCCGACTCAGTGGGCATCGTGGCGTTTGACATCGAGAAGGAATACACATCCTACATTATGGCAGAGCGTTCGAAGGGCAGACTGAAAATACAGCTCGACCCTGCAGCAATCACTGTCAAGACACTGCCTACGGTCTATGTCTATTCGTCGTATCTGTACAAGGCAGAGAATACAAAAGACAGCACCCTGACGCTGCGCAAAGTGGCTCCTGGGGCTAAAATCGACATACAGCTTCAAGGCAACGGCACAATCATTGCCAACGGTCTCGACGCTATCAACATCAACCTTAAACTGCTCACGGGAAAGGGTAAAATCATAACATCGGGCAAATGTGAGAACTTGTCGATAAAGAATGTGGGCACCGGCGAGATTCAAGCCGACGAGGTGGCGGCGAAACACGTGAAATGCACGCTGATGGGCACCGGTGCAATAGGTTGCGCCTCTAAAGAAACGCTCTCCGTGAAGGGCGTAGGCTCAGGAAAGGTGTACTATATCGGAAAACCTGTCATCACCAAGAGCAAGCTGTCGAATGTGAAAATCGTGCAGCTCGAAGGCGGCGTCGAGACAGAAGCCACCGATGTGATTGAAGACAATGAGCCGGAAACAGAGGCTGCCGAAGGCTCGGAAACCACCGACAACGGCACCGGTTTGCTCGACTTGATGGAAGTGCCGGAGCCGGCGGTCGTAAACCGAGAATAGGCGCGTGGAAGAAACCGAACTTAAACTGAAAACAGCGCGCACGCTGAAGTGGAACACCATCGACAAATTCGCGTCGCAGGTGTTCTACGGCGTCACGGGCGTCGTGCTTGCCAACCTGCTCTCGAAGGAAGACTTCGGGCTGGTCGGCGCTATGCTTGTGTTTCAAGCGTTCGCATCACTGTTTGTCGACAGCGGATTCTGCGCGGCGCTGATACAGAAAAAATCGCCTACTGAAACCGACTATTGTACGGTTTTTTATTTCAACCTCGGCATCAGCATTGCCATCTACGCCATCCTGTGGGCGTGTGCGCCGTTGATTGCCGACACCTTCGGCGACCAGCGTCTGATAAGCCTGTCGAGGGTGATGTTCCTGTCGTTTATCATCAACGCCACCGCCCTTGTGCAGACCAACCGCATGATGAAGCAGATGACGATGGCGCGCGTGGCGATAGCCAACTCGCTGGGGCTTGTCGTGTCGGGAGCCGTGGGCATCTGGCTTGCCGTGGAAGGCTACGGCGCATGGGCAATCGTGTGGCAGACCATTGTGCTCGCCACCGTCAAATCGGTATTCCTGTGGACGACAACAGGCTGGCTTCCGCGCACGGGGTTCAGCATGGCGTCGCTGCGGTCGGTGTTTTCCGTTGGCAGCGGAGTGATGGTGTGCTCTTTTCTAAACACATTGTCGCTCAACGCCTACTCGTTTATCATCGGTGCTTACTACAACCTTGCCAAACTCGGATGCTACACGCAAGCCGACAAATGGAGCAAGATGGGCATACAGTCGATAGCGCAGATACTGACGGCGTCGTTCCTGCCGGTGCTCAGCGGTTTTCAGGACGACAGAGAACGGTTGCTGCGCGCCATGCGCAAGATGAACCGCTTCACCGCCTATCTTGTCTTTCCTCTGCTTCTGTTGCTCACGACGTGTGCCGAACCGATATTCCACATCCTTTTTGGCACGAAGTGGGACGAAGCCATAATCCTGTTTCAGATACTCGCCGTGCGCGGCATCTTCATAGTGCTTGCCACCAACATCAACAACTACATCCTCGGACTCGGGCGTTCGCGCTCGCTTGTGGTCTACGAATCGGTCAAAGACGCATTGATGATAGCCGCCATCGTGGTGACAATTCCGATGGGCATAACGGCGATGATTTGGGGACAGCTCGTGGCGTCGGCGCTGTTCTTTGTCTATGCCGTGATTGTGGCAGGTCGCATCGTAGGCTATCCGACGCGCAACGTGGTGGGCGACATCCTTCCGTATGCCGTCATTTCGGGCGCTGCGGCTGCGGTTCAGTGCCTTGTGCTTGTAGGCATTGCTAATCCGTGGCTCAACATCCTTGCGCAGACATCTGTGTGCTTCGTGCTCTATTATGTGGCAAACCGCTTCCTGAACTCAACAATTCAGCGCGAAGTGCTGGGCTATGCCCTTGGCCGTTTCCGCAAAAAGAAGGAAGGTCGTAAGGGGTAGAAATTGGAAATTTTGTGATTTTTCACGTGTGACTCCTTGGAATTTTGTGATAAAATAGGCCACAAGGACTGGAATTTTGTGATTTAACGCATATATTTGCTTGGAATTTTGTGATTTAACGCTATCTTTGCAAAAGAAAAATGTGTTGATTATGAGATTAATGCGGAGAAAAATAGACGACTTTCTCAAAGAATGGAAGGAAAACGAGGATCGATTGCCTCTTATCGTCAAAGGAGCGCGGCAGATTGGCAAGACGGCATCCATCATGCAATTTGCAAATGACAACTATAGGAATGTGGTTGCCATCAATTTTGTTTTACAGCAGAAATTCAAGTCGATATTTGATGACGGCTATGATGTGGACAGTGTTGTGCGCAACATCACGCTTATCAACCCCAATATAGAATTAGAACCGGGCAACACGATTTTCTTTTTCGATGAGATGCAGGACTGCCCTGTTTGCGCCACAAGTCTTAAGGCATTCAAAATAGATGGTAGGTATGACGTGGTCTGCTCCGGCTCGCTTATGGGCATTAATTATCAGGAAATAGAGTCGAACAGTGTGGGCTACAAAGAGGATTATACAATGCATTCCATGGATTTTGAGGAGTTTCTGTGGGCAAAAGGTTATGATTCCGCGTTTGTAGAGCGACTGTTCGAAAAGATGGTGTCAGTCACACCGTTGTCGAGCTTGGAGATGGATGTGTTGGGAGGGTTGTTTCGCGACTATATGATTGTCGGCGGAATGCCGGCGGTGGTCAGTTTGTTTGTAAAGAAGGGCAATTTCAGCGGCACGCTCAAGATGCAACGGCAACTTCTTCTCGACTATGAGGAGGACATAACGAAGTATGCGCAAGGTCTTGACAAGGGTAAGATAAAGAATGTCTACAACCACATTTCTGTGTTCTTGGGGCAAGACAATAAGAAATTTCAGATCAGCAAGATTGCCCATGGTGCCAGAAGCCGGGAATATGTCGGCACGGTGGAATGGCTTAGTGATGCCGGAATAGTCAATGTGTGCCATTGTCTTGCGCATATCTCCCTGCCGCTTAAGGGCAACTACGATCCGAAATCATATAAGCTCTATTACAAGGATACGGGTTTGCTTGTTGCCTCGCTCGACGAGGAGTCGCAGGAGGATATGCGGGTGAATAAGAATTATGGCACTTACAAGGGTGCTGTTTATGAAAACGTTGTAGGTGATATGTTGGCTAAGCAAGGCTATGATTTGTATTTCTATCGTAATGAAAAATCAACGTTAGAGATGGACTTCTTCATACGCGACATTCAAACATTGATACCCATAGAGGTGAAGGCATCGGACAATGCAACCAAATCGTTGTCAAAGTTGACGGCTAATGACGGCAAATATCCGGATATCCGTTACGGCATTAAATTATGCAATAAGAATATTGGATTTAATGGCAGGTTCTATACTTTCCCATATTTTCTTGCGTTTCTGCTCAAGCGGTTTGTAAGTGAAAAATAGGGGAGGGGTGAGTCTCTTTATCAGTAATATAAGCAAAAACAACACAGCGGCACCGGATGGCGTCGCTGTGTTGTTTTATCTGTTTGTTGAAACGCTTACAAACGGCGTTTTTCAGGCGGATAGTCGATTGAATAGTGCAATCCGCGCGACTCGTGGCGTTCCTTTGCCTGTCGCATAATCAGGTAGCCCACGTTGATGAGGTTGCGCAGCTCGCAGATTTCACGCGACGCCTTGCTCTGCTTGAACAGACGCTCGGTCTCCTCGTATAGGATGTCGAGGCGGTTCCATGCACGGTCGAGTCGCAGGTTGGAGCGCACGATGCCCACGTAGGTGCTCATGATTTGGTTCACCTCCTTGAGGCTCTGTGTGATCAGCACCATCTCCTCGTTGTGCTGCGTGCCCTCGTCGTTCCATTCCGGCACGTCTTCGCGCAGCGAGTAGTGGGCAATGTTTGCCATCGAATGCTTTGCCGCCGCGTCGGCGTAGACCACGGCTTCAATCAGAGAGTTTGAAGCCAGTCGGTTGCCTCCGTGCAAGCCTGTGCAGGAGCATTCACCCACGGCATACAGGCGTTGGATTGAAGAGCATCCGTTGAGGTCAACCTTGATGCCACCGCACAGGTAGTGTGCAGCCGGCGCCACAGGGATATAGTCTTTCGTAATGTCGATGCCGAGGCTCAGACACTTGGCGTAAATGTTTGGGAAGTGGTGTTTCGTTTCTTCCGGGTCTTTGTGGGTCACGTCGAGCCACACATGGTCGTCGCCTCGCATCTTCATCTCGTTGTCGATGGCTCGCGCCACGATGTCGCGTGGAGCGAGCGACAGGCGCGGGTCGTATTTCTGCATGAATTCCTTGCCGTCCATTGTGCGCAGCACGGCGCCGTAGCCACGCATAGCCTCAGTGATGAGGAACGAAGGGCGGTCGCCCGGATGGTATAGTGCAGTTGGGTGGAACTGAATGAATTCCATATCCTTTACGGTACCTTTTGCGCGGTACACCATTGCGATGCCGTCGCCGGTTGCCACCATCGGGTTTGTTGTCGTGGTGTAGACCTGACCGATGCCGCCGGTTGCCATCACTGTCACTTTCGACAGGAAAGTCTCCACTTTTCCGGTTTCGGGGTTGAGGATATATGCTCCATAGCAAGTGATGTCGGGAGTGCGTCGCGTCACGATTTTACCCAAATGATGCTGGGTTATGATTTCAACGGCGAAGAAATTCTCAAACACGTCGATGTTGGGGTGACTTTTGAGGGCGCGCACGAGACTCTGCTGGATTTCGGCGCCGGTGTTGTCGGCGTGGTGCAGGATGCGGAACTCCGAGTGTCCGCCCTCGCGGTGCAGGTCGAACTCACCGTCTTCTTTGCGGTCGAAATCAACTCCCCACTTGAGCAGTTGGTTGATTTGTTCGGGAGCGCCTTTCACCACCTTCTCCACGGCAGCGCGGTCACTGAGCCAGTCGCCGGCAATCATAGTGTCTTCTATGTGCTTGTCGAAGTTGTCGAATTTGAGATTTGTCACTGAAGCCACACCGCCTTGTGCATAAAAAGTGTTGGCCTCTTCTATGTCCGATTTGCAGATTAGCGCCACACGGCCTGTCTCTGCCACTTTCAGCGCGAAACTCATTCCCGCTATTCCGGACCCGATTACGAGATAGTCATATTTACGAACCATGACAAAATGATTTTTTATCAGCGCAAAAGTACGCAAAAACCGACTATACTACAAAAAAATTTCAGAGCTTTTGTCGCTATTTTATCGGCAGCTCGATGCGGAACGTGGTTCCGGCGCCGATTTCCGACCACTTGACGAAGATGCGTCCGCCGTGATATTCCTCAATTATACGCTTCGCCAGCGTCAGACCGAGTCCCCATCCGCGCTTCTTGGTGGTGAATCCGGGGCTGAACACCGTCTTGAAGTTTTTTCGGGCAATGCCTTTTCCGGTGTCGGTCACTTCGATGAATGCCGTGCGGTGGTCGTAGCCGGCGGTCACGTTGAGACTTCCCTTGCCCTGCATGGCGTCGACAGCGTTCTTGCACAGGTTTTCAATCACCCATGCGAACAACGGACGGCAGAGCATCACGTTGCGGTCGTCGTCGGGGAGGTTGACCGACAGTGCCACACTCGTGGAGATGCGTGCGCGCATATAGTCAAGTCCCTGCCTTACCGACTCGCACACGGGCTCCAGCTTCATTTCCGGCTTGGAGCCGATTTTCGAGAATCGGTCGGCAATCATCGACAGCCGGTTCACGTCTTTGTCCATATCCTCGACAATCTCTTTGTCAACGCCCGACGCCTCGAGCATCTGCACCCATGCCATTAGCGATGAAATCGGCGTGCCGAGCTGGTGGGCGGTTTCTTTCGACAGTCCGACCCACACTTTGTTCTGCTCAGCCTTTTTTGTCGACATCACGGCGAGGTATACGATAATCACGAAGATTATCATCACGGCAATCTGGATGCGCGGCAGGTAGGACATGCTTGTGAGCAGCGTGGAGTCCTCATAGTAGATGTGTTGCGTTGTGGCGCCGTCGATTTTGATGGGGATATGGTTGTTTGTTTTTTTCAGAGCCTTGAGCCGTTTGGCGAGAAACGCGCGGTTGGCGTCCGACAGCAGGTCGGGCGTCAGCGAGTCGACGGGTTCGGGCATCTTGAAGTTGCGCGACATCAGGATGTTGTCGTTGTCGTCGACAAGCAGCACCGGGATGTTGTTGTTGTTTTTTATGATGCTCAGATAGAAGTCGATGTCGGACGACTGAGCCGATGTCAGCGCCTTTGTGGCGTTGGCCCAAATCTCCATACGCTCGCGTTCCTGGTCGGCAAGGTCGTCGACCAAGTTGTTGGAAATGTGGAGGAAGAAAGCCACAAGCACCAGCGACACCGCCAGAAACACCGTCTTCCAGATCCGTCTGTTGTCATAGATGTTAGCCATACTGTCTGCAAACTTAGTGCATTTGTCGCTCAAAAACAAATTGTGACAGGGTTGTTATTGGATAATCGCGTCAGAAAGCGTAACTTTACGCTGAACTTTAAAACGCGAATCGACTATGAACGACAAGATACAGATTTTCTGTGAGAACACAGGCAAATATATGGATGTCAAAGGCGGAGAGACACTGCTCGACGTGTACAACCGCATAAAGGATGAAATCAGCGTGAAGCCTATTTGCGCCCACGTCAACCACAAGACCGAGGGTCTCAACTATCCGCTTTTTATGCCGAAGATGGTGAACTTCATCGATGAGGGCAATCCGTCGGGACAGCGCATGTATGTGCGTTCGCTCTGCATGGTGCTCGCCAAGGCAGTCCACGACCTGTATCCTGCCGCCAGTCTGTGCATAGAGCATTCAATCGCCAGCGGATACTATGCCACAATCGACCGTCAGACCGCCGATGCTGCCACCGTAGCGGCCGTGAAGCGTCGCATGGAGGAAATCATTGCCGCCGACATTCCGTTTGTCAGAAGCACTAAGCTTACGACCGATGTCATCAAGCTGTTTCGCAACGCCGGAATGGCTGACAAGGTGACGCTGCTTGAAACTGCCGCCGACCTCTACACCACATATTACAGCCTTGAAGGGTTTGTAGACAGTTACTATGGCGACCTTGTGCCGTCGACATCCTATGTCGGGGTGTTCGACCTTGTGCCCTACGAGAGCGGACTGCTCCTGCTGCCGCCCGACTTTGACGGCGACCGCACGAAGCCTGCGGGGATTAATCCGCAGCCAAAACTGTTCAAGGCGTTTACCGACTATATAAAGCTCAACAAGACGGTGGGAGTGGGCAGCGTGGGCATGCTCAACAAGGCCGTCGCCGACAAGAGCAACGTGGGCATGCTGATTGCCGTGGCAGAGACCATCCACGACAAAAAAATCGGAGCCATCGCCGACCAGATCACCGAACGTTTCCGACAGGGAGGCGCGCGCGTGGTGCTGGTGGCAGGACCGTCGTCGTCGGGCAAAACGACCACAACCAAACGCCTGTCCATCCATCTACTTGCCAATCTGGTGCGCCCGCAGATGATTTCTCTCGACAATTATTTCGTAGACCGTGAGCACACGCCGCGCGACGAGAACGGCGACTATGACTATGAGTCGCTCTACGCTCTCGACATCGAGCAGTTCAACAAAGACCTGACCGACCTTATCGCCGGAAAGGAGGTGGCGATGCCGTCGTATGACTTCACCACAGGCAAACGCACATACAAAGGCAACAAGCTCCGTCTCGACGACAACTCGATACTGCTGATGGAAGGCATCCACGGACTTAATCCAGAGCTGACGGCAAGCATCCCCGACGAGATGAAGTATAAGGTGTATGTGTCTGCGCTCACAACGCTCAGCATCGACAACCATAACTGGGTGCCGACAACCGACAACCGACTGCTGCGCCGCATTGTGCGCGACTTCAAGTATCGCGGCACGTCGGCGCTCGACACCATCCGCCGTTGGCCGAGCGTGCGTCGTGGCGAAGGAAAATGGATATTCCCGTATCAGGAGAACGCCGACGCAATGTTTAACTCATCGCTGATATTCGAGCTTGGCGTCATGAAGGACTTTGCCGAGCCGATATTGAAGCAGGTGCCGCACAACGTGCCGGAATATGCCGAGGCATACCGTCTGCTCAGTTTCCTCAGCTACTTCAACGCCATCCCCAACCGTCAAATCCCAGCTACAAGCCTTTTGCGCGAGTTCCTTGGCGGCAGCAGCTTCAAGTATTAGAAAACGCAAAAGAGAGTGTTTCTAGAAACACTCTCTTTTGCGTGGTGCCACCAGGAATCGTAATTCATTTCCAAGTGGTTGAATATCATTCTTTTCTAAAAGCTACTCAACCGTAATCTCCTCCGTTTACTCCACCAATGACTTGCTGCGTTCTGCGCAAGGTTGCGTGAAGGTTCCCAAATGCAACGGTGGTGAATTACTTTAAATTATTGTCTTTCAGTTTCTTGATTTCCTTATCAAAATCGCTTTCAAGCAGTTCCATTTCACGTTTGCGATAGATAGCGAACTCTTTTTCAGCTTTCTCAATCGCTTGTTTGTGCGAGATGTTTCCCTTGCCAATTAAAACCTTTCGCTTGTGTGCTATAATTTGGTTGTCCAGTGCTTCTATCCAATCCTTCATTGTCATAGGATTCATTTCCAACGCTTGAAACTCAGCAAAGTCCAAGAAACCGGAAACAAGCAGATTTAGACGTTGAAGTTCAATCTCTGAGAGATAGTTCTTGGCAATCTTCACATCGTCTTTGGTTACATAGTTGCCTTTGAAGTTCGTCATACCTACAAACGGCTTCTCATTATCCACACGATTGTAGATAACCTCCGCTGCCGTGTTCTCATGGACGGCGTAGTGCAGCTTGTTCTGTACGGTTGCAAAGAACATCTTTGTCATCTCATCGCGTGGGTCATAATCCGTGGCTGTAGCATAAATATCTGTGACTTGTTGGTAAAAGTTGCGCTCACTACTGCGAATATCCCTAATGCGTTGCAGCAACTCACGGAAATAGCGGTTACCTCCCTGCTTCAACCGTTCATCATCCATAGCAAACCCTTTCTGGATATACTCATGAAGTCTCTGTGTCGCCCAACGACGAAAACGGGTAGCCACTTGCGACTGCACACGATAACCCAAAGCGATAACCATATCAAGATTATAGTGCAAAACACTGCGCTGCACTTGGCGTTTACCTTCTTGCCGAACTGTCAAGAAATCCTTTACAGTTCGATTTGCGTCTAACTCACCATCATTTAAGATGTTGTCTATGTGCTGACTGATATTCTGCTTTGTCGTACAATATATCTCCGCCAACTGACTTTGTGTCAACCACAAATCTTCATCAGCAAAGCGCACAGACACACGAGTTATCTCGTTATCATCCTGATAGAGTATTATTTTGTTTTCGTCGTTCATAGGCTTGTTTTCCTTCTCTTTTGATTGCAAATATAGCTAATATACTTGGTTTTATGGGCGTTTATGCTACTTTTTGAGTCTCAATGTGGCGTTTCCGAGTATTATCACTATATTTGCGTTACAAATCAAAGTATTGTAATTTGTAAGCAAATAAAAACGTATGGAATCGCAAAAGATAAATAGGCTAAAAGTTGTGTTAGTTGAGAACGGCAAGACCGGGAAATGGTTGGCTGAACAGGTAGGAAAGAACGAAGCAACCGTTTCACGGTGGTGTTCCAACAAGATGCAACCCTCCCTTGATATGCTTGTGAAGATTGCAGGACTTTTGAATGTTGACCCTCGCCAACTTATCAATGGCGGTAATAATAAATGATTATGGCAAAGAAAGCGACTAATAAGAAGGATAATCTTCCGATGGAAGAGGTGTTATGGAAAGCATGTGATGCGCTGCGTGGTTCTATTGAACCGAGCGAATACAAACACGTTGTCCTGTCATTGATATTTTTGAAGTATGCAGGATTTCATTTTGAGAAACGCCGTCAGGAAATTGTCAATGAGGGTTTGGAAGACTTTGTGGATAATGTGGAGTTTTATGCGGCCAAGAATGTTTTTTATTTGCCGGAAACAGCCCGTTGGCCGTATCTTAAAGAAAATTCAAAGCAACCCAACATCGCATCTATTGTAGATAAAGCTCTTTCTGACATAGAGAAGGAAAACAAGCCTTTGCGTGGCGCATTACCCAACAACTACTATAGTTCGTTGGGTATAGAAGCAGAAAAACTTGGTTCACTACTTGATAAGATTGATGGCTTTAACTCCATACTCGAATCGGCAGATGGTAATGACATCATAGGGCGCGTTTACGAATACTTCCTTTCAAAGTTTGCCATAAAGGAAGGAAAGGGTAAGGGGGAATTTTATACGCCCAAAACGATAGTCAATTTGATAGCCGAAATGATTGAACCTTACGAAGGTAAAATCTACGACCCTTGTTGCGGTTCGGGCGGTATGTTTGTGCAGTCGATGAAGTTTGTGGAGAGTCATCATGGCAATCGTCGCAAGGTGTCGGTGTACGGACAGGAATATACCAAGACCACTTTTAAACTGGCCAAGATGAACCTTGCTATTCGTGGTATCGCAGCCGACTTGGGCGATTATGCCGCCAACACTTTTACCGATGACCGTCACAAAGATTTGAAAGCCGATTTCATTATGGCTAATCCTCCGTTCAACCAAAAAGACTGGAGAGCGGACAATCAACTGACGGACGATCCTCGTTGGGATGGTTATGACGTGCCGCCTACCTCAAATGCCAATTATGGTTGGATTCTGAATATGGTGAGCAAGCTCTCGTCCAATGGTGTGGCAGGATTCATCCTTGCTAATGGCGCGTTGAGTGCTGATGGAGCGGAAGGTGCTATCCGTCAAAAAATGATTGAACGTGGACTCGTTGAGGCGATAGTCATTCTGCCTCGAAACCTCTTTTACTCAACTGACATTTCTGTTACGCTATGGATTCTGAACGCCAACAAGAAGGCGCGTGTGGTCAATCGTAACGGAGAGGAGATACATTATCGTGATCGTGAAAAGGAGATTCTTTTCATGGATATGCGTCAGATGGGCAAACCTTTTGAAAAGAAGTATGTGCGTTTCACGGATGAAGACATACGCAAGGTTGCCGATACCTACCATAATTGGCAGCGAGAAGGACATACAGAAACCTATGCCGATGTGCCGGAGTTCTGCAAATCGGTGAGCGTTGATGAAGAAGGTGGAATCGCAGACAAAGGTTTCTCGCTGGTGCCTTCCAAATACATCGAATTTGTCAATTGTGACGAGGCTGTGGATTATGATACACGAATGAAGGAACTTCAGACTGAACTCGCTGATATTTTACGGCAAGAAGCAGAAAGTCGGGAAGCCGTACTCAATGTCTTTAAATCACTGGGGTATGAAATCAAATTATAAGCGGCTGGGGGACTATATCCGGCAGGTGGATGTGCGCAATCGGGACTTGGCGGTGGAAAGGTTACTGGGACTAAGTGTAAACAAACAATTTATACCCTCAATAGCCAATACAATTGGCACGGACATGAGCAATTATAAAGTTGTTGCTCCTAGTCAATTTGTATACATAGCTGACACATCACGTCGAGGAGATAAAATTGCGATTGCATTATTAGGCGGTCAAGGCAAGGCGATAGTTTCTGCGATATATACAGTCTTTGAGATAACAAACGAAATGGAATTATTGCCTGAATACCTGATGATGTGGTTTCGCCGTCCTGAGTTCGATAGATATGCCCGTTTTAAATCGCATGGCTCGGCACGTGAAGTTTTTGAATGGGAAGAAATGTGTGAAGTAATGCTGCCTGTTCCACCTATTGAGGAACAGCGGAAGATTGTAGCCGAATATCAGGCTATAAAGCAACGGATTGAAAACAACCGTCGCCTGATAGCTACGCTTGAAGCAACCGCCCAAACAATTTACCGCAAAATGTTTGTGGATGATATTGACCCTGAAAATTTACCAGATGGATGGCGAATGGGTACAATAGGTGAATTTTGTAAGGAAACAAAGTCGGGTGGAACCCCAAGCCGTTCAAATCCAAAATTTTGGGATAACCATCAATATCGTTGGTTAAAGTCTGGTGAGGTTGCTAATAATGTAGTTTTTGATACAGAAGAATATATAAGCGAGGATGGTCTGAATGGAAGCTCGGCAAAACTTATCCCAGAAGGTGCTGTGGTAATGGCGATGTATGGAGCCACAGCTTCGCAAGTCGCTTATCTGGCATGTTCGACAACGACCAATCAGGCTTGTTGCAATATGATTACCAATTCATATGAAGAATCTGCGTATTTGTACTATCATTGTCTGACTTATCAAAAAGAAATTAAGCGTTTGGCTAATGGTGGTGCACAAGAAAATCTTAGTCAAGATTTAATCTGTGCTCAACCAATTATCATTGCCGATACTAAGTCAACCTATGAGCCCTTATCGAAATTTTTGAAAACAAAAATAAGTTATTCATCTGAGATTGTTAAACTTGAAGGACTTCTTTCGTTATATCTCTCAAAACTTTTTAATTTGTAATACTATGGCTTTTCAAATAAATATAGAAGACCTTCTCTGCAAGCGCAGAGTTGAGTCAAACAGGATAGAATTCAAGCGTGGCTGGAATCCGTCTGACATTTACCACTCTATATGTGCGTTTGCCAATGATTTTGAGAACCTTGGCGGAGGTTATATCCTTGTTGGCGTAGAACAGGATGCCAATGGTATAGCTAAGCGTCCTGTAGAGGGACTGCCTCTTGAATCTCTTGATAGAATCATGAAAGACATGGTTGGTTATGATGCAAAAATCAAACCGGCTTATGTGACACGTACAGAGATTGTGGAAATAGACAATAAATACATATTGGCGATATGGGCACCGGCGCGTAATAACCGACCGTATAGCGTTCCTGAAAATGTTGTTGCCAAGCAAGTGTCTACTCCAAAATACTATATACGCAGCAAGTCTTCTTCCATTGAAGCCAAGGGCGAAATACTGAATGAATTGTTTGACATGGCGAACAACACTCCATTTGATGAAAGGGGCAATCCAAATATTTCAATTGATGACATTTCTCCGGTTTTGGTATTTGACCATCTGAAAAGAATAGGCAGTAAGCTTGTTCAAACATTTGATGCAGCAAGGCTGATTGATACTCTTGATGCAATGGAATTGTTAACAGGATCAACGGAAGACCGTATCATCAAAAACGTGGCTGCGATGATGTTTAGTCCGCATCCGGAGAAATTCTTCCCTGTTACTCAGGCAGAGATTGAATATTCCCTGAAGGAAGCGAGGAAAACCCTGACGAAATGATTGAAGTACCGACTATAACCGGACCGATTCCGTATATAATCAGGGAAACATTGTCGTATCTAAAATTAAATGTGATAAAGCAAAAAATAATAAAGCCTCAAGACAGAGCGGAATCAATAAAAATAACCAACTATCCTTATCAGGCATTTGAAGAAGGAGTAGTGAACGCTTTTTATCATCGTAATTATCAAGAACGTGAACCTGTTGAAATAACCATCGAACCTGACAGAGTGGAAATACTGAGTCATGCAGGTCCGGATAGATCAATAAGTGATGAGGCTATAAGGAAAGCACGAAGATTGAAAACACGCAAATACAGGAATCGCCGTTTGGGTGACTTTTTGAAGGAGCTTAACCTTTCAGAAGGACGTGCAACAGGAATACCGACTATTCAGAAGCATTTAAGACTTAACGGTTCCTCTGAAGCAACGATTGAAACAGATGAGAATAGAACTTTCTTTCAGTTGACAATACCGTGTCATGCGCAATTTGAGGGAAATATAACAGCGGTTACTCGAAACGGATCTCAAAACCATAGACTTGAACAAATACTTGGACAATCATTTGTTCAAGTTCAAGAGTTTGTGTATCAAAGCATTATATCTAAAAAGAAAGAGCTTGAACAAATACTTGAACAAATGTTTGTTCAAGTCTGGGATAAGTCTAAGTTCATCCCTAATGTGCCTAAATTATCACAATCGACAATCGATCTTCTATGTATATTGAAAGATGAGCCTTTGGGAGCCAAAGCTCTGAATTCAACTATAGATTATGGGGAAACTTACGAACTAAAACGAAAAATTCTCCTTCCTCTTATTTCACTTGGATACATAGAAAGAACATTGCCGGATAAACCGACAAGTGCTAAACAGAAATACCAGTTGACAGACAAAGGAAGGAAACTTTTTGAAAAATAACATCTATGGCAGCATTCAACGAAGCACAATTAGAACAAGCGTTTGTAGAACTCTTTAAAAATGAGGGTTATGACTATGTACATGGAGAGAATATCACTCGTGACACACGAGATGTTATTCTCTACGATGATTTGCGCCATTTCTTGCAGAAAAGATATAAGACAGAAGGAATAACCGAAGATGAAATCAATCGGGCTATCGCTAAGTTGGAGACTTCGGAAGGTGGAGGCGTATATGCTGAAAATGTAGAAGCTTTGCGACTTCTGCAAGAGGGCTTTTCGTTGAAACGTACCAATCCAGAACTGCCAAACCTGTATGTGTGTCCTGTTGATTATGCAGAGATTGGGAATAACACCTTCAAGTTCGTCAATCAGTTTGTCATTGAAGGAGAACATCATCGCATTCCTGACGGTATTGTATTCGCTAATGGTCTGCCTTTGGTGGTGCTTGAATTTAAGAATGCCATCAAGCAAAATACCACGATTGAGAATGCTTACAAGCAACTGACTAACCGTTATCGACGAGATATTCCTAAGCTATTCCGTTATAATGCCTTTGTAGTCATCAGCGATGGCGTGAACAATAAAATTGGTTCGCTCTTTGCTCCATACGAATTTTTCTATGGCTGGCATAAGGCAGAGGCTACAGACTCCGTACTTGATGGCGCTTTTGATACGATGTTCACCATGATGCACGGCTTGTTCAGGAAGGAACGCCTGCTGGATGTAGTACATAATTTCATATTCCTGCCTGATACACCGAAGGCAGAGGATAAAATCGTATGTCGCTATCCTCAGTATTTTGCTACCACATTGCTCTATGACAACATACTGAAACATTCGCGATTGAATCCGGATGGTGATGGCAAAGGAGGTACTTACTTCGGTGCTACAGGATGCGGCAAGTCGTACACCATGCTTTTTCTTGCACGTCAACTGATGCGCTCCAAAAGACTGAGTAGTCCTACCATTATTATGATTACAGACCGTACAGACCTTGATGACCAATTATCGAAGTCATTTCTAAATGCAAAGAAATTTATTGGAGACAAGGTGATTGTTCAAGTAGAAAACAGAGAGAAACTCAAGCAACATCTTGAGAACCGTTCTGCCGGAGGCGTTTATCTTACCACTATACAAAAATTTGAGGAAAGTACGGGCTTGTTGAGCAATCGTGCCAATATTGTTTGCATTTCAGATGAGGCGCACCGTTCGCAAGCGGGCATAGGGAAGAAAACCACGATAACAGAAAAAGGGGTGAAGCATCACTATGGTTTTGCTAAATACTTGCGTGATTCTTTTCCAAATGCCACATACGTTGGATTTACCGGAACACCGCTTGACAACACGCTTGATGTGTTTGGCCCGATTGTGGATCGCTACACCATGACAGAGGCTGTTGCTGACGAAATTACACGCAAGATTGTCTATGAAGGTCGGGCAGCTAAAGTCATGATTGATTCTGCCCAAGTGAATGAAATAGATAATTACTACAAGCAGTGCAAGCAAGAAGGAGCAAGTGATTATCAGATAGAAGAGAGTAAAAAGACAATGACACGAATAGATGTCATTCTCAATGACCCCGACTTGCTTGCCAAGATTGCCCAAGACATAGTGGCACATTATGAAAAGCGAGTGGAGGAAGGTTCGTCTGTGCTTGGAAAGGCTATGATTGTATGCAGTAGCCGTTCTATTGCATGGAATCTTTATCAAGCGATTGTCCGCCTACGACCGGAATGGACAGAAATAAAGGAATGCATTGAGGGTGAAACGCTTTCAGAAAAAGAACGTGAAGAAATAAAACCGATGCCTCGTATTGCAATGGTGATTACCCGTGACAAGGATAATGACCCGGACGAACTGTATAACCTGCTTGGCAATGATGAGTATAGGAAAACTTTGGACAAGCAATTCAAAGAAGAGAAAAGCAATTTCAAGATAGCCATCGTGGTAGATATGTGGATTACAGGCTTTGATGTGCCGAGCCTTGACACGATGTATTGTTTCAAGCCCTTGCAGATGCACACGCTGATTCAAACCATTTCACGTGTCAATCGTGTTTATCCCGGAAAAGAGAAAGGTTTGGTAGTTGACTATCTCGGCATCAAACGTCAGATGAACGAAGCTCTGCACCAGTATGGAGGAAATGGCAATGTTGACGGCCCGGATCTTGAAACAGTTGAAGAGGCAGTGAAAGTTGTCAAAGATGAACTCGATATTATCAAACGAATGTTCAACAAGTTTGATTGGAGTGCGTATTTTGTTAGTTCGCCCCTTGAACAACTGAATATTCTGCAAAAAGCAGCAGAGCATATCCAACGCACAAAGGAGACGGAAACGCGCTTTATGCGTCATTGCAAAAAGATGAAAGGGGCGTATGATATATGTTGTAACTCAGAACATCTGACAAAGGAGGAGAACGATATTCATTTTATGTTGGCAATCCGCTCTATTGTAGCCAAACTGACAAGAGGGGATGCTCCTGATACTGTCAAGATGAATAAGCGTGTGGCAGAAATGCTTAAAGATGCGTTACTGTCTGACGCGGTGGAAGAAGTGGCTAAAATCGGAGTTGCCGCTGATGAAAAAATAGACCTTCTTTCATCAGAGTACATGAAACGCCTTGACTTGATACCTTACAAGAATACGAAGGTCAAGCTGATGGAGCAACTTCTGAAACAGGTTATAGAATCGTTGCAGAAGGTCAATAAGCAAAAAGGTGTGGATTTTACGAAGCGATTGGAAGATATTGTCAAAAAGTATAACGACCGTTCTGACGATGCTGCTCTTGCCAATGATGTTATTGATGATGTTGTTGGAGAGATGGTAAAACTCATGGAGGATGTTGCAAACGAGCGTACAGCCGGAGACTCTATGGGGTTATCATTTGAGGAAAAGGCTTTCTTTGATATTCTCAAATCGGTAGCTGCCAAATACGACTTTATAGATAATTTCCCAGACGAGAAGTTGACCTCTCTTGCCAAACAGGTAAAGGAGATGGTAGAGGAACAGTCTGATGTTGCTGATTGGATGAATCGTACGGATTTGAGAGCAACCTTGAAGATGAATGTGATTGTTTTATTGGCTCGTGCAGGCTATCCTCCCAAAATCCGTGATGAAGTGTTCAAGGAAATCTTGGAACAGGCTGAGAATTTCAAACGGCACAGCCGGCCTCGCCCTTATGTTATTGATAATGATTCTTATTCATCAATGGTAGCAGAACCGTAATATGACACAATTAAAACATACTATTATTTATTTGGTTATCCTTTGCATATTATACTTGGCGATATCTTATACAATTTCTATAAACATGGAAATAGGATTTTGTGCGATTAATTCACGATTTATATCAAACAACTTCCTGTTCACTTGTTTCAGTGGCGCATTTGCGAGTATCTTGGTGGTAATTGCTACAGAAGTTTATCGCTTTATTCAAATGAAAAAATCCATTGAACAATTTTTATTTTCACAATTAGCATTTATATATGGTCAGCTACAATCGGCGAATACAAATATCACGAACCTTCTTAACAATAAGGAACATGTATCTGATAATTTATTGAACTATTTATCAAATACAATAAAACAAATAACACCATCATTGCGATCATTGGATTATAATCCTTTTTTTCCTTCTAATCGTTCACGGGCGATAAAAAGGATAATCACACGTCTATTTTCTACAGAGATAAACCAATTAGATTCATTGGCCTGTGACTGTATCTATTTACCTATGGCAATTAATACAGATAAATCGGATGCTTTGAGAAAAGGAGAATCTAATGCAGTTATTACATCCGCATCACCGAATACACAAAAGGCTTTAAATGTTCTCAACAAAGAAATTATACGGTTGATATCACAAATCTTGATTGATTTAACTGAACTTAATACTGCTTGTGATAATTCTTTTCATTGGAATGATATTGAGAAAAAACTATCGGATGTACCAAAACCAGATTCTTCATTGTCGGCATTCTTTTCAAAGTATGATTTTTCTAAATAAATAAAGATATGAACAGAATAATACTTATTGGTAATGGTTTTGACTTGGCACATGGACTTCCGACTAGATATGAAGATTTTATAAATTGGTATTGGGAGAAACGAGTTAATTCTTTTGCAGGCAATCTTACGCCTATATCGGAAGATTGCCTTTGTTCTATCAAAATGACTTCAAATAATTACAATCGCTGTTGGAATGTCTTTGCATTCAATCTTCCAAAATTTTTTAATAAGCCATCCGGTAAAGAAGTTATTGATAGCATTACCAATGCTCCTGAATCTTTTGAAGTCTCATTTTCTCCTTTTTTCAAGAATATATGCACTTCCATTGAAACTAAAGGATGGGTTGACATAGAAAAAGAGTACTATGCCTTATTAGGGAATGCAATTATAAATCCAGACAGCTGTACCTATACAATTTCTGAGCTCAATAAGCAATTACATTATATTCAGAAACTTTTAGCTCAATATCTTTCTTCTATCACAATAGATAATATAAAGTGCAATATGGAGATACAACGTCAAATTTATGGAAGTATTCGTAAAGATGATGTTAGTCTTTCACAATTACAGGTTTATTATGACTACGTAGATTATTTAATCCAACAAGACAATGCGTACCAACTGTTACTTTGTAGATATGGTTATGAAGGCTCCGATAGGCACTTTATGGAAGAGGATATTAAACAGCTCA